>Ga0183260_10000648_pt1 | contig 29459 bp, 31 predicted proteins | sample AntDrymUQ4972206_2_FD_129768 | JGI IMG/M metagenome (GOLD analysis project Ga0183260, IMG submission 129768) | Polar desert sand microbial communities from Dry Valleys, Antarctica - metaG UQ497 (22.06) (version 2) (version 2) | ecosystem: Environmental > Terrestrial > Soil > Desert | place...
GCGTGAGCGGAAGTGGAGCGAGAAAGGAGCGCCTCCGCGACCTCGCGCGGCTGCGCTGCGTCCGCGACCCGGATCGATCGGGAGTACGCGCAGCCGCTCGACGTCGAGGCGCTCGCCCGCGACGCGCACATGTCGGCCGGGCACCTGACGGCTCCTTCCGAGATCCCTCGGGCAACCTGATCCGCATCCAGGAGGTGAGCTGAGCAATGGCTGAGCGAAAGACCACGCCGAAGAAGACGAAGACGACGGCCAGGAGCGCCAGCGGCACGGGGTCCAAGGGATTCACCGCCGCCGAGAAGGCCGCGATGAAGGAGCGGGCGCGCGAGCTGAAGGCGGAGGGGCGTCGGGCGGACGGCGAACGCGACCTGCTCGCGAAGATCGCCGAGATGCCGCAAGCGGATCGGGCCATCGCCAAGCGGCTCCATGCGATCGTCAAGGAAAGCGCTCCGGGCCTCTCGCCGAAGACCTGGTACGGGATGCCCGCCTACGCGAACGAGGACGGCAAGGTCGTGTGCTTTTTCCAGAGCGCGGACAAGTTCGAGTCGAGGTACGCGTCGTTCGGCTTCAACGACGCGGCGAAGCTCGACGACGGCGCCATGTGGCCGACCTCCTTCGCGTTGAAGAAGCTCACCCCCGCCGACGCGAAGACGATCGGCGCGCTCGTGAAGAAGGCGGTGAGCTGACCCATGAAGAGACAGGCCGACGCGAAAGAAGACCGCGGAGGACGAACGCCCTCCGAGCTGATCGACGCGCGAATCGCGGAGTTGAACGATTGGCGCGGCGAGACGCTCGCTCGCGTCCGGAAGATCGTCAAGCAGGCCGACCCGGACGTGGTCGAGGAGTGGAGTGGAGAGGTGTTCCGACCTGGTACCACGACGGGATCGTCCGCACCGGCGAGACGTACAAGAGCGCCGTGAAGATGACCTTCGCCAAGGGCGCCTCGCTCGACGATCCTTCGGGCCTCTTCAACTCGAGCCTCGAGGGCTCGACGAGGCGCGCGATCGACATCCACGAGGGCGACGAGATCGACGAGAAGGCGTTGAAGGCGCTCATCCGCGAAGCCGTGGCACTGAACACGTCGTAGCGGGCCGCGCCGGAAAGGTTGTGGTGCGCGTCGGTCTGACCCCGCTCAGGCGGAGACGAGCGCGAGCAGCCGGTCGAGGTGCGGGCCGTCCAGGCGACAGCGGCGCCACGTGTCACCGTGGTCGCTGCTTTCCCAGAGCTCGCCGTTCGCGAGACCGGTGAACAGGCGACTGGACGCCGCGACGAGCGCGTACGGCATCGCCGGGAGAGGATCGGGAAGACCACCCCCGAGGGCGCGCCAACCTCTGTTCTCGCGGCGATACACGTGAGCTTGCGGATTGTCTCGTCCGTGCGCGCGAAACGGGCCGGTACTGGCCGAGACGTACCAGAGCTCCGGATCCTCGGGATCGACGGCGACCGACCAGGTGTAGTGCCGGTCGCGACGCTCGTCCGCGGCGTGCCACGTGTCGCCGCCGTCCTCGCTCCACGCGGCGCCGCCGCCACCCGCCTCGTACGCCCGTCCAGCGACGGTCGGGTGCCAGGCAAGCGAGTGTACGTCGCGCTGCGCCCCCGGCCGGTGGTCGTGCCAGGTCTCGCCGCGGTCGGTCGAGCGCATCAGGCCGCCGAGCTCGATCCCGACGAGCAGAAGGTCTGCGTCGTCCGGGCTCGGCGCGATCCAGCGCACGTGTGACGTCCACGGGCGCGGCGGGAAGCTCCACGTGGGCCGGGAGGGCAGCTCGAGCAGCCCCGCGAGCTCCTGCCAGGTGTGGCCGCGATCGTCGCTGCGGTAGAGCGAGCTCGGCTCCGTGCCCGCGTAGACCGCGCCGTCGGCGGCGCTGACCGCGATCGAGAAGACGTCGGCCTCGGGAAGCTCGCAGTCGCGCCACGAGCGTCCGCCGTCGGTCGTGCTCCGGACGCCCCCGTCGTGAAGCCCTGCGTAGACGGTGTCCGGGTCGGCGGGATCGACCGCCATGCACTGGGCACCGCTCCCCTCGAGCGAGAGCGTGACGCGCCAGCCGTCGTCTGTCTCGTCGAGCCGGGCGATCCCGTCACCGGTCGCCGCATAGAGCCGTGTCATCGCCTCCATCGTGCCTCACACGATCCACGCTGGAGGAGCTGCGAGGATCGGTGGCGTGACAGACGACCTGACAGAGCTCATCGGGCGACTCGTCGCGATCGACTCGGTCAACCCCGCGCTCGTCCCGGGTGGGGCAGGCGAGTCCGAGATCGCCGCCTTCGTCGGCTCGTGGGCAAGGGACGCCGGCCTCGCGGTCGACGTGCTGGAGGCGACGCCGGGCCGACCGAGCGTCGTCGTTCGGGCGCCTGGCCGCGGAGGTGGCCGCACGCTGCTCCTGTGCGGACACCTCGACACCGTGAACCTCGAGGGGATGGACGATCCCCACCAGCCGAGGATCGACGGCGATCGCCTCTACGGCCGCGGCGCGTACGACATGAAGGCGAGCGTTGCCGCCTCGTTGGTCGCCTGCCGCGAGGCGCTCCAGCTCGACCTTGCCGGAGACGTCGTCGTCGCGGCGGTCGCAGACGAGGAGCACGCGAGCCTCGGCGTGCAAGAGGTGCTCGGTGCCGTCGAGGCCGACGTGGCAATCGTCACGGAGCCGACCGAGCTCGCACTCGTCGTCGCACACCGCGGCTTCGCGTGGTTCGAGATCGAGGTGACGGGCAGAGCGGCGCACGGCTCCCGACCCCATCTGGGTGTCGACGCGATCGTGAAGACAGGTCCGATCCTGACGGCCCTCGGCAGGCTCGACACGGCGCTCGAGAGCCCGACCCATCCGCTTCTCGGGCGAGCGTCCGTCCACGCGTCGCAGATCGCGGGTGGCGAGGAGCTCTCGAGCTACCCGGGCACCTGCGTCCTCGGGGTCGAGCGGCGGACGCTGCCCGGTGAGGCCCAGGCGGCGCTCGAGACCGAGCTAGAGACCCTGCTCGACGTTTGCCGGGCCGAGGACGACGGGCTGGTCGTCGCGGCGCGAACGCTGCTCGTCCGCGAGCCGTTCGAGGTCGCCGAGGACTCGGAGATCGTCCGGCTCGTCTCCGACGCCGTTGCCGAGACCATCGGAGCGCCGCCGCGCATCGAGGGCGCGAGCTACTGGGCAGACGCCGCCTTCATCAGTGCCGCCGGCATCCCAACCGTGATGTTCGGCCCGTCCGGCGCAGGCGCCCACGAGCTCGAGGAGTGGGTCAGCCTCTCCGACACGGAAGCGGTCGCCCGGGTGCTCGTGGCCGTGGCGCGACGCGTCTGCGCGTGAGGGCATTCGTCAACGCCGCGGTTTGGCCAGAGCTCGTCGCGGCGCCGGCCACGGAGGCGACGCGGTTCCACAGGACACTTCCCGGGTACCGTCCGACGCCCGTCCACGACCTACCCGCGCTCGCCGGCGAGCTCGGCGTCGGCTCGGTCGGCCTCAAGGACGAGTCAGCGAGGCTCGGGCTGCCCGCGTTCAAGGTGCTCGGGGCGTCGTGGGCGATCGAGCGGACGCTTGGCTCGCGACCGGACGTCGTCACGCTCGTCGCCGCCAGCGCCGGCAACCACGGTCGTGCGGTCGCGCACGTCGCGCGGCAACGTGGTCTCCGCTGCCGCGTCTTCCTCCCGGCTCGCGCGAGCGGAGCTCGACGAACGGCGATCGCGAGCGAGGGTGCGGAGGTCGTGATCGTCGACGGCACCTACGAGGACGCCGTCGCCGAGGCCTCGCGCGCCGCGGACGAGCCTGCGGTTGCGGAGATTGCGGACGTCGGCGCGTCCAACACGGCGCGCTGGGTGATCGACGGCTATGCGACGCTCTTCGCCGAGCTCGACAGCGAGCCTCGCCCCGATGTGTTGCTCATTCCGATCGGCGTCGGCTCGCTGGGCGCCGCGGCCGCGCGATACGCCACGCGCTCCGGATCGAGGCTCGTCGGGGTCGAGCCGAAGACGGCCGCGTGCCTGACGGCGTCGCTCGCGGCGGGCGTCCCGACCCGCGTCTTGACGCCCGGCACGACGATGGCCGGGCTCGACTGTGCCGAGGTCTCGGAGGCCGCCTGGCCCACGCTGCGCGACGGCATCCACGGCACCGTGTGCGTCACCGACGACGAGGTGGACGCCGCGGTCGGCGAGCTCGCCCGGGGAGGGCTCGAGATCGGCGAGTCGGGTGCTGCACCGCTCGCGGCACTGCGCGCGCTTCTCGCCGACGGCGCCTGCGTCGAACTTCGTCGATCCGTCGGCCTCGACGAAGAGAGCCGCGTCGTGCTCGTCGCGACGGAGGGGCCGACGGGTCGCGAGCCGAGGTCGAAATGACCTAAGTCGATTTTGGTTGACATGACAATAACTCCGTGGCAGAGTACGAGTCATGAAGACTAGAACACCGAGCACGAGCTCACTGCCCGACTATGACGCGAGCGACTACCCGGCTTTCGCCGTGACGGTCGACGTGGTGATCCTGACCATGGCCGACGGTGTCCTTCAGGTGCTTCTCGTCCGTCGCGGCGAGAAGCCATTCAAGGGGATGTTGGCAATCCCCGGCGGGTTCAAACGGCCCGAAGAGACCCTCGACGACGCTGCACGCCGCGAGCTCTGCGAGGAGACCGGTGTCGACGTGCCGACCCTGCTGACGCAGTTCGGCGCCTACGGCGATCCCGGCCGCGATCCGCGGACGAACGTCGTGACCGTCGGCTACGTCGCGGTCGTCCGGGACGTCGGCGCGATCGTTGCCGGCACGGACGCGGCCGACGCCGGACCCGTTCCCGTCGCGGACGTCCTCGAGGAGCGGTGCGAGCTCGCGTTCGACCACGTCCGGATCGTGCGCGACGCGGTCGACCGAGTCCGCGTCGAGCTCGAGGTCTCGGGCATCGCGCCGGCGTTCGTCGGGACGACCTTCACCCTGGCCGAGCTGCGCGCCGTGTACGAGGAGATCTGGGGCGTGCAGCTCGACGCCGCGAACTTCCGTCGCAGCCTCGTGAGCGAGAACGGCTGGGTGATCCCGACCGGTCGCACGGCACGTCCCGGGCCCGGCGGCGGACGACCCGCGGAGCTCTACCGGGCCGGCCGGGCATGGAGGCACGGCGTTCCCATCCACCGAAACCGCGAGAGGACGTGACCAGGTGAGAGCGGTGATCCAGGATCGGTACGGCCCCCCGGAGGTTCTGCGCGTCGGCGAGGTCGAGCGGCCCGTGCCGGACGAGGACGAGGTTCTCGTCAAGGTGCACGCCTCGACGGTCACGCGGGGCGATGCCATGGGTGTGCGCCACACCGACTACCGGCTCATGCGTGTCTTCACGGGTGTCCGGAGACCCAGGCGGACAACGTACGGCACGGAGTTCGCAGGTGTCGTCGAGGAGGTCGGAGCCGCCGTGACGGACCTCCGCGTCGGAGACGAGGTGTTCGGCGTCAAGCCCGGCGCCAACTCGGAATACGTGGCCGTGAGCGAGAGTGGCGTGATCGCACCGAAGCCGGCGGGCCTGACCTTTGACGAGGCCGCGGCGGTTCCCGACGGCTCGCTGCTCGCGCTGACGATGCTGCAGCCCCTCGCGCCCCTCGGCGGCAAGCGCGTCCTCGTCTACGGGGCGGCGGGCTCGATCGGCACGGCGGCAGTCCAGCTCCTCGTGCACCACTTCGGGGCAGACGTCACGGCAGTGTGCGACACGAAGGACGTCGACCTCGTGGGCTCCCTCGGAGCGCAGCGGGTCACCGACCGCCTGCGCGAGGACTTCACGAAGAGCGGCACGACGTACGACGTCGTCTTCGACGCAGTCGGCAAGCACTCGTTCCGCCGCTCCAGGCGCTCGCTCGATGCGGACGGGCTCTACCTCACGGCCGACCTGGGCTTCATGTACCACGTGCCGCTCGCCGCTCTCGTCACACGGTTCGCGGGGAGCAAGCACGCGAAGCTCGCGATCGGTCGCTATCGCAAGGACGACCTCGCCGTCGTCAAGGGGCTCGTCGAGACCGGGAAGTACCGCCCTGTCATCGACCGGACGTACGCGCTCGACGAGGTCGTCGAGGCGACCCGGTACGTCGAGACCGGCCAGAAGACGGGCAACGTCGTGCTTCGCGTCGACGGGAGCCGGCCCGAGCCCGTGACCACGGGATGAGCGCCGGTCACGAGATCCCGTACGCCCGCGCTCCGGCCGACTTCTCGGTGCCGCCTACTCCTCGAAGCGACCCATGGCGTCACGATCGCGGTCGTATCGTCTCGTGAGCGGGAACGGCGGCAACCAGGACTCGCGACGGACGATCCAGCTCTCGTAGGTTGGCACCAGCTGGTCAGGGGCGTCCAGGCATCCGAGGTTCAGTTCGATCTCGTCTGCGCTGCGTCCGAAAACGGACGAGCCGCAGCGGGGACAGAAGAACCGCCCGACGTAGTCGCGCGTTTCGCCTTCGATCGTCACCGCATCCTGAGGGAACACCGCGGAAGCGTGAAAGAGGGCCCCATGATGCTTGCGGCAGTCGAGACAGTGACAAAGGCCGACCCGGTATGGGAGTCCCGACGCCACAATTCGGACGTTGCCGCATTGGCAACCACCGGTGAACTGGCCCGTGTCTGCCATGTGCGGATCTCCCTCGTCTCGCGGTCGTCGAGGCGAGGCTAGCTGCGGATCATGACCGCGGATTCTCGATTCCTAATATCCTCTGCTGCGGCTCGCACGGATCTCCGTGTTGGCCCGTGCGAGCCGCAAGCTCGTGCTCTCGGCGCGTGGCTAGGAGCTCGGGCGAGTTCATCAACTGGTAATCCCTGGTCGATGGCGGCGCAAGCTCTTGCAGCTTTCGTTCATCCAACGGAGTCGATGAGAGGAGAAGCAACGTGGGCCGTGTACGTTCGACGATTCTCGGCGTCCTGGTCGTGACGCTCGCCGTGGCTGCGTCGGCGTCCGCAGCAAACGCTCGCGCCGGAGCGACAGCGACCTCTGCGGAGCTCGCGCGGAGCGGCCTCTCCTCGAGCGCGCCTGCGGCCGCGCGCCGTCCCGCCGGCGAGGCCGGCCTCCGGGTGGCCGCGCGAAGCGCCCGGATCGTCGCCAAGAGCTCGACCTACGGACGCGTGCTCTTCGACGCGAACGGCCAGGTCGTGTACGCCTTCGAGCTCGACCGCAAGAACCGTTCGAACTGCACGAGCGCCGACTGCGTGAAGGCATGGCCTCCCGTCCTCACGCGGGAGAAGCCGTCTGCCGGTTCGGGGGTCGAGGCGCGGCTGCTGGGAACGATCCGTCGTCGCGACGGGAAGTTGCAGGTCACCTACAACGGGCGGCCGCTCTACTTCTACGAGCACGAGGGACCGAGCGACATCAGGTGCCACAACGTCGACCTCCACGGCGGTCTCTGGTGGGTCGTCACGCCGCGCGGCAACCCCGCCGACTGAGACGCGCCACTCTCGAGTCGCGGAACGGCTGGTTACGCTCCGAGGCGTGACTGCCCCGCTCGCGTTCGACGATCGCGGGGCGGGCCCGGCGGTCGTGCTGATTCACGGCCATCCCTTCAACCGGTCGATGTGGGCGCTTCAGCACCAGGCGCTCTCGGGTCGCTTCCGTGTCGTCTGCCCGGATCTCCGTGGCTACGGGGAGAGCGCCGCGACGGAAGGGACGGTGACGATGCGCGAGCTCGCCGCCGACGTGGAGGCGCTGCTGGACGAGCTCGAGATCGACGCGGCGGCGGTCGTGGGGTTGAGCATGGGAGGGCTCGTCGCGATGGAGCTCGCGATCGCGAACCCTGGTCGATGGTGGGCGCTCGGCCTCGTCGCGACCACAGCCGCACCGGTCACCGAGGCGGAACGTCGCGAACGGCTGGCGACCGCCGAGACAATCGAGGCGGAGGGGATGCAGTCTGTGGTGGACTCGATGGGCCCGCGACTCTTTGGTGCCGGTGTCGACTCGAACGTCGTCGATCGTGTCGCCAAGATGATGCAAACGACGAACCCGCTCGGTGCCGCGGCCGCCCTCCGGGGCCGTGCCCAGCGTCCGGACTACCGCCCGCAGCTCGCGAAGCTGCGAATCCCGACTTTCGTCTGTGCGGGAACCGCCGACACGTGGTCAACACACGAGGTGACCATGGAGCTCCTCTCGTGTCTCGAAGCGCCCCAGTCCCTGCTCCTGCCGGGCGTCGGCCATCTCCCCAACCTCGAGCGGCCCGACGCGTTCAACGTCGAGCTCGTGCGCTTCCTCGAGGCAGCGCAGCGCTCGCGCTGACTAACGTGACGCGCGCCAAGGATTCGAGGGAGGCACCTGATCGATGACTGCCACGTAGATCACGGCGAGCGTCGGTTGCTGCCGATCAGCTGTCCCGCCTCGTTCTCACGGCGCGCCGTCGAGCGCGTCGCCGACACAACCGTCGCAACTGCCGGCGGGGCGGTCGTGGGGTTCGTGATGGTGGTCGACGACGAGGTCGAGCAGGTGTACGTCGCAGCGGACGCCCGCGGAACCGGCGTCGCGAAGCCGCTGATCGCCGAGGCCGAACGGCAGGTGCGGGCCAACGGTAACGAGACGGCGTGGCTGGCCGCCGTTCCCGGGAACGCACGCGCGCGCGCGTTCTACGCCCGAGCCGGTTGGGTCGACGAAGGGCCGTTCGACTACACAGCGAGCGACAAGGGTCGCTCGATCAGCGTGCCGTGCCACCGGTACGCGAAACGCGTGACGCACGACGATCGATAAGTCCGCGTCGGCGGCGGCGTCTATGCCATAACAACCGAGACGAAGGGAGACTCGATGGGAGCCCTGCACGTTCACGAGTTCGTGAGCCTCGACGGCACGTTCGACGACCCGAGCTGGACATTCGACTACGGCTTCACCGACAGGATGGGAGAGATCCTGAGCGCGGTCAACGACGGGAGTCGCGCGATCCTGCTCGGCCGCACGACGTACGAGATGTTCGAGCCCGCCTGGTCGACCCGCACCGTCGAGGACGACCCTAGTGCGCCGTTCTTCAACGACACGCCCAAGTACGTGGTCTCGTCGACCCTGACGGAGCCGACGTGGCGGAACTCCGAGATCCTCGGTCCCTACGACCCCGACGCGATCCGCCGGCTCAAGGACGAGGTCGACGGCGACCTCTACACGAGCGGGAGCGGGAGGCTCGTGCGGGCGATGCTCGCGGACGGCCTCGTCGACGAGCTGCACCTCTTCGTCTATCCGCTGGCGCGCGGCACGGGCGAGCGGCTCTTCGGCGACGACGAGCCGGTGAAGCTCGAGCTCGCACACGCCGAGCAACTCGAGAACGGTGCGGTGTACCTCAACTACCGGCCGGCAGGTTGAGCATGGAGCTCGACGGCAAGGTCGCAATCGTCTACGGAGCCGGCGGCTCGATGGGTGGCGCCGTCGCGCGCGCGCTCGGACGCGCAGGCGCTCGCCTGTATCTCGCGGGTCGCACACGTTCGGGCGTCCAGGCCGTCGCGGACGAGCTCGGTGACGAGCACCCGCCGGATGTCGACGTCGTCGACGTGGACGATGTCGACGCGGTGCGGCGACACGCGGACCGGGTGGTTGCCGAGTCCGGGCGGCTCGACATCTCCTTCAACGGCGTCGGGATGGGCGACGTCCAGGGTGTGGCGCTCCACGAGATGCGCCTCGAGGACTTCTTCATGTTCCCGATCGAGCAGGCTGCGCGGCGTCACTTCGCGACGACGACGACTGCCGCGCAGCGAATGATCCCACAGGGATCCGGCGTGATCGTGATGCTCACCTCGTCGGCTGCACGCGAATGGCGCCATCAGATGGGCGGCTTCAGCGTTGCGTGCGCGACCATCGAGACATTGAACCGGACGCTCGCCGGCGAGCTCAAGGGCACGGGCGTGAGAACGGTGTGCATCCGGGCGAACTTCACGCCGGAGACGACGCCCGAGATGCCGCCCGACGCGGCAGAGCTGCTCCTCGGCGACACGCTGGTTCCGCGGCTCCCGCGGTTGGCCGAGATCGGCGCAGCTGCCGTCTATGCCGCCTCGGACGTGGCCGGCGCGACCACCGGAGCGATCCTCGACCTCACCTGCGGCGCGATCGTCGCCTGAGGATCACGTGCCGATTCCGACGACGACGATCGGTTCCTACCCGAAGCCGGCGTACGCGCCCGTTCCGAGCCCGTTCGACCCTGAAACAGGCGCCTGGAGACCGATGCGCCCCGGCGAAAGGCCGCCTCGCGACGAGGCAGAGCTCGACCGCGCCGTCCGGGAGGTCGTGAGCGAGCAAGTCGCGCTCGGCATCGACGTTCCGACCGACGGCGAGGTTCGGCGTGAGGGCTACATCCTCTACCACCTGCGCCATCTCGCCGGGTTCGACTTCAACCGGCCTGCGCACAGAGTCATGCGAGACGGAGGCTGGCACGCCGAGGTGCCGCGCGTCACCGGGCCGGTTCGGGCGCAGAGCTCGTTTCTGCCGCAGGATTGGCGCGTCGCACAGAACGCGACCGAACGGCCCGTGAAGATGACGCTGCCGGGGCCGCTCACCATCGTCGCGTCGACGGCCGACGAGTTCTACGGCGACGAGCGAGTGCTGGCTGAGGCGCTCGCGGACGCGCTCAGCGTCGAGGTCCGCGCCCTGGCCAAAGCCGGCTGCCAGTGGATCCAGATCGACGAACCCGTCTTCGCGCGCGAGCCGGAGACGGCGCTCGCGTTCGGGATCGACCTGCTCGAGCGGTGCTTCGCGAGTGTGCCCGACCACGTCCGGCGCGTCGTCCACATCTGCTGCGGCTACCCGTCCGCCGTCGACCTCGAGGACTATCCGAAAGCTGAGCCGACGAGCTACCTCCAGCTCGCGGATGCCCTCGACGATGCCGCCGTCGACGCCGTCTCGCTCGAGGACGCGCACCGGCACAATGACCTCCGGCTTCTGGAGCGCTTCTCCCGGACGAGGGTCATCCTCGGGCTCGTCGACATCGCCCGCAGTCGCGTCGAGTCGGCCGAGGAGATCACCGGCCGGCTGCAGAAGGCCCTCGAGCACATCGACCCGGAGCGCCTGACTGCCGCGCCCGATTGCGGGCTCACGATGCTGCCTCGCGAGACCGCGGTCGCCAAGCTGACGAGCCTCGTGGCCGGTGCGCGCGCCGTCGACTAGCGCGATCTACGAATGTCCACCCGAGGTCGGACGAGGCTGCGGAGAAGCGGCCCGAGGTCGCCGCGCCCGGTTACCTCGATGCGGTCGAGCTCGAGCCACGCGGCCATGAGGCGCAGCTCCTCGAGCAGCTCGCTCGCGACGTGGGCCACGTCGACGCCGGCTTCGGCCCACGCGTGCTGGACGAGGAGCGTCCGGCTGGCACGGTCGGCCTTCAGGTCGACACGTCCTACGAGCGCGTCGTCGAGCAGGAAGGGAAGCACGTAGTAGCCGTACCGGCGCTTCGGCGCAGGCGTGTAGATCTCGATCCGATAGTGGAAGTCGAAGAGCCGCAGCCCGCGATCGCGGTTCCAGACGACGGGGTCGAACGGGCTGAGCAGGGCGCGGGCACCAATGCGACGCGGCGCACGTGCCGCCGGGTGCAGGTAGGCGGGGCGGGTCCAGCCCTCCACCGCGACCGGGAGGACGCGGCCCTCGTCGACGAGCTCGGCGAGCGGCGCCTTGCACGTCGTCGGCGTCTGCCGGTGGTAATCGGCGAGATCCTGGAGCGTCCCGATTCCGTGGTACCGAGCCGCCAGCAGGAGGAGCTCCTTGCGGGCCTCGTGCTCGGGCAACGCGGGGCGGTCGAGCGCCTCCGCGGGAATCAGCCGCTCGGTCAGGTCGTAGACGCGGGCGAAGTCGCGCGCGCGTCGCCGGGCGGCGACGCGGCCGAGGTGGAAGAGCGCCTCGAGCGCGAGCTTGCCGTCGTCGTAGTCCCACCACGGCCCCTTCTTACCGACGCGCGCCTTGAGATCACCGGCGACGAGCGGTCCCTCCTCGACGACGCGTGCGTAGACGTGCTCGATGTAGTCCCGCCGCCGCTCGACGTGCCGCTGAAAGCTTCCCCAGCGGAGCGGCTCGCGCATCCGCCAGCGGTGGAGGTGGTACTGATCGGTCGGCACGAGGCTCGCCTCGTGCACCCAGCACTCGTAGAGCTCGCCGTCGCGTACGGCGTCGTCGATCAGCGTTCGCGGGTGCGGGCCGAGCCGGGCGAAGAGCGGCAGCTCCTGGCTCCGGACGAGCACGTTGACCGAGTCGATCTGAAGCAGGCCCATGTGGGCAAGCGCCCGCCGCAGGTGGCGACGGTCGACGCGACCGGTCGGTCGGCGGTCGGCAAAGCCCTGCGCGGCGAGCGCGATCCGCCTCGCCTCGGCGTTCGAGAGCGCGGTGGTCACGGCGCTCAGCTCGCGACGGTCAGCTCGAGCCAGGCGGCGAGGTCGGCGATCTCAGCTCGGACGTCCCTCGCGATCGCACGGGTGAAGCGGACGTCCTCGTGGATCGCGTGGACGACGAGCTTCCCGGCCTTGCGGTCGGCGGTCGCGTCGAGCTTGCCGACGAGCCGGTCGTGGTGGAGGATCGGAAGGGCGAAGTACCCCCAGCGACGGTCGGCCTTCGGCTTGTACATCTCGAGCGTGTACTCGAAGTCGAAGAGCTCGAGGGCACGGCGCCGGTCGTGCACGAGACGGTCGAACGGGGAAAGGAGCGCGGTTCGACCCGTGAAGGAATTACCGACCGCCCCCGGGTCGACACGCCACGTGCCTGCGACGCCTTCGACCTCGGCCGGCTCGCCGGCCTCGCCAACGGTCGCGGGCTCCATCGGGATGGCCGTGCCCTTCACGCGGGCGATCCCGAGCGCGCGCAGGCGCCGCTCGTTGCGGATCCGGAGCGCTTCGTCGGCCGCGACGACGTCGCCCGCGGGGCCGTACACGCGCTCGCCGAGGTCCCAGAGCCGCTGGCGGCCCCGGCGCCCCGAGACCGCGACCTCGCCGCGCATCGTCAGGCACTCGAGCATCTGCGTGACGTTGCGGTTCCCGGTCCAACCGGTCGACGACCACGGGACGACGCTCGTGTCCGGGATGTCGCGCGAGAGGAGCGGCCCGGATGTCTCGAGTCGCTCGAGCACGTCGCGACGGAACGCGTCGTTCGCCTCGAGCCACGCGCGCGTGTGCTCGTAGGTCGGCCAGACGGCCATCTCCGCGCGGTAGAGGCGAAGGTCCTCGACGGGCCGGATCAAGGCGACGCGCTCGTAGAGCGTCCGCTCCTCCTCGACGGCCCGGGTCAGATCCTCCGGCCTGTAGGACGAGCCGAGTCGACTCCAGAGCACGAGATCGGCGTTCGGCGCGATCGCCGCAGTGGGATCGATCTGGAGCAGGGTCAGCCGCTCGACGACCTCGTGCAGGTCGGTCGGGCGCGGCAGGGAGAGCAGCTGCGCCTGCACGGCGATCTGCCGAGCCTCAGAGAGCGTGAGCCGGTGCACCGCCACGGCCCGAGGCTAGCCGGAGCGTGCTACGCCCATCCCGCGCCACCCTAGGATGGAGGTGTGCATGAGCTCGAGCCGGGTCTGTGGCACTGGGTGGCGCGCCACCCCGACTGGGAGGAAGGTGCGGATTGGGGCCCCGAGGTCTCGTGCTACGCGATCGACGACGGGGAGCGACTCTTGGTCTTCGATCCGCTGGCGCCACCGAGTCTCGTCGAGGAGCTCGCCTCGGGCAGGGAGCCCGCGATCGTCCTCACGTGCCCGTGGCACAGGCGTGACGCCGAGCGTCTCGCCAAGGAGCTCGGGGCGCAGATTCACGTGCCGACGCCGGACGAGGGTGACCCGAGCCCGGTCGCCGGCCGGGTGTTCTCGCCCGGCGACCGGCTGCCGGTCGGCGTCGAGGCGTTCCCGGGAATGGAGCCGAACGACCTCGTGCTCTGGGTCGAGGCGCGGAACGCGCTCGTCGTGGGCGACACGTTGATCGACCGCGGCCATGGTCTCGAGTTCCCGGTCGACTGGGCGAGCACGGGGGCGATCGCGAAACGAGGAATTGCGCCGATGGAGATCCTCGAGACGCTCCAGCCGCTGCTCGAGCTCCCCGTCGAGCACGTTCTGCCGACGCATGGGGAGCCCACCGATAGGGCAGCCCTCGAGCGCGCGCTCCGGGCGCCTGCCGACGCGTGAGCTGCGGGTCGGGTTCATCCTCCGCCTGGAGCAGCTGATCGCTCGCCAGGTCTCGACGTTCCCCTGTCCGGGAAGCGCGCCCGCGGTCGTCACGATCCCGGCGCCGGCGATCGGGCAGGGGGAGTGGAACGGGTCGCCGAGCGCCGCGCTCGACGCCGATGGGTCGTTCGTGCTCGCCTACCGGTTGCGCATGGGCAACGGCCCGGAGGATCCCGCTGCGACGCTCGTCGCCCGCTCCTCCGACGGCGAGCGCTTCACCACCGTCGCGACGCTCGACAAGTCGCTCTACGACGCGATGTCGATGGAGCGCCCGGCGCGCCCCGGCGCCGGGTCAGGCGCGCAGCCGGTAGCCGCTCGCGAAGAGCCGGTAGTTGACGGCCACGAGCCCGGCGGCGGCCGCGAAGAGAAACGCGAGCGAGAGACCGATGTTCGTCTCGGAGTACCCGAGGACGCCGTAGCGGACGAGGTCGATCATGTAGTAGACGGGGTCGAGCTTCGTCAGCGTCCGGAACGGCTCGGGAAGCAGGGAGGCGGAGTAGAAGACGCCGCCGAGGAAGATCAAAGGCGTCAGCACGAAGGTCTGGTAGAAGGACACGTCGTCGAACTGCTCGGCTCGCACGCCCACGAGAACGCCGAGCTGCGAGAAGAACGTGCCGACGAGGAGTAGCGCGGGAACGAGCACGAACACGTGGGCGACGCCGACGTCGACGAGCGCGACCGCGGCAGCGAACGTGAGCGCCGAGACGAGCATCCCGCGCAGGAAGCCGCCGAGCGAGAACGCGACGAGCAGCTCGAGCGGCGAGGCCGGCGACGACAGCTGCTCGTCGATCGCCCGCTGGAACTTCTGCTGGAGGATGGAAGACGAGTTGTTCGAGAAGGCATTCATCGCCCAGCCCATCATCATCAGCCCGGGAACGATGAAGACGACGTAGTCGAAGCCGTGGAGCGTGTCGATCCGCGAGCCGAGCGCGGCGCCGAAGACCGACATGTAGAGAAACGTCTCGAGCAGCGGCGCGCCGATGGTTTGCCGCTTGATCTTCAGGAATCGCGTCACCTCGCGACGCGTTAGCGAGAGCAGGCGAATCTGGCCCGGGGTCACGAGACCTCGGCGGCGATACGAGCGCGGGAAAGCTCGTTCCGGCCGACGAGCTCGAGGTAGGCGTCCTCGAGGCTCGCGACCCCGTACCGGTCGGCCAGCTCGCGTCCCGAGCCCTCGGCGACGATCTGGCCGTCGGCGATGAAGGCGATCCGGCTGCAGAGCTGCTCGGCCTCCTCGAGGTAGTGCGTGGTGAGCAGGATCGTCGTGCCCTCGCCGTTGATCCGCTGCACGTAGTGCCAGAGCTCGAGCCGCAGCTCGACGTCGACCCCCGCGGTCGGCTCGTCGAGGATCAGCAGCCGCGGCCGGTGCATGAGCGCGCGAGCGAGCACGAGCCGGCGCTTCATCCCGCCCGAGAGCGTTCGCGTGCGGTCGTCCTTCTTCGCAACCAGGCCGAACGTCTCGAGCAGCTCCTGCGCGCGCTCGCGACGATCCTTCCGTGCCATCCCGAAGTACCCGCCGTGGTAGTCGAGGGTCTCGGCGACCGTAAGGAACCAATCGAGGTTCAGATCCTGCGGGGCGAGGCCGACCGCGAGCCGCGCCTCGCGGTAGCGGTGCACGGCGTCGTGACCGAAGACGCGCACGTCGCCGGAGGTCGGCCGCGCGAGGCCGGTGACGCAGTGGATCAGCGTCGACTTGCCCGCCCCGTTCGGGCCGAGCAAGCCGAAGAACTCCCCGGAGTCGATCTCGAGCGTGACGCCTTTCAGCGCCTCGGTACCGGTGGGATAGCGCTTGGCGAGGTCGGTGACGCGAAGTGCAGGCGCGCCTGAATCGTCGACGGCTCGCAGAGGCTCTGGAACGGACTGCGGGCGCATACAGATCATCATGCAGACACCGTCTCCGAGCCGCTCGGCTGGCGCGCGGCGCCGGCCGCGAAGCTAGGACGCTGCGAGGACGAACGAGAGGAAGAACCCGGCGACGGTCGCGAAGGCGTTCCACGGCCGGCCTTGCTCGAACGCCTCGGGCATCAGCGTGTCGGCCAGCGACGCAAGCACCGCTCCACCGGCGAACGCGAGCAGTACGGCCAGCGTCCCGTCCGCAGCGCCTCCGAGGGCGGCCCAGCCGAGGACAACCGCTGCCGTGAGCAGAACGGTGACGATCACCCAGACGGTAACCACGAAGGCGCGTGATCTCCCCGCCTCTCGCATAGCCACGCCACCGACGAGCGCCTCGGGGAGGTTGGCGGCAAAGATCGCGATGAGCAGGACGAGGCTCTCGCCCTCGACCAGCGACACCCCGAGCGCCAGATTCTCGGGCACCCCGTCGAGGGTGACCGCGGCGAGCAGCGCGAACCCTGTCCCGCCGCTGGCCCGGTGGATCACCTCACGCTGGTCGGCCTGCAGATCGGGCTCAGGCTGCGCCACGTACTTGTCGAGCAGCGTGTTAGCGGCGACGAAGGTCGCCGCACCGGCAACGAGCCCGATGCCGGCCCTTGTCGTACCGCCGAGGTGCACGGCCTCGGGGAAGAGCTCGAAGCAGAGCGCGGAGATCAGGGTGCCGCTCGCGAAAGCGAGAGCGATCCCCGTCAGGTGCCTGGGCGCGTGCCAGAAGGCGCCGAGCGTTCCGCCGAGCACGAGCGCACCGGAGGCGATCAAACCAAAGACGAGCGCTTCGCGCATGCGACACGGGTACCCATTGGCAGAACGCACGTACCGCTAAGCCGCCTCCTCACAGCTCCACGATTCGCGGCTTCCCGCCCTCGACGATCGCCATCGACCGCGCCGGCGATCGGCGCCGCTCGGTCGGGCTCCCGGGGTTGACGATCCACCCGCCGTCGACCCGCTCGAGCTCGGGAAGGTGCGAGTGGCCGTAAACGATGAGGTCGCAGTCGAGAAACCAGTTGCGCAACCGCGCGTGCCGGCCGGTTCGCGGCCCGGCGTCGTGCACGACGCCGACCCGCTGCCCCTCGAGGTCGACGGCGAGCCGGGCGGGAAGCCGTTCTCGCACCGCCGGCTCGTCCGCGTTGCCATGCACCGCATGCACGGGCGCGAGCCGCTCGAGCTCCTCCAGCGCCGCGACCGAGACGAGGTCGCCCGTGTGGACGATGCACGTCGCCGCGCGAAGGAGCGCGAGGCAGCGATCGGGCAAACGACGACTGCCTCGCGGCAGGTGCGTGTCTCCCAGGATCGCGATCATCCGCGCACTCTGACCTTCCGCGGCGTCCTCCGGTCATGTCTCCACGGCGAAGCGAAGCGCTGCCAGACCCCGTGGCCTTGCACCGAGAGCGGTCGGAGCTTCACCCGCGCACCCCCTGCCTTTTCGAAGGGCCGCACGCCGTCGCCGAGCAGGACCGTCCGCGGTAGTCGCCACCGTAGAAACCGGGCTGCTCCCTGTCCTCCACGTCTTGCGTCGATCGTCGGATCGTCGCCCGAGGCGGTGTCGAACGCCCAGCGCATGTCGTCACCCGGCCCGGCGATGGAGCGTCCAGGCTCATGCACGTATGCCACAGCACGATTCCCAGGTGCTCGCCTCCCTGTCGCGTTGTGGCATCGGACCGTGCGACCGGGCCGAGCTCATCGGCCCCGGTGAGCCGGGCACCTGTGAGAATCCATCGCGGTGACTGGTTGGCTCCCGTACGAGCGCGGCCAGGTTGTCCGCGACACGCGGGACGACCACGCAAAGCTGCGCGAGGCGTGGCGGGTGATTCGTGCGCGTCGCGACGAGGGGCTGCCCGTCGTCAACCTCACGGGGCTCGAGCGAGCATTCACGCCCGACGAAGACGACCTCGAGCTCTTGGACGACGAGCTCGCGCCCGCGATGCTCGGCGAACGCCTCCGCGAGCTCGCGCTCGAGCACCTCGGCGGCGATCCGGAGGAGCACGACGCGTTTCTCGTCAACCGGACGACGGCTGGGCTTGTCGCGACGATGCAAGTCGTCGTGCCACGCGCGGGGGTGGTCGTCGGCGTTTCCGCCGGGTACTCCCATCCGGCCGTCGTCCGTGCGGTGGCGCTTGCCGGCGGACGTCTGGTCGACACGGTCGGAGCCGATGCGTTCGCGCGCGCGCTCGTGGACGAGGCTCGCGTGGACGTCGCTGTGCTCACGCGGCTCGCCGTCACGTACGAGGCGCTGCCCGGCGACGAACTCGCCGCGATCGTCGAGGTAGCCCGCGACCGCGGTGTCGTGCTCGTCGTCGACGACGCGGGTGGGGCACGCGTCGGTCCGGCGGTGCTCGGGCAGCCCCGTACGCTCGAGCTCGGCGCCGACGTCGGCGTCACCGGGCTCGACAAGTACGGCGTCACCGGCCCGCGGCTCGGTCTGCTCGCCGGGCGACGCGATCTCGTCGACGCGATCCGGGCGCGGTCGATCGAGCTCGGGCTCGAGGCGCGTCCGATGCTGTTGCCCGCGGCGATCCGGAGCCTCGAGGGCTACCGGCCCGAGCGGGTGCGGGAGCTCGTCGCGACGACGCAAACACTCGGCGACGCGCTCGAAGGGCGTCTCGGCGGCGCGCTCGCGCGCACGCCGTTCACGCTGAAGGTGCGCGGGGAGGGAATCCTCGTCGCCGCTGACGCGGCCGCCGGGATCGTCCCGGTCGAGGCGACCGCCGCGCTCGCAATGCAGCTTCTGCGAGACCACGGCCTGCTGACCGTCCACTTCGCCGCGGTGCCACCTGGTACCCCCGACCTGTTGCTCAAGTTCGTGCCGCCCGAGACGCTCGCCTCGCTCGGCGGTGCCGACGCGCTCGCCTCGGCGGTCGCCTCGTCGTTCGAGCGGACGCTCGAGGTGCTGCGGTCGACCGAGGGGCTTCGCGAGCTCCTGTACGGCGGCGCCACGCTGGACGCGCGGTAGCGCTGCGCCAACGCGCGTGGCTAGCTGATCGCCGACCTGCTCGAGGGCTCCGGACGGGGCTTCTGCGCGCCGTAGACAGGCACGTGGTGAACTTTTCTGGCGCGCGCCTCGAGGCGCTAGCCGACACAGAGGACGACCACGGTGCCGTCGTCCTCGAGCGGTTCGCGCCAGCAGTTGGTGACGGCTTGCAGGATGGCCATCGCGGTCGCGGCGGCGGTGTGGTTCTCCAGTTGTGCGACAGCGCGTTGGATGCCGTCGATGCCAAACGTGCCGCCGCCCTCGACCTTTCGTTTCGTGATCCCGTCCGTGACGAGGATGAGCCGTTCGTCCACGACGAGTTGGCGGTGGCTGGCGACGAACGTCGGGCTGGGGTCATCTACCCCGAGCGGGGGGTGCACCGGCCCCTCGAGTTCTCTGACGGTGCCATTCAGGTCGACGAGGTACGCGTGTGGGTGTCCACAATTCACCCACGTGAAGGTGCTGCTCGGGGCGCGCCAGCGGGCGACAAGCGCGGTGACGTAGAAGTTCGGGTTGTCGAGCCGTCGCACTGTCTCGTGCATCGTTTCGAGCGCCTGCTCGAGGTCGTGTCCGCTTCTGCGGGCGGCTCGGAGGGCGCCAAGTGCTGCTGCTCCGAGGCCGGCGGCGGTTGGCCCGTTTCCGGCGGCGTCTGCGATTGCGAACCAGGCCCCGTCGCGGTTCTCGACGAAGTCGAACCAGTCGCCGCCTACGTCGTAGGTGGGGAGCAGCCCGCCTGCGAGTTGGGCGCCGCCGATGCGGGCGATTCGCGGAGGGAAGAGGTTCTGCTGGATCTCGGCGGCCGGTGTCGGCTCCTTGCGTCGCCTTGCCGACTCGATCACGTCGGTGTAGTCGGTGGCGAGCTCGAGTGCGGCAGCTCCCTGTTTGGCTATGTCCGAAAGCGAGGAGACGGGTGTGCCAACGCAGAGAAAGAGCGCGATGACGCGGCCTCGGAGCCAGAGCGGCTCCAGCACGCAGCCTGGTAGTCGCTCCCGCAGCCGCATCTGGAACGCCGGCAGCCCCTCGGGCACGATCTCGGGTCCAAGCGCCGGTGGCGCCTCGAGTTCTGCCGGAAAGTCTTCCGAGCCGGCGAGCCGCACGAGTTGCGATCCGTCGATGTCGACCACATAAAGCGCGACGGCGGTCCCGGCCACTCGGCGTGCCTCCGCCACGAGCTGATCGGGGACGAGGTGTGGCGGCACTTCATCGAGGACGTGCGTCACCTCGAGCGGTAGCGCGCTTGCACGGCCCAGCTGACCCGGGGCGCGAAACGGCAGCGTCGACACGCGCCCAGTTGGCGCCGAGAACGCGCCAGAGCTGTCGCGTCCTCGCTGCTGGAGGGCGTGTTCGAGGGCTTGCCGGCTGGGAAAGTGACGATAGAGGGTCGAGCGGCCCACGCCTGCGGCCGCCGCGACCTCGCTCATGGTCATGCGACGGTCACCGGCGAGCGCGGCCGCGACGGTGAGGATGCGTTCGCGACTGGCGAGTGCGTCCGCGCGCTGGAAGGCCCGCTCTCGCTCGCCGACGTCTTGGTCGTTGCTCTTGCCTGCAGCTTCGCTCAAGTCGCCTCAGCGTAGCCGCGGCTCCTCAGCATTGGCGCCGCACAGTGTCCCGTATCGAAAGCGATGTCCTGCTTCTTGTGTCCTATTGATGGGCCGATCGTGTTTCGCACGTGCATCCCTGGGTAGATTCGTCTCGGTTGTGCTCCCAACTGTCCCAGAGATGGGACAGACCTATTGGCTCATGAAGGAGATCCCCGTGGTTGTTGGAGCAGTCGATTTTGGCGCCAGCGTGGAGCGGGCGTTTGACGAATTTTTTGAGTGGCTGCCGGCGCTGATCGGCGCCTTGGCCATTCTCGTGATCGGTTTCATCGTCGCGAGGGTGGTCGGCGGGCTCGTTGGTCGGGCGCTGCAGAGCGCCGGCGTCGACCGAGCCGCTACCCAGGGCCAAGCGGGCTCGTACGTCTCCAAGGTCACCAGTAGCCCATCGCGCCTGCTTGGCCGGATCGTCTTCTGGCTCGTGATGTTCGGCGTGATCTCGCTTGCCGTCTCGGTGCTCGGGATCGAAGCGCTCGAGAATCTCGTCGCCGCCGTCTACGCGTATCTCCCGAATGTTCTCGCAGCGCTGCTGATCTTCTTCGTGGCGGGAATCGTGGCTGGCGCCGTGGCGGGGTTGGTGAAGCGGACGATGGGCGAGACGACGACCGGCAAGATCGTGATGACGGTGGCGCCGACGCTGATCATGGCGATCGCCGGGTTCATGATTCTCGACCAACTCCAGATCGCCCCGCAGATCGTGACGATCACGTACGCCGCGCTGATGGGCGGGATCGCGCTCGCGATGGCGCTCGCATTCGGGCTCGGGGGTCGCGAGGTCGCCGGCCGGATGCTCGACGGCGCGTACCAGTCTGCGCAGGAGAACAAGGAGCAGATCAAGCAGGACCTGCAGACCGGCAAGGAGAGGGCCGCTGCAGAGGCAGAGAAGGCAAAGACCCGCGTCGAGCAGGAGAGCACCTCCCGCCCGGCAGGGGCCGTTTCCCACCAGACGAAGGGACAGTGAGATGCAGCGAGAGCTGACGATGGAGCGCCTCGACCAGATGCGTGGCGCGACCGTGTACGACGAGGCGGGCGAGAAAATCGGCCGCGTCGAGGAGATCTTCGCAGACGTGGACACCGAGCAGCCCGAGTGGATCGGGATCGGCACCGGCTTTCTCGGCACCAAGCGAGTGCTCGTGCCGCTTCAGGGCGCGACTATGGACGACGACGGCTTTCGTGTCGCCTACGGCAAGGATCTGATCAAGGACTCGCCCGACATCGACGGGGACGAGATCTCGCAGGACACAGAGCGAGAGCTCGCCGCCCATTACGGCGTCGGCTACTCGGAACGCCGCTCGGACACCGGTTTGCCGGAGGGACGGGCCGAGACGCGGGAGCCGCAGGCAGACGGGACGAGCATGACCCGCTCGGAGGAGGAGCTGTCGGTCGGAAAGCGCGAGGTCGAGACCGGCAGAGCGCGGCTTCGAAAGTGGGTCGAGACCGAGAACAAGCAGGTCGACCTCGAGCTGAAGCACGAGACCGCACATGTCACGCGCGAGGCGATCGACCAGCCCGTCGGCGACCGCGAGCTCGGTGAGGACGAGATCGAAGTGACGCTTCACGCCGAGGAGGCCGTCGTCTCCAAGCAGACAGTCGCGAAGGAGCGGATTGGGCTCGAGACCGAGACGGAGTCCGAGACCGAGACCGTCCAGGGCGAGATCCGCAAGGAGCGGGTCGAGATCGAGGGCGACGTCCGGGAGGAGCGGCGCTGAGCGCTCGCGGGGAGAGCGGCGGTCGGGGCATGGGGGACGGCGAGAGCCGTCCCCCGCTTCCCGACCGCGAAGCCGAAACGTTCCTGATCCGCCACGAGCAGCAGGCGGAGGTCGGGACCCGTTGGCGCGGGGTCGGCAGCCTGCGGGCTCGGAAGAAGGTTGAGACCGTCCGTGTCGACGAGTCGCTTCCCGTCGATGTCGAGCGGCTCGACTCCGAGCGCGTGCCGGCGAACGAGAACGACAGCGGCCGGATCGAAACCCTCGCAGACGGATCACTCTCGATCCCCGTCTACGAAGAGGAGCTTGTCGTCACGAAGCGGACCGTCTTGCGGGAGCGGGTGATCATCCGCAAGGAGGTCGTGACCGAGCGGCAGCGCATCGAGGTGAACCTCGGTCGCGAGCACGTCGAGCTCGAGACGGACGGTGACGTCGAGCTGCATGACGACCGCTGAGCAGTTTCACCACACCACGGATTGAGGGAGAGATGGCAACGGATCGCATCGACGAAGACCGCGGTCGTCGTGAGGTGATCCGCGACGACGACAGGCGGACGAGCTTGCCGCAGAACCTTGCGCGGCTGATCGGGCTCGTTTTCCTGCTGATCGGCGTCCTCGGGTTCATCCCCGGGGTCACCCATAACTTCGATGAGCTGAACTTCGCGGGCCACGAGTCGGACGCGGAGCTTTTCGGGATCTTCCAGGTCAGCGTGCTGCTGAACGTGATCCACATCGCGCTCGGCATCGCTGGCATCGTCCTCTCCGGAAGCGCGGCAGGGGCACGGAGCTTCCTCATCGGCGGCGGCCTGGTGTCGCTCGCGATGTGGCTCATCGGCCTGTTGACGACCCAACGGAGCGACGGCAACTTCCTCCCGGTCAACGTCGAGGACGACTACCTCCACCTGATCCTCGGAGCCGTCATGCTGCTGCTCGCGCTCGCCCCCCGCGGGCGGGCCGAGCCCGCTCGGGTACCGGACGGGGAACGCGCCGGCTCGCGGCGAGTTCGCTAGGACAGGCGGGCCTTTCAGGAGAGCCGCTCAACGCCAGGCGCCGAGCGGTGTTCCTCGAGCTGGGCGAGGTAACCGTCGAGCTCCAGGAAGCCTGGGCGCTCGTCCTTCGCCAAGGGTTCGGCGACTGAACGGTCTTCGACTCGGGTCGGAGCTGAAGTCCGAGATCGGAGAATCTCACGGTCGGCTTGACATGCGACTCCTGATTTGGTCAAATGTATAATCCAATTGACTAAGTCAGAAGAGGGAGAGCATCATGACCGCAACCACCGCAACCCGGCCCCTCGACGAGCAGAAGCTCATGGACTTCGTCTTCCGCGCGGTCGACGAGGTCGGGGCGACGCTGAACGCCGCGCTCGTCGTGATGGGTGACAAGCTCGGGCTCTACCGGGCGCTCGCGGACGCCGGGCCTTGCACCGCCGCCGAGCTCGCCGAGTCGACGGAGACCAGCGAGCGCTACGTCCAGGAATGGCTGAACGCACAGGCCGCGGGCGGGTTCGTCGACTACGACCCCGCCTCCGGCCGCTACACCCTGCCGCCCGAGCAGACGGTGGCGCTGACCGACGAGACGAGCCCGGCGTACCTGCCCGGCTTCTTCCAGATCGCGCTCGGCTCCGTGATCGACTCGCCGCGGATCACCGAGGTCGCCCGGAGCGGCGAGGGGCTCGGCTGGCACGAGCACGTCCACGACGTCCACGAGGGCTGCGAGCGGTTCTTCCGCCCCGGCTACAACGCGAACCTCGTCGCCGCCTGGCTGCCCGCGCTCGACGGTGTCGTCGAGAAGCTGGAGCGTGGCGCCCGCGTCGCCGACGTCGGCTGCGGGCACGGCGCCTCGACGATCCTCATGGCGGAGGCGTTCCCTCGGTCGAGCTTCGTCGGCTCCGACTACCACGAGGGCTCGATCGCGACTGCTCGGGAGCGGGCAGGGGCGGCGGGTGTCGGTGACCGCGTCCGCTTCGACGCCTCACCGGCCGCGACCCACGCCGGCGAGGACTACGACCTCGTCACGATGTTCGACTGCCTGCACGACATGGGCGACCCGGTCGGCGCGGCCCGCCACGTCCGTGAGATGCTCGCGACGGACGGGACCTGGATGATCGTCGAGCCGGCAGCGGGAGACAGCGTCGAGGAGAACCTCAACCCCGTCGGCCGCGCCTACTACGGGTTCTCGACCCTCCTCTGCACGCCCGCATCGCTCTCGCAGGACGTCGGGCTCGCGCTCGGTGCCCAGGCGGGCGAGGCGCGGATCCGCTCCGTCGTCATCGAGGCGGGGTTCACGCGGTTCCGCCGTGTCGCGGAGACGCCGTTCAACCTCGTCTTCGAGGCGCGGCTCTGAGCGAGCCCGCCCGCAAGACTGCCGCCCGTACCTCGGCCGAGGAGGCGCTGCTCGATGCCGCGGAGCGCCTCCTCGTCGAGGTCGGGTACGCCGGGATCACGACCCGCCGTCTCGCCGAGGAAGCGGGGGTCAACCACGGGCTGGTGCACTACTACTTCGGCTCGAACGAGAACTTGCTCGTTCGAGCCCTCGAGCGCTTCACGCAGCGTCTCACCGTCCGCCAGCGAGAGCTGTACGCCGGCGACGAGCCGTTCGTGGAGAAGTGGCGGACGGCGATGCGGTATCTCGTGAGCGAGGACACGACCTACGAGAAGGTCTGGCTCGAGCTGCAGGCACTCGCTTGGAACGACGCGGGGTTCCGCGCGCGGCTCGCCGAGGTAAACGCAGAGTGGCGGGCGGTGCTGACCGAGGCGTTTCGCGAGCCGCATCGCGAGCTCGGCGTCGAGATGCCCCTGGAGGCGCTCGTCGCGCTCGTGATGACGTTCAACCTCGGGATCATCGTCGAGCGCCTCGGCGACGTCCACGACGGCCACGCCGAGCTCCTGGACTGGATCGACGGATGGCTGTCGAGCTGAGCACGACTCGGCCGGAGCAGACCCGGGCGCGCTACCCCCACGAGACGGGGTACGTCGAGCGCGACGGCGTCAGGGTCTTCTGGGAGGTCTATGGCACGGGAGCGCCGACCGTCCTCCTCCTCCCCACGTGGTCGATCATCCACTCGCGCCACTGGAAGATGCAGATCCCATACCTGGCGCGCCATTGCCGCGTCGTGACCTTCGACGGACGAGGAAACGGCCGCACGGATCGGCCAGAGACGACGGACGCCTATGCGGAGCACGAGTTCGCGGAGGACGCGCTCGCGGTGCTCGACGCCACGAGCACGGAGCGGGCGATCATCGCGGGCCTCTCGCTCGGCGCCGTCCGGGGGCTGATCCTCGCCGCCGAGCATCCGGAGCGCGTGGAGGCGGCCGTCTTCATCTGCCCGGTCTACCTCGGCGGAGGCGATCCGGTGCCCGAGCGGAACGTTTCGTGGGACGAGGAGCTCTCGACCGACGAGGGCTGGGCGAAGTACAACCGCCACTACTGGCTTCGCGACTACCCCGGATTTCTCGAGTTCTTCTTCGCGAAGATCTTCACCGAGCCCCACTCGACGAAGCCGATCGACGACTGCATCGGCTGGGGCCTCGAGACGACGCCGGAGACTCTCGTCACCGCACAGCCGGCGGCGAAGCCGTCGGCCGCCGAGTCGCGTGCGCTCGCCGAGCGCGTGCGCTGCCCCGTGCTCGTCGTCCACGGCGCCGCGGACGAGGTCGTCTCCCCGACGCGAGGTGAGGCACTGGCCGAGCACACGGGCGGCCGTCTCGTCCTCCTGGACGGGTCTGGGCACTGCCCGCACGTGCGCGATCCCGTCAAGGTCAACCTGATCCTGCGCGACGTCGTCGCGCCGCCCTCGCCCCCAGCTCGCTGGCGTCGCGGCAAGGCGCGCCGCAGGCGGGCGCTGTACGTGTCGTCGCCGATCGGCCTGGGGCATGCGCGCCGCGACGCGGCGATCGCGGACGAGCTGCGGAAGCTGCACCCCGACCTCGAGATCGACTGGCTCGCCCAGCATCCGGTCACCGCGGCGCTCGAGGCGCGCGGCGAGCGCATCCATCCCGCAAGCGCGCACCTGGCGAGCGAGTCGAGCCACATCGAGAGCGAGTCCGCGGAGCACGACCTCCACTGCTTCCACGCGATCAGGCGGATGGACGAGATCCTGCTCGCGAACTTCATGGTCTTCCACGACCTCGTGCGGGACGAGCAGTACGACCTCTGGATCGGCGACGAGGCGTGGGAGCTCGACTACTACCTGCACGAGAACCCCGAGCAGAAGCACGCTCCGTACGTCTGGCTGACCGACTTCGTCGGCTGGCTGCCGTTCGCCGACGGCGGTGATCGCGAGGCGTTCCTGACCGCCGACTACAACGCGGAGATGATCGAGCACATCGCGCGCTTTCCCCGCCTTCGCGACCGGGCGATCTTCGTCGGCAGCCCCGCGGACATCGTCCCGGAGACGTTCGGGCCGGAGCTTCCCGCGATCCGCGACTGGACGGAGCGCCACTACGACTTCGCCGGCTACGTGACGGGCTTCGACCCCCGGACGCTCGGCGACCGTGCCGAGCTCGGCTACCGCGACGACGAACGCGTCTGCGTCGTCAGCGTCGGCGGGTCGGGCGTCGGCGCGGATCTGCTGCGGCGCGTGATCGCCGCGTACCCTGCAGCGAAGGAGCGCGTCCCCGACCTCCGGATGATCGTGGTCGCCGGCCCCCGGATCGATCCCGCGAGCCTCCCGCAGCATCACGGGCTCGAGATCCGTCCGTACGTCCCCGACCTGTACCGCCACCTGGCTGCATGCGACCTCGCAGTCGTCCAGGGCGGCCTGACGACCGCGATGGAGCTGACCGCGAGCCGGCGGCCGTTTCTCTACTTCCCCCTCCGCCACCACTTCGAGCAGAACTTCCACGTGCGTCACCGCCTGCAGCGCTATCGCGCGGGTCGCTGCATGGACTTCGAGCACGACGGCCCGGAGGAGATCGCGGCGGCGATCGGGGAGGAGATCGGGCGCGAGGTCGACTACCTGCCCGTCGAGACCGACGGCGCCGCACGAGCCGCGAAGCTGATCGCCGAGCTGCTCTGAGCTCCGAGGCGCGGCTGAAGCCACGCCTCGCGCCACGATCGGGCAAGGTAATCCATGGCCGACGGCGACCTCGCCCGCCTCTTCCATCGGCTGACCTCGTACGAGCCCACCCGGGAATGGGACGAGGCAGCCGATGATCCGTGGCTCGTTCGCTCGTTCGAGCCGAACGACATGGAACGGATCCCGCCGCCCGTCAAGTCGTTCCCGAACGGGCTCCCGGTCGTCGCGCTGCCGCGTGACCTGCCCCGGGCCGAGGGCGGGACGCTCGCCGTGCTCGGCGGCCGCGAGACTGTCTCGGCGAGCCTCGGCCTCGGTCAGCTCGCCCGCCTCCTCCACCTCTCCGCGGGAGTCGTCCGCACGACGGTCGGGAGAAGCGGGCACCACTACCTCTTCCGCGCCGCAGGATCGGCCGGTGGGCGGTTTCCGCTCGAGGTGTATGTCGTCGTGCCGGAGGGGACGGCCGAGCTCGCCGCCGGGGTTCACGCCTACCGACCCGTCGAGCATGCGCTCCTCCGGGTTGGCCCGCCGCCCGTCGGCGCGTCGGTGGCGCTCGTCGTCACCGGCGTCCCCTGGCGGACCGGGTGGCGGTACCGCGAGCGGGGCTACCGGCACGTCTTCTGGGACGCCGGGACGCTGCTCTCCCAGCTCCTCGCACTTGCCGCGAGCGCGGGTCTCGAGGCGCGGCTCTTCACCACGTTTCCCGATCTGGAGGTGCGAGACCTCGTCGGCGCCGACGGCGTCGACGAGCTGCCCGTCGCGGTCGTCGCGCTCGGCGACGGCGCTCCTGGTTGGGTTGCTGGCGCGCGTGGGATTGCCGGCTCGATCGACGAGGAGCCCGTTCGCTTCCCGCTCGTCACGGCCGCACACTGGGCGGGGATGCGCGTTGACTGGGGCGCTCCCTGGCCCGCCGGCGACCCGGTCGACGGGCTACCGCACTCGGCCACCGTCGACGAGACGGTCTACCGCCGCAGCTCGACGAGACGCCTCGACCCGACCGCGGGCATCCCGCGCGATGCCTTCGAGGCATCGCTCGCCGTCGCTCTGCGCGGGATCGACGTCCCGCACTTCGTCGTCGTCCACGCCGTCAACGGCGTGGAGCCCGGCCTGTACCGGTGGCCCGAGCTCGAGACACCGGTGGTGGCGGGCGACCTGAGGGCGGAGCTGCGGAGGATCGCGCTCGGGCAGGGCCTTGCGGGCGACGCGGCGTTCGTGGCGATCGCCGCGGCCGACCTGACGTCGATCGCCGACCGTCGCTACCGCGAGCTGCAGCTCGCGGCGGGGCTCGTCGAGGGGCGGCTCCACCTCGCCGCGTTCGCCCTCGGGTACGGCGCCTCCGGGATGACGTTCCGCGACTCCGAGATCCCCGGGCTCCTCCTCGAAGACCTCGAGGGGCTGCTCTTCACCTGTGTCGGCGTGCCCGAGTACACGCACCGTCGGGCCGGCCCGCCGGGCAGCCCGACGGACTTTCGCCAGGTGATGCCGCGACTCGACGACTGACCGCGCGCGAGCGGCCGCCTACGGGAGCGAGACGACGGCGACGTCGTCCAGCCAGACCGGGCCGGCCAGCTCCCGTGCGTGGATCTCGACGCGCGCGAACGCGGCTCCAACCGGCGGTCGTTGGCGCACCGTCGCCCGGCGCCATCGGCTCGCTGCAGCGATCGACGTCCAGCGGCGGCCCAGCGTACGCCCGTTCGCAGCGAACCAAACGAGCCCGAGCCGAACGGTCGCGCCTTCGCCGCGAACCCAGGCCGAGGCCTCGAGCGGCGCTCGCACGAGGTCACCGAGCACGGGCGTCGCGAGGAACGTCCCACGCGCGCCGTGCCGGCCGTCGACGCGCGCCGATGCCCTTCCGGTGCGCGCGCTCCCCCGGTCGTGGACGAGCCGGAGGCCGCCGACCGAGCCCCAGACCGCCGGGACAGCCGTGCCGTCCTCGGCGCGCACCGCCTGCTCGAACCCACCGTTGAAGCCGGTCTCGGCCCGACCGGCGAAGAGCCGGCGCACCGTCGCGGCGGCGGGCTTGGCTGCCCCGTCCGTCCGAAAGAGCCCGAAGTGGTGCTCCTGCTCGGGAACCGCCTCGCCCGCTTGTGGGATCGCCCCGAGGACGAAGTCGTCGAGCGCCCAGATCCCGGGGAGCGGCAATCCGAGACGCGCGAGCGCCGCTGCGCAGAGGCGGTGGTAGTGCGCCTGCACCGCCTCCTGAGCCGAGTGCGTGAGCGGAACGC
>Ga0183260_10000649_pt1 | contig 29457 bp, 26 predicted proteins | sample AntDrymUQ4972206_2_FD_129768 | JGI IMG/M metagenome (GOLD analysis project Ga0183260, IMG submission 129768) | Polar desert sand microbial communities from Dry Valleys, Antarctica - metaG UQ497 (22.06) (version 2) (version 2) | ecosystem: Environmental > Terrestrial > Soil > Desert | place...
CCCTTCCCGTCGGGGTCGGCCATCTGGGATGGGCCAGTGCGTAGTCGGAGCGGCTCACCCTACGGACGCGGCGCAGCGTGCACAAACGAACCGCCGCACGGCCGCGGTCACCGCCCGGCACGGACTGAATGTCACGGCCCGCCACGGGCTGAATGTCACGGCCCGGACGGGTCTGCCCGCCCTCGTTCACCGCGCCAGCCAGCCAGCCGACCGGCCCGGCTCACCGCCCGCAACCTGTTCTCCGCACGATCGCGCACCGCACTGGTGGTGACGACGAGCAGCTCGTCGCCACGCAGGATGCGCGTTGTCGGGTCGGGGACGAACGAGTGTCCCTCCCGCACGATCAGCGTCACCGCCGCGTCCTCGGGCAGCCGGAGTTCGGAGACGTACACCCCGTGCAACCGCGATTCCGGTGGCACCTTCACCTGCAGCAGGTCCGCCCCGAGCTCCTCCAGCGGCGCGGACTCGACCTCGATCTCGTGGGTGGAGGCGGTGCCGGCCACGCCCAGGGCCCGGGCGACGGCGGGCAGGGTCGTGCCCTGGACCAGGGTGAACACCACCACGAGCACGAACACGATGTCGAACAGCCGCAAAGCGTCGGGCGAGCCCTCGGTGACCGGGATCGTCGCGAACACGATCGGCACGGCACCGCGCAGCCCGGCCCACGACAGGAACGCCTGCTCGCGCCACGGCACCCTAAAGGCCGCCATCGAGGCCAGCACGGACAGCGGCCGGGCGACGAGCAACAGCGCCAGGCCGATCACGACCGCGGGCACCAGGACGTTGAGCAGCCGGGACGGGCTGACCAGCAAGCCCAGGAGTACGAACAACCCGATCTGCGACAGCCAGGCCAGGCCCTCGGCGAAGCCGAGCGTTGCCCGCCGGTGTGGCAGCCGGGAGTTGCCGAGCACCAGCCCCGCGACGTACACGGCCAGGAAACCCGAGGCGTGCGCCACGTCCGCGGCGGCGTACGCCGCAACGCAGAACGCCACGGTCGCCAACGGGTACAGCCCGGAGGCCGGCAACGCGCTACGCCGTAGCACCCACGCGCCCAGGAACCCCATCGCGATACCGATCGCTGCGCCCGCGATCAGCTCGTAGACCAGCAGAGCCCCCGCCTCGGGCAGGTTCAGCACCGCGTCGCTGGACAGCAGGACGACGACGATGACCACCGGGGCGTCGTTCAGCCCCGACTCCAGCTCCAGCGTGGCCGTCACGCGGCGGGGCAGCCCCAATCCCCGCAGGGTGGAGAACACCGCAGCGGCATCGGTGGAGCTGACCACCGCCCCGAGCAGCAGACCGGTGCGCCAGTCCACGCCGAGGGCCAGCACGCTGGCCGCCCCGGCCACGACGATGCTGACCGCGACGCCGAGCGTGGACAGCACGATGCTGCGCGGGACCGCGTCGCGCACCGCTGTCCACCGCGTGGTCAGCCCACCCTCGGCGAGGATCACGACGAGCGCGCAGATACCGAGCGTCCGGGTCAGCTCGGCGTCGTCGAAGCGCAGGCCGATGACCGATTCCCCGAGCAGGACGCCGAAGCCCAGGTAGAGCAAGAGGCTGGGCAGGCCGAGCCGCGTCGAGACCCGCACCGCCAGGGCGCCGGCCAGAACCACCAGGGCCCCGATGAGCAGGGCAACCGTGAATCCCTCGTTCATCGACGACTGCCCATACCGGGATTGTCCCGTACCGAACTCGGTGGTCTGTCCGTCCCGGCGCCGCGTAGCATCGACCACGGTGCTGACGGGACGAGTAGCGCCGGACGCAGCCCATAGCGACCCGGGGATGGTGTGAGCCCGGGGGCCTGGCCGGCGTGAACATCACCCTGAGCCGCCGGAAGAACGGGCCGAGCCGGCCTCACTAGATCCGGCACCGCAGGACAAGAGGGGGGTTCGCCGCCGAGCGGACCCAAGGAGAGTGGTACCGCGGCCGAGCTGGAGCACTATCTCCGGCAACGTCGTCTCTCCGTCGAGACGCAAGGACACCGACGGAGGACGACCGATGGCTACCCCCACCCCGCTGCCGCCGCACGTCGACCTCGCCGCGCTCGACCACGAGATGCTCGGGCGCTGGCGTGATAGCAAGGTCTTCCAGCGCTCCCTGGAGTCCTCCGCGGGACGCCCACCGTGGGTGTTCTACGAAGGCCCGCCGACGGCGAACGGCCGGCCCGGGGTCCACCACGTCGAGGCGCGCACCTTCAAGGACGTCTTCCCGCGCTACCGGACGATGAAGGGCTACCACGTTCCCCGCCGGGCGGGCTGGGACTGCCACGGCCTGCCCGTCGAGCTGGCCGTCGAGACCGAGCTGGGCTTCACCGGCAAGCAGGACATCGAGGCGTACGGCGTCGCGGCGTTCAACGCCAAGTGCCGCGAGTCGGTCGTCCGGCACGTCGACGAGTGGACCGAGCTGACCGAGCGGATGGGCTTCTGGGTCGACCTGTCCGAGGCCTACTGGACGATGGACCCGAGCTACGTCGAGAGTGTGTGGTGGTCGCTCAAGCAGGTGCACGACAAGGGCCTGCTCGTCGAGGACCACCGGGTGGCGCCGTACTGCCCGCGCTGCGGCACCGGCCTGTCCGACCACGAGGTGGCCCAGGGCTACGAGACCGTCGTGGACCCGTCGGTGTACGTCCGGTTCCCGATCACCAGTGGGGAGTGGGCCGGCCGGGCCGGCCTGCTGGTGTGGACGACGACGCCGTGGACGCTGGTCTCCAACACCGCCGTCGCCGTACACCCGGAGGTGACGTACGCCGTCGCCCGCACGCCCGCCGGTACGTTCGTCGTCGCCGAGCCGCTGCTGGAGTCCGTGCTCGGTGCCGAGGCCGAGGTGCTGGCGACGTACTCGGGCCGGGATCTGGAGCACACCGCGTACCAGCGCCCGTTCGAGCTGGTCGACATCCCCGGCGCGCACTACGTCATCACCGCGCCGTACGTCACCACCACCGACGGCACCGGCCTGGTCCACCAGGCGCCCGCGTTCGGCGCCGACGACCTGGCCGCGATCCGTGACTACGGGATGCCGGTGGTCAACCCGATCGAGCGCGACGGGCACTTCGCGGCCGACGTGCCCCTGGTCGGCGGGGAGTTCTTCAAGACTGCCGACCGGCGGCTCGTCGACGACCTGCGCGAGCGCGGCCTGCTCTTCCGGGCCCTGGACTACGAGCACTCGTATCCTCATTGCTGGCGCTGCCACACGCCGCTGATGTACTACGCGCTGCCGTCCTGGTACGTCCGGACCACCGCGGTCAAGGACCAGCTGCTGGCCGAGAACGAGCGCACCGACTGGCACCCGGCCAACATCAAGTACGGGCGGTACGGCGACTGGCTGAACAACAACGTCGACTGGGCACTGTCGCGGGACCGGTACTGGGGTACGCCGCTGCCGGTCTGGCGCTGCCCCGAGGGCCACGACACGTGCGTCGGGTCCCTGGCCGAACTGTCCGGGCTGGCCGGCCGCGACCTGTCCGGCCTCGACCCGCATCGGCCGTACGTCGACGAGGTCACGCTGCCCTGCCCGCAATGCGACCAGCCGGCGCAGCGGGTCACGGCGGTCATCGACGCGTGGTACGACTCCGGCTCGATGTCCTTCGCCCAGTGGGGCGCGCCGCACCGCAACAACGACGAGTTCGAGGCCAGCTTCCCCGGCCAGTTCATCTGCGAGGCGATCGACCAGACCCGCGGCTGGTTCTACACGATGATGGTCGTGCCGACGATCGTCCTCGGGCGCTCGTCGTACGAGACCGTGCTGTGCCTGGGCCACATCCTGGCCGAGGACGGCCGCAAGATGAGCAAGCACCTGGGCAACATGCTCGAACCGCTGCCGTTGATGGAGCGGCACGGCGCCGACGCGGTCCGCTGGTTCATGGCCTGCAGCGGCTCACCGTGGTCGGCGCGCCGGATCGGGCACGCCGCGCTGGAGGACGTCGTCCGCCGGGTGCTGCTCACCTACTGGAACACCGCCGCGTTCTTCACCCTGTACGCCGACGCGTCGGGCTGGGCTCCGGCGACGGCCGACGCGCCCGCGAGCCGTCCGGTCCTGGACCGGTGGCTGGACGCGGAGGTGGCCGCGCTCGTCTCCGACGTGGACGAGGCCATGGCGGCTTACGACACCGTACGTGCGGGGCGACGGCTGGCCGGCTTCGTCGACGACCTGTCCAACTGGTACGTCCGGCGCTCACGCCGGCGCTTCTGGGACGGCGACGCCTCCGCGCTGCGCACGCTGCACCATGCCCTCGACGTGCTGACCCGGCTGCTGGCCCCCCTGGTGCCCTTCGTCGCCGACCGGGTGTGGCAGGCGGTCGTGGCCGACGTCGTCCCCGGGGCGCCGGACTCCGTGCACCTGGCGGCGTGGCCCGAGCCCGGCACCGACGCCCCCGAGCTGCGCGAGCAGGTCGCGCTGGTCCGCCGGTTGGTCGAGCTGGGGCGGGCGGCCCGCACCCAGTCGAAGGTGCGGACCCGTCAGCCGCTGGGGCGGGCCCTGGTCGCCGCACCCGGCTGGGACGACCTGCCCGCCGACCTGCGGGCCGAGGTGGCCGACGAACTGAACGTCGCTGAGCTGGCCTCACTCGGCGAGGCCGGTGGCGAACTGGTCGACGTGGCGGTCAAGGCGAACTTCCGCGCCCTCGGCCGGCGGCTGGGCAAGGGCGTCCAGCCGGTGGCCGCGGCGATCGCCGCGGCGGATCCGTCGGCGCTGGCCGCCGCCCTGCGGGCCGGTTCGGCGTCGGTGACGGTCGACGGCGAGGTCGTCACCCTCGGAGCCGACGAGGTAGTCCTCACCGAGACGCCCCGGGCCGGCTGGGCGGTGGCCAGCGACCACGGCGAGAGTCTCGCCCTCGACCTGACGGTGACCCCCGAGCTGCGACGGGCCGGGCTCGCCCGCGAGGTCGTCCGCGCCGTACAGGAGGTTCGCAAGACGTCGGGCCTGTCGATTAGCGATCGGATAACCCTGTGGTGGGCCTCCGCCGGGGAGGCCGGCGAGGCGCTGCGCGAGCACGCCGACCTGGTGGCCGGCGAGGTCCTCGCGACGACGTACATCGAATCCGAGCCGCCCGACGCCGAACTGCCGAGTTACGAGGTCGACCCGGGCGTCCGGTTCTGGCTCACCCGCGCGGGCTGATCCCCGTGGCGCCTGGCTAGTGCCACTGCCACGAACGTTGGCCCCGTCCGGCCGCCACGGCCAAGGTCGAGTTTGGTGTGCGAACACCGCCGGCAGTGGGGCTTCGCTGTGGAACCGGTCCCCAAGGAACCACCGCAGCAGACAACCGGTCCCGACACGCGCGATCCCGGGCCGGCTATCGGCGTGTGGGGACCGGTTTCTGTCAGACCGCGGTCGTTCGGGGGACCGGTTTCCGCAGTGAACGTCGCGCCGTCGGATCCAGGCTGACCCGTCGACCGTCCGCCAGGTGGTTCGACCGACCGCGAGGCACCGGACCAGGGTGCGGCCCTGGACGCCGGCGGGATGCTCGAACTGCCCACTTGCCAGCTGTCCTCCCGCAAAGTGGGCAGGTGGTAACGGTTCGCCCGGCGCGTCGCCGTCGTTCGTGCCCACCCTCTTCCCACCTGGGTCATCAAGGGCCGGTCGTAGGTGTCCCAGTCGTCGTGCGCGCCGCCGGCCGCGGTGTCGGCGCGCCGCCGGCCGCGGTGAAGATCGCCCGCAGGAGCAGGCGCAGCGCCTCCGGCTCGGTGTCGTGTCGGCCCAGCACCTCACTGATCTCGTCGACGGCCAGCCACCGCCGGCCCGCCCGCCACAGCAGCGACGTCGCGGGCCGCTCGGCGAGCTGGCGAAGTTTGACTGCGCCGTACGCGACGTAGCCGGCGACGGCCACGCCGGTCTGCGGATGATCGAGCACGCCGGCGTTGATGGCACGGTCCGGTCCGCCAGACTGGCGCCATGAGCGAGCGAGACACCCTACTGGCAGAGGCGGCCCGCCGAGCCCGCCGGTACGTGGACGGGGTGGACCAGCGGCCGGTGACACCGACACCGGCCGCGTTGGCCGACCTGCACCGCTTCGACGAACCGCTCCCCGACAGCCCCTCGGACCCGCTGGAGACCCTGGCGCTGTTGGACGACGCCGGCTCACCGGCCACGGTCGCCTCGACGGGCCCGCGCTACTTCGGATTCGTCACCGGCGGGACGTTGCCGATCGCGCTGGCCTCGGCCTGGCTGGGGTCGGCGTGGGATCAGAACGCTGCCCTCCCGATGATGAGTCCGATCGCCGCCCGCCTGCACGACGTCACCCGAGGATGGCTCGTGAGCCTGTTCGGGCTCCCGGACACGACGGAGGTCGCCTTCGTCACCGGCGCGACGATGGCCAACGCCACCGCGCTGGCGGCCGCCCGAGACCACCAGCTGGCTCGGCTCGGCTGGGACGTCCAGCAGGACGGGCTGGCCGGCGCGCCGGCGTTGTCCGTGGTGGTCGGTGACCGCGCCCACTCCACGCTGCTCAAGGCGCTCGGCCTGATCGGGCTGGGCCGCGGTCGGGTGCGTCGGGTACCCGCCGACGACCAGGGACGGTTGCGAGCCGAGCTGCTCCCCGACGTCGCGGGGCCGGTCATCGTGTGTGCGCAGGCCGGCGAGGTCAACACCGGCGCCTTCGACCCGTTCCCGCAGATCGCGTCGTGGGTGCGTGACCGCGGAGGTTGGTTGCACGTGGATGGCGCCTTTGGCCTGTGGGCCCTGGCCGATCCCACCCGGGCGCATCTCGTACGCGGCCTGAGGGAGGCCGATTCGTGGGCCACGGACGGGCACAAGTGGCTGAACGTCCCGTACGACAGCGGGATGGTCCTGCTACGGAGTCCGGAGAACCTTCGCCGCAGTTTCGGCTCGGTGGCCGGCTACCTGCCGCCGGCAGGTGGCTTCGAAGCGATGCACCACGGGCCGGAATCCTCCCAGCGCGCCCGCCAGATCGACGTGTGGGCGGTGCTGCGCAGCCTCGGCCGCGCCGGCGTCGCCGACCTGGTGGCCGGCGCCTGTGCCAGAGCCCACCGGATCGGCGAGGCGCTGGCCGACGCCGGCCTCGAGGTCCTCAACGACGTGGTACTCAACCAGGTCCTGTTCGCGGCCGGTCCCGATCCGACCACCGAACGCCTGATCTCAGCCGTCCAGCAGGACGGCACCTGCTGGTGCGGCCCGACCACCTGGAACGGCCGGGTCGCGATGCGCCTCAGCGTCTCTGGATGGAACACGACCGACCAGGACGCCGAGCAGAGCGTCGAGGCCATCCTGCACTGCGCGCGTCAGGTCGGAGCAGTTCCCGTCCGCTGATCTCTGCCCCGGGCCGGGCGGAGCAGCGCCGGCGTGGCCGAGGCGACGGCAAGCAGGCCGGTGGCCACCGCGGCCCAGAGCAGCCCCTGGCTGCCCTGAGCCAACCCGAGGACGAAGCAGACGACGGCGGCGAGCAGGAGCAGGCTGGCCCCGGCCAGCAACAGGCGCATCCGCTACACCCCGGAACTCAGTTCGACGACTGGCTCGCGGAGTTGCCCGAGGCCCCGGTCCCTTGCTGGGCGCCGGCCCCGGCCGGCGCGGCCGACGTACGGGCGTCCAGATCGCGCAACTGCGACTCCAGGTAGGACTTCAGGCGGGTGCGGTACTCCCGCTCGAAGGTCCGCAGGGCGTCGATCTCACGCTCCAGCCCGGCCTTGCGCTTCTCCAGGCTGCCCATGATCTCGTTCTGGCGGCGCTCGGCGTCCTGGGTGAGCGTGCGCGCCTTGGCCACCGAGTCGCGGTCCAGCGTCTCGGCGCGGTTCTTCGCCTCGGCCAGCTGCTGCTCGGACTTCGTGTTGGCCTCGGCGATCGTCTGCTCGCTGGCGGTGCGGGCCTCGGTGAGCAGACGGTCGCCCTCCTCGCGCGCCTCGGCGACGTGCCGCTCGGCGGTCTCGGTGGCCAGGGACAGCATGCGCGTCGCCTGGGTCAGCTCGTCGGCCGGTGCCGGCTTGTCCATGACGGGCCGCGCCGGTGCGGGCGGGGTGGGCTCGTCCTGGGCCTCCGGCGTCGGCGGCGATCCGGCCTGCGCCGGCACCGGCTCGGTGGGCGGCGCCGACTGCGCGGTTCCCCCTTCAGCCACCCGCGAGCGCAGTTCGGCGTTCTCCTCGATCAACCGGGCGAACTCGGCCTCCACCAGGTCCAGGAAGGCGTCGACCTCGTCTTCGTCGTACCCCCGCTTGCCGATCGGCGGCTTCTTGAACGCGACGTTGTGAACGTCGGCGGGAGTCAGCGGCATGCCATCACCTCAGGCGTTTCAGGGAGCATCGGGAAGCAGGGATCTGTCGGAGTCAGGTAGCAACGTACTGGATCAGGACGTGTAGGCCAGATTCGCGGCCACCTCGCGCAGCACGTACACGATGATCAGCAGCACCATGAACCCCAGGTCCAGGCGGACGGTGCCCAGGTTGAGCGGCGGGATCACCCGCTGCAACGCCTTGAGCGGTGGGTCGGTCGCGGCGTACACGACCTCGAGCCCGGCTGCGATCAACCCGGTCGGCCGCCAGTTGCGGGCGAAGACCATCACCCAGCCGACGATCAGCCGGGCCAACAGGAACAGGAAGTAGACGTAGAGCGCGAAGGACACGACGGTCCAGAACGTGGACACCTTGCTGGTCCGCCCCGTCCCCGTCAGCTCTGGTTGAAGAAGCCGCCCTCGACGATCCTGGCCTTGTCCTCGGCCGTGACGGAGACGTTCTGCGGCGACAGCAGGAACACCTTGTTCGTCACGCGTTCGATGCTACCGCGCAGGCCGAAGCTGAGTCCGGCAGCGAAGTCGACCAGCCGCTTGGCGTCGGAATCGTCCATCTCGGTGAGGTTCAGGATCACCGGTACGCCGTCGCGGAACTGCTCACCGATGGTGCGCGCCTCGTTGTAGGTGCGGGGGTGCAGCGTGGTGATCCGGTACGGCGTGTCCTCGGCGACCGCGACGGCCGGTCGCGGCTGGTACACGTCGACCGGGCCGCTGGTGGTCGGCCAGGCCCGGGTCCGGTCGCTGCGCTCGGTACGGCGGCGGAGGGGCGCGGGCTCCTCGACGTAGGCGTCGGGCTCAGCGTAGTCCACCCGCTCCCGGGCCGGCCGGGGCGCGGCGTACTCCCGGCCGGAGCGGCCGTCGGCGGCGTACTCGCCGTCCTCGGCGTGACGATCGTCTTCCTCCACCAAGCCGAGGTAGATCCCCATCTTGCGCATGGCATTGGCCATCGAGTCAGGCCCCTCATCACACTCGGTCGCCGACCGAAGTCGACGATCAGTTCAATCGCCCGGCGGTCCGTCCAGACCGTGTTCGGACTTTATTGCGCGGTCTCCGAACAGCGCGGTTCCGACACGCACGAGCGTCGAGCCGTGCGCAACGGCGACCTCGAGGTCCCCGCTCATCCCGGCCGAGACGACGACGGCCGTTACGGACAGGCTCCTGACCTGCGCGGCCACGTGGGCCAGCCGGGCGAACGCCACCGCCGCGTCACCCTCCCTGGGGGCCAACCCCATGACGCCGGCCAGCCGCAGCCGCGGCACGCCCAGGACGTGCTCGGCCAGCTCCACGACACGGTCCGGGGCCACCCCGGCCCGCCCCGCCGAAGCGTCGTCGTCGTCCAAGCTGACCTGCAGGAGTACCTCGAGCTCGCGCTCGCCGTGGGCGGCGCCGCGGCCGAGCGCGTCGGCCAGCCCCGGACGGTCCACCGAGTGGACGACGTCGGCGTAGGACGCCACCGAACCCGCCTTCTTGCGCTGGACCTGGCCGACGAAGTGCCACCTCGGGACCGGCCCCGCCGTTGCTCGCAGCGCCGCCACCTCGGCGACCTTGACCGCAGCCTCCTGGTCGCGATTCTCCCCGAAGTCGGTCACGCCCAGGTCGAGTAGCGCGGCGACGTCCTGCGCCGGGAAGGTCTTGCTGACCGCGACGAGGGTGATCTCCTCCGGTGCCCGTCCGGCCGCCCGGGCGGCGGCGGCGATCCGGTCCCGGACCGCCATCAGGTTGGCCGCCAGGACGGCGCGTCGTCCGGCCGTCATGGCGCGAGCCATACCAGCCCGGCTTGCCGGCCCGTCACCCCGTCGCGGCGGTGGCTGAACAGCTGGGGGTCCTCGTACGTGCAGCGCGGGTCGTGCACCACGGTGCCCACGCCGGCGGCCCGCAGCTGACCGTCGATGCCGGCCCGCAGGTCCAGGCCGGCCGTACCGCTCGCGGTGCGGACCGCGCTGCCCGGCGCGTGCCGTTCCACGTCGCGCTGCATCTCCGGAGGCACCTCGTAGTGACGCCCGCAGATCGCCGGTCCGAGCAGGGCCTCAATCCGGTCCGCCCGCGCCCCTTCATCCTGCATCGCGCGTACGGCCACGCCGGCGATGTCCAGCCGGACGCCGTGTCGACCGGCGTGCACCGCTGCGACAACGCCCGCCGCGGGATCAGCAAGCAGGATCGGGACGCAGTCGGCCGACAGCGCGACCAGGACCAGCCCCGGGGTAACGGTCACCACCCCGTCGCAGGCGGGCACGTGTCGGGGACTGTCGACGTCGACGCGGACGACGGTGCGCCCGTGGATCGGCTCCATCCAGACGACGTCGCCCGCCGGCACCCCGCCGGCCTCGGCCAACCGGCGCCGGTTGGCGGCGACGTGGGCCGGGTCGTCGCCAACATGATCGGCCAGGTTGAACGCGTCGTACGGCGGCGCGCTCACCCCACCAGCGCGGCTGGTGACGACGCGACGGACCCGGGTGCTCAGGACCGCAGGAACTCGGGGATGTCCAGGTCGTCGTCGAGTTCGTCCACGGTCATCGCGCCGCGGCTGGCCGGTCGCGCCACCGTCTGGTGCCCGTTGGCCGGCTGGGTCGCGGCGCGCGGAGAGGCAGTGGGTGCGGGCTCGGGCACCTGCCGGGTCTCCGCCTTGCGGAACGTCGGCTTTCCGGTGTCGAAGCCGGCCGCGATAACCGTCACCCGGACCTCGTCGCCGAGCGCATCGTCGATCACAGCGCCGAAGATGATGTTGGCGTCGGGGTGCGCGGAGTCCGCGACCAGCGAGGCCGCCTCGTTGATCTCGAACAGGCCGAGGTCCGAGCCGCCCTGGATCGACAGCAGCACGCCGTGCGCGCCCTCCATCGACGCCTCCAGCAGCGGGCTGGCCACGGCCTGCTCGGCCGCGGTGATCGCGCGGTTCTCCCCGCGGGCCGAGCCGATCCCCATCAGGGCGCTGCCGGCGCCGGACATGACGGACTTGACGTCGGCGAAGTCCAGGTTGATCAACCCCGGCGTCGTGATCAGGTCGGTGATGCCCTGGACACCGGACAGCAGCACCTGGTCCGCCGTACGGAAGGCGTCCATCACGCTGACGTTGCGGTCACCGAGCTGGAGCAACCGATCGTTCGGAATCACGATCAGGGTGTCGCACTCGTCACGCAGCTCGCCGATGCCGGTCTCGGCCTGGGTGGCGCGGCGCTTGCCCTCGAAGCCGAACGGCCGGGTCACCACACCGATGGTCAGCGCACCGAGCTTGCGGGCCATGCTGGCCACCACCGGTGCCCCGCCGGTGCCGGTGCCGCCGCCCTCGCCCGCGGTCACGAAGACCATGTCGGCGCCCTTGAGCACCTCCTCGATCTCCTCGCGGTGGTCCTCGGCCGCCTTGCGCCCGACCTCGGGCTGCGCGCCCGCGCCGAGGCCCCGGGTCAGTTCGCGGCCGATGTCCAGCTTGACGTCGGCGTCACTCATCAGCAACGCCTGGGCGTCGGTGTTGATGGCGATGAACTCCACGCCCTTGAGGCCGACCTCGATCATCCGGTTGACGGCGTTGACGCCGCCACCGCCGATCCCGACGACCTTGATGACCGCCAGGTAGTTGTGCGGAGAGCTCATCGGATCGGACCTTCCTGACGTCGTTCTGCGGCCTGGCTGGCTACTGACCCTCAGGTTGAGGGTTAGAGTTATGTCAACCTGCGAGAACCGTAGGAAGCCTCCGAGGTCAGGTCAAAGACCTCACCCGGCGTGTCGCTCGTGGATTCTGGCGCGCGTGAACACGGGGCCGTCGCCGAGCATGATGTGGAGCAGCATGAAGACGTTGGCCTCGTGAAGCGCACCACGGCCCGGTTGTCCGACGGGCGGGAAATCCTGTACTTCGACGCCTCGGACGACGCCGTACGCGTGCTGGTCGATCCACGGGAGCTACCGCGCTCCGTCTCGTTCTCGGAGAGCCGGTACGACCCGGTCCTCGACGAGTGGGTGGGCATCGCCGGACACCGCCAGGGCCGCACGTTTCTGCCGCCCACCGACCAGTGCCCGCTATGTCCTTCCCGGCCCGGCCTGCACAGTGAGATTCCGTCGCCGGAGTACGACGTCGTCGTCTTCGAGAACCGCTTCCCCGTCCTTCGCGACGGACGTTCCCGACGTCTCGCCCACGGTGGACGAGGGCGGCCAGCTGTTCGTCCGGCAGGCCGGCGCGGGCCGCTGCGAGGTCGTCTGCTTCACCAGCGATCACCAGTCCTCGTTCGCCCGGCTGTCCCCCGAGCAGGTGCGCCTGGTCATGCAGGCCTGGGTGGACCGGACCAGCGAGCTGTCCGGCCTGCCGTCGGTGGAGCAAGTCTTCTGCTTCGAGAACCGCGGCGAGGAGATCGGCGTCACCCTGAGCCATCCGCACGGGCAGATCTACGCCTACCCGTTCGTCACCCCGCGCACCCGGCGGATGCTCGACTCCGCGCGGTGGCACCGCGAGCGCACCGGAGGGAACCTGTTCGCCGACGTCCTGGCCGAGGAACTGCGGGCCGGGACGCGGGTAGTGGCCCGGTCCGAGCACTGGACGGCGTTCGTGCCCGCCGCGGCCCGCTGGCCGGTAGAGGTGCACGTGTACCCCCATCGGCACGTCCCCGACCTGCCCAGCCTGACCGACGCCGAGCGGGACGATTTCGCCGAGCTCTACCTCGACGTGCTGGCTCGCGGGGATGCCCTGTACGACGGCCCGCTGCCCTACATCGCCGCCTGGCACCAGGCGCCGGTCCGTGTGGACCGCGACCTGGCCTACCTGCACCTCCAGCTGTTCTCGGTCCGGCGGGCGCCCGGGAAGCTGAAGTACGTCGCCGGTTCGGAGTCGGGCATGGGCGTGTTCATCAATGACACCACCCCGGAGGCCGTGGCGACCAGGCTCCGGGAGCTGGCGCCGTGACGGTCGGGCGCTGACGCGGTGGCTGTCCGCGCGTCCACCGTGGGCGACGTCTTCGCCGGTGCCTACGGCCGGCCGCCGGCCGGGCTGTGGGCCGCGCCCGGGCGGGTCAACCTGATCGGCGAGCACACCGACTACAACGACGGCTTCGCCTTGCCCTTCGCGCTGGCCCACCGCGTCGTGTGCGCTGCCGCGCCGCGAGCCGACGGCCAGGCCAGGGTCCGGTCGCAGCAGGCACCGGAGGAGGAGGTGACCGTCGGCATCGCCGACCTCGGCCCCGGCACGGTCTCGGGCTGGGCCGCCTACCCGCTCGGTGTCCTCTGGGCGCTGCAGGCGGCCGGCCACCCCGTCGGTGGCGTGGACCTCCTGCTGGACGGCGACGTGCCGCTGGGTGCCGGCCTGTCCTCGTCGGCCGCGGTGGAGTGCGCGGTGGCCCTGGCCGTCAGCGAGCTGAGCGGCCTCGACCTCGACCGAACCGCCTTGGCGGGTATCGCCCGCCGGGCCGAGAACGACATCGTCGGTGCCCCCACGGGCGTGCTGGACCAGATGATCTCCCTGCACGGTCGGGCCGGCCACCTGATGTTGCTCGACACCCGCAGCATGCAGGTGGAGTCGGTGCCCTTCGACCTGGACCGGCACGGACTCGTCCTGCTCGTGTTCGACACCCGGGCGCCGCATCGCCTCGCCGACGGTGCCTACGCGGAGCGTCGCCGGGCCTGCGAGCGAGCCGCCGCCCACCTGGGCCTGCCGGCTCTACGCGACCTCGATGTCGCCGCGCTGGACGGGCCGGCGTTCGCGAGGCTTCCGGCGGAACTGCGGCGACGCACCCGGCACGTCGTCACCGAGAACGCTCGCGTGCTCGCCGTGGTCGCAGCGCTGCGCGCGGACGCCGATCCCCGAGCGGTCGGCCCACTCCTGACGGCCAGCCACCTCTCGCTGCGAGACGATTTCGAGGTCACCGTGCCCGAACTCGACGTCGCCGTCGAGGCCGCCCTGGGCGCCGGCGCCCACGGGGCCCGGATGACCGGCGGCGGCTTCGGCGGCTGCGTCATCGCGCTCGTGGACTCCGAGCGTGCTCCCGATGTCAGCGACGCCGTGGCTGCGGCCTTCAGGGACAACGGATTCCCCGCCCCGCGGAGCTTCGTCACCCGGCCCGCGGTCGGCGCCCACCGCATCGCGTAGGCGGCTTCGCCGCCCTCAGCCACTCTCCGCTGGGGGCTTCGGGAGCCGGCCCAGCAGGTAGAACTCCTCGTTCGGCGGGACGGCGGCCAGATGTACCAGGCGGTTGGACATCGCGAAGAAGGCCACGATCGAGCCGATGTCCCACACGTCGTCGCGGGTGAACCCGTGTTCGGCCAGTGCCAGGTGCTCGTCTTCGGTCACGGTCCACGGTTCGGCGGCCAACCGGGTGGCGAACTCCAGCATGGCCCGCTGGGCGGCGGTCAACTCCGCCTTGCGCCAGTCCACGGCCACCTGATCGGCCAGCCGCGGGTTGCGGCTGCGGATCCGGGCGATCGCCCCGTGCGCGACAACGCAGTACAGGCAGTGGTTGAGCGCACTCGTCGCGACAACGATGAGCTCGCGCTCGGCCTTCCCGAGCAGCGCGCTCTCGGCGTCCATCAACGCGTCGTGATAGGCGAAGAAGGCCCGCCACTCGGCCGGGCGGTGCGCCAGCGCGAGGAAGACGTTCGGGACGAAGCCGGACTTGTCCTCCACCGCCGCGATCCGCTCGGCCAGGTCGGCCGGCAGGTCGGCGCGGTCCGGGACGGGGAAGCGGCTGATCGGCTCGCTCACGATCCCAGCCTAGCCAGCCCCCGATCAGCGGATGACGACCGCTGACGGGCTGCTGACATCGATGGTGCGCCCGGGCCGGTCGAACAGCCCGGCCAGGACGAGCGCCTTGCGGTCACTGTCCGCCGCGCTGCCCCAGATCACCGTCCGGCCACCGATCAGGGTCACGACGACGGAGTCCGGCGACTGCGCGGCCACGACGGACACCCGGTTGCGAATGCTCGCGGGCAGCGCCGCGATGACGTCCAGGGCCGCCCTGGTGGCCCGATCCTGCGGACCCGCGACCTCGACCTGCAGCGCCGGCATTCCGGCCGGCGGTTCGGTCACCTGGGCGAACAGGACGCCGGTGCGGTCGATCAGCCAGTGGACGCCGGCCAGGTCCACGACGGCGACGCCGACCCGTGGCACGACCTCGATCCGCACCGTCGACGGCCAACTCCGGTACACCGAGACCGACGCCAGCTCCGGCAGCGTGGTCAGTGCCGCCTCGATCCCGTCGGTGTCGATCCGGGCCAGCGGCATGCCCTCGGGGATCGCGGCGAGGTCGCGGATGGTGCTGGCGGCGGTGCCTTCGGTCCCCGTGACGGCCACCGTCCGGACCGACAGGACCGGTGAGAACCACAGGAGCCAGCCGAGCAGCACGACCAGGGCAACGACGCCCGCGACCGAGGCCAGCACGCTGCGCCGGGACAGGCCGCGGGGCCGCCAACCCCAATGCCGGCGCCAACGCCAGCCCCGAAGCCAACCCCGACGGCGGGCCGGGCCCGGTGTCCGGCCCGGCTTCACCCGCCGCCGACGGGCGTGCCGGGACGGCGGCACGGCGGGCCGGGGCCGCCGCGTGGTGCTCGCCGTGCTCGTCACAGCCGTCATCGGGCACGCTCCCTCAGCAGGTCGAGGATCTCGGGGCCGAGCCGGTAGACCGGCCCGGAACCGAGCAGGACCACGGTGTCGCCGGGCCGGGTGCGCTCCACCACGGTGTGCGCGGTGCCGGCCCAGGTCGGGGCGAAGGCGACCTGCGCGGGAGGCAACGGCACCCGGTCAGCGATCAGCGCCCCGGTGACGCCTGGAATCGGGTCCTCGCGATTGACCGCGATCTCCATCACGACCGCCTCGTCGGCCAACCCGAGGGCGGCCCCGAACTCGCGCGCGAACGCCTGGGTCCGCGTGTAGAGGTAGGGCTGGAACACCGCGACCAGCCGCCCCTCCCCCGCCGCGGCCCGCGCGGCGGCCAACTGGGCGGCGATCTCGGTGGGGTGGTGGGCGTAGTCGTCGTAAACCTGGACGTCGTCCGCGCGGCCGAGCAGCTCGAAGCGCCGATGCACTCCGGCGTACCACTCGAGGCCGGCCACCAGATCGGGGACCTCGAAGCCGAACTCGGTGCCCAGCAACAGGACCGCGGCGGAGTTCAAGGCCATGTGTACGCCGAGGGCACCCACCCGCACGGTGCCCACCGCAGTGCCGTCGAGGGCTGCGTTGTAGGACGTCGCCCCGTCGGCCATCCGGACCTCGCCGAGCACGAGGTCGGCCGGGCCGAGCCCGTAGGTGCGGACCCGGAGCCCCGCGGCGCGGGCCGGTTCGGCCAGGGCCGACGCCTCGGGGTCGTCGGCGCAGACGACGAGAACGCCACCGGGATCGAGGGTCTCGACGAAGCTGCGGTAGGCGCTGCGGATGCCGTCCAGATCGCCGTGCCGGTCGAGGTGGTCCAGCTCGATGTTCGTGACGATGGCCCCGGCCGGCCAGAGCAGCAGGAAGGAGCCGTCGCTCTCGTCGGCCTCGGCCACGAAGAACTCGCCACCGCCGAGCCTGGCGTTGGCGCCGGTCGCCGTCAGTTCACCGCCGATCGCATAGGACGGGTCCGCGCCACAGTGCTCCAGGACCGTGGCCAGCATCGACGTGGTCGACGTCTTGCCGTGCGCACCGGCGACCGCGAGGACGCGACGCCCGGCGGCCACGCTGGCCATCGCCACCGCACGGTGCAGCACCGGCAGGCCCCGCCGGCGGGCCTCGGCCACCTCGGGGTTGTCATCCCGGATCGCGGTGGACACGACGACGGTGTCGGCCTCGGCGACGTGCCCGGCGTCGTGTCCGATGCTGATCCGCGCGCCGCGCAGGCCCGCCGCGTGGTCGGTCTCGACGGCGTCGCTGCCCGAGACGGGGACCCCCGCCGCGAGCAGCAGGCGGGCGATCGCGCTCATCCCGCTGCCGCCGATACCGACGATGTGCACCCGGCCCAGGGACTCGAGAGACGGGATCTCCGCAGCCGGGTCGACGTACGGGGGGTAGACGGTCACCGGTCGGCGCCCCGGCGGGCGACCTGGAGCACGATCCGGGCCAGCTCCTCGTCGGCGTCGGGATGTCCGGCCGCCTTGGCCTTGGCCGCCATCGCCGCCAACGCGGCCGGATCGCCGAGGACCGGGACGAGCGTGTCCAGGATCCACCGTGCGCTGAGGTCCTGGTCCTCGACCAGCAGCCCACCACCGGCGTCCACGATGGGTTGCGCGTTGAGCCGCTGCTCGCCGTTGCCGACGGCATACGGCACGTACGCCGCCGGCAGCCCCACGGCGGCGAGTTCGGCGCAGGTGACCGCACCAGCCCGGCAGAGCAGCATGTCGGCGGCGGCGTACACCAGGTCCATCCGGTCGGCGTACGGGACCACGACGTACGCCGGCCCAGCCGCGTCGGCGACCTCGACGGTGTTGTTCGGGCCGGTGATGTGCAGGACCTGGATCCCCGCGGTCCGCAGCCCGTCGGCGGCGGCCGCGGTGGCCGCGTTCAGCGAGCGGGCGCCCTGCGAGCCACCGGTGACCACCAAGGTGGGCCGGTCGACGTCCAGTCCGAAGTACGCCGCCGCCGCGGGACGGAGCGCGCCGCGGTCCAAGCCGGTGATGGAGCGTCGGAGCGGCATGCCGACGACCCGCGCCCGCGGCAGCGGCGTGCCCTCGGTGGTGACGGCGACGATCTGTGCGAAGCGGGCGGCTACCCGGTTTGCCAAGCCGGGCAACGGGTTCTGCTCGTGCACGACGATCGGGGTACGGCGCAGCCGGGCCGCCAGGTAGGCCGGGAACGCCACGTAGCCCCCGAACCCCACGACGACGTCGGCGTCGAGCCGGTCGAGCAGCCGCTTGGTCTGCCGGACCGCGCCGACGAGCCGGACCGGGAGCTTGGCCAGGTCCATCGTGGGCCGGCGCGGCATGGGCACGGGCGCGATGAGTTCCAGGTCGTAGCCGCGACCGGGGATCAGGGTCCGCTCCAGGCCGCGCTCGGTGCCCAGCGCGGTGATTCTCGTGTCCGGGTCGAGCCGGCGCAGCGCATCGCCCACGGCCAGCGCGGGTTCGATGTGCCCAGCGGTGCCGCCCCCGGCCAGGACGACGGCGGTCATGCCGGCGCCTCCGCGGTGGGGACTGCCTCGGCGCTCACCGCTCCCGCGTCCCGGCCGGGCTGCGTCCGCGCCGCGCGTCGGTCGGGGCCCGACCGAGCTTCGGTGGCCTCCGCCCGGGGGAGCCGGCGCCGGAGCGGACCGGCGCGCTGCCGGATCTGGCCACCGCCTGCCTTCCGGTGGTCGGTGGCGGTCGACCGCGGGACGGGCGGCGGCGACGGGGGATGTTCTCCACGGCGGCCCGCGGGATCGGTAGCCGGAGCAGTCTGGCGATGCGACCCTGACCCTGCGCGCGCAGCGCGGCGACGGCGTCCGGCTCGTGGCGCGCGAATCCGGCCAGCATGCCGATGACGAACATCGTGAGGATCAGCGAGGTGCCGCCGGAGCTGATCAGCGGCAGCGGGATGCCGGTCACCGGCAAGAGGCCCACGACGTAGCCCACGTTGATCGTGGCCTGACCGACGAGCCAGATGACGATGGTCGAGCTGACCAGCCGGATGAAGGGGTCCGCGGTCCGCCGGGCGATCCGTACCCCGGCGTAGGCCAGGGTGGCGAACAGGGCGAGCAGGATGAGGCAGCCGAGGAAGCCCAGTTCCTCGCCGAGGATGGCGAAGATGAAGTCGCTCTCCCCGTGCGGCAGGAGTCCCCACTTCATCCGGCTGTTGCCGAGCCCGACGCCCCACCAGCCCCCGGAGGCGAGGGCGTACATGCCGCGGATGGACTGCAGGCCCGCGCCTTCGGGGTCGGCGAAGGGATCCATGAAGGTGAGGACCCGCTGCATGCGGTAGGGCTCGAGCTTGATCGCGGCCACGACCGCGGCCAGCATCACCGCGACCAGGGCCAGGAACATGCTGATCGGCGCCCCGACCGTCCACAGCAGGCCGAACAGGATGAGCACCAGGCACAGCGTCGTACCGAGATCGGGCTCGAGCATGATGAGCGCGCAGAGCAGGACGGCCACCGGGACCAGCGGGATGAGCAGATGCCGCCACTCCCCCAGCAGCTTCTGCTTGCGCACCAACAGGTCCGCGCCCCAGACGAGGAGCGCCAGCTTCGCGACCTCGGACGGTTGCAGCTGGAACAGGCCGAGGTCCAGCCAGCGGCGCGCGCCGAACTTCTCCAGCCCGATCCCGGGCACGAGCACGATGCTGAGCAAGAAGATGGCCGCGAGCAGCCCGAACCCAGCCAGCCGCCGGTACGTCGAGGGTCGCAGGCGCAGGCCGAGCCAGAGGCCGACCAGGCCGATCAGCATGAACACGACCTGCCGCTCGAAGACCGTGAACGGCGAGCGGGAGTTCGGGTTGGAGTTGACCAGCGACTCGACGCTGGAGGCCGAGAACACCATGACCATGCCGAGCGCGAGCAGCGCGCCGCCGGAGCCCAGCACGAGGTAGTACGACGCCAGCGGGCGGTCGAGGTAGGTCCGCAGCGCGGGCGCCGAAGACGTGGCTCTCACCCTGCGGCCCAGCGGCGCACGGCCTCGGCGAAGGCCCGACCGCGGGCGGTGTAGTCGGTGAACATGTCCCACGATGCCGCCGCCGGGGCCAGCAGGACGGTCTGCCCCGGCCTGGCCAACCCGGCCGCACGAGCCACCACCTCGTCCATGGCGCCATTGTCTGTTCTCGTCACTTCAGTCACAGGGACATCAGGCGCGTGTCGCGCCAGGGCGTCGGCGAGCACCTGCCGGTCGGCGCCCAGGAGCACCACGGCAGCGAGCCGATCCCGGATCGAGGCGACGAAATCGTCCACGGCCACCCCCTTGAGCAGGCCACCGGCGATCCAGACCACCTGGCGGTACGCGGACAATGAGGCGGTCGCGGCATGCGGATTGGTCGCCTTGCTGTCGTCCACCCACGCCACCCCGTCGACCGTGACCACGAGCGCGTTGCGGTGCGGTGCCGGGGTGAAGGCGCGCAGCCCGCGGGCCACCGCGTCCGGCGGCACGCCGTACACCAGGGCCAGCCCGGTGGCCGCCAGCGCGTTCGCCACGTTGTGCAGGCCGGGCACCGGGATGTCCGCTACGGCGGCCAGCGCCACCTCCACCGCTCCGCTGCGGTCGAGCAGGACCCCGGCGCGCAGGCCGAGCTGACCCGGGCCGGGGTCGGCCAGCGTGAACGACGTCCGGCGCGCAGCGCCCTCGGCCAGTCGGCCCGACCACGCGTCGTCGGCGTTCGTGACCGCGACCCGGTTGCCTTGGTAGACGCGGCGCTTGGCCTCGACGTAGGCCTCGAACGAGCCGTGCCAGTCCAAGTGGTCGGGCGCGATGTTGAGCACCGTCCCGGCCAAGGGAGCGATCGACGGCGCGGAGTGCAGCTGCGGGCTGCCGAGTTCCACGGCCAGCACGTCGTAGGGCCCGGCGACGACGTCGACCAGGGCGAGCCCCACGTTTCCCGCCGCGACGGTCCGTAGACCGGCCGCGCGCAGGATCGACTCGAGCATCAGGACGGTGGTCGTCTTGCCGTTCGTCCCCGTGACCGCGAGCCACGGGATCATTCGGTTCCTGAGCTGCCACGCCAGTTCGACCTCGCCGAGCACCGGCAGGCCGGCCGCCCCGGCAGCGACGAGCAGCGGATGCGTCGGCCGCCAGCCCGGCGAGACGACCACCGCGGCCAGGCCCGCCGGGAGATCGGCGGGCAGGCCGACGAATCGCGCGCCGAGGCGTTGCAGTTCGGCGGTGCGCTCGCTCTCCCGCTGGTCGGCGACGAGCACCGTGGCGCCCTGCGCGAGCAGGACCCGCACGACCGCCGCGCCGGCGATCGCGGCGCCGGCGACCAGGACCGTGCGTCCGGCGTACGGCGGCGTGGATCCGGTCCCGGTCACCGGAGGTCGGCGGTCACTGGATGTCGGCGACGGCCAGCCAGTCCGCGTAGAACAGGCCGAGCCCGAACGCGACGGCCAACCCGGTGATGATCCAGAACCGGACCACAACCGTCATCTCGGTCCAGCCGAGGATCTCGAAGTGGTGGTGGATCGGTGCCATCCGGAATACCCGCTTGGGCGCGCCGCCGAAGCGGCGGCTGGCCTTGAAGAACGTGACCTGAACGGCTGAAGAGAGCACCTCGACGACGAACAGTCCGCCGAGCACGAACAGCAGCAGCTCGGTCTTGGTGAGCACGGCCATCCCGGCCATCAGACCGCCGAGGGCCAGCGAACCGGTGTCCCCCATGATGATCCGAGCCGGATTCGCGTTCCACCACAGGAATCCGAAGCAGGCACCGAGGGCCGCAGCGGCGACCAGGGCGATGTCCAGCGGGTCGCGGATCTCGTAGCAGCCCGAGATGGTCTGGCGCGCGCACAGGTGACCGAACTGCCAGAACGAGATGACGACGTACGCACCGAAGACCATCACCGACGAGCCGGCCGCCAGTCCGTCCAGGCCGTCGGTGAGGTTCACCGCGTTGGAGAACCCAGCAGTGAACAGGTACGTGAACAGCACGAAGAGCATGGCGCCGAAGGTGATCTCCGGGATGTCGCGGACGAAGGACAGACTCGTCGAGGCCGGTGCCAGCCCGTCCCGCTCGAACTGCAGGGCCAGTACGGCGAAACTCACCCCGACCACCAGCTGGCCGACCAGCTTCGCGGTCTTGCTGAGGCCCAAGCTGCGCTTCTTGTGGATCTTGATGAAGTCGTCCATGAAGCCGACCATCCCCAGCCCGACCAACAGGTAGAGCAAGAGGAATCCGGTCGCCGTCGGGCCGCGGCCGGGCTGGGTCACCAGATAGAGCTGGGCCGCGGCATACCCGAGCACGGTCGAGATGACGATGACCGCGCCGCCCATGGTCGGCGTGCCCTGCTTGACCAGATGGGTCTTCGGGCCGTCGACCCGAACCTCCTGGCCCATCCCCTGACGGCGCAACACCCGGATGGCCAGCGGCGTGCCCAGGATGGAGACGACGAGGGCGGCCACCGCCGCCAGCAGGACCGAAGTCACAGCGTCACCGCAGCGGGTTCGGCCAGCAGGGCGAGGGCGACCCGCTCGAGGCCCACCGCCCGGGAGGCCTTGACCAGGACCACGTCCCCGGGACGGAGTTCGGAGCGCAGCAGGACCACCACCTCACCCGCGTCGGCCACTGCCTGGACGGCGACGCCGTCAGCGGCGTACAGCCTCGCGGCCGGTCCGACGGCCAGGACCCGTTGGACGCCGAGCTCGACCGCCAGTCGAGCGACGGCGGAGTGCGCGGCTGCGGCGTGCGCACCGAGCTCGCCCATCTCGCCGAGCACCGCCCAACTCCGGCCGCCACCGGTCATCGCGGCCAGCGCCCGCAGCGCGGCGGCCATGGATTCCGGGTTGGCGTTGTAGGCGTCGTTGATCACCCGCACGCCGTCGGCCCGGGCGGTGACCTCCATCCGCCAGCGGCTGGCCGGCCGGGCCGTGGCCAGCGCGGCCACGACGGCGTCCAGGGGCATCCCGAGTTCCAGCGCGACCGCTGCGGCGGCCAGCGAGTTGGGTACGTGGTGGGCGCCGTACAGCGGGAGGCTCACGTCGGCCTGCCCCCGGTCACAGATCAAGGTGTACGACGGCCGCCCCGCTCCGTCCAGCCGTTCATCGACCGACCGGACCGCCGCGCCCGGACCGTGGCCCACCGTCAGGACCCGAGCCCGGGTCCGGCCGGCCATCGCGGCCACCGCCGGGTCGTCGGCGTTGAGCACGGCCACCCCGTCAGCCGGTAGGGCGGCCACGAGTTCACCCTTGCTGGCTGCGATCGCCTCGGGGCTGCCGAACTCGCCCACGTGCGCGGTACCGACGTTCAGCACGACTCCGATCCGCGGTGGCGCGATACGGCACAGCGCGGCGATGTGTCCCGGGCCGCGGGCGGAGCACTCGAGGACGAGGAACCGGGTGCTGTCATCCGCGCGCAGCACCGTCCACGGATGCCCGATCTCGTTGTTGAAGGATCCGGGCGGTGCCACCGTGGGCCCGGCGGCGGCCAGGACGTGGGCGAGGAGGTCCTTGGTCGAGGTCTTGCCCGACGAACCGGTCAACCCGACGACGATCAGCCCGGGCAGCCGGTCGACGACCGCGCGCGCCAGCCGCCCGAGGGCGGCCTGGACGTCCGGTACGACGACGGCCGGCACGCCGGTCAGCGGCCGGGCGGCGAGCACGCCCACCGCGCCGGCCCGTACGGCGGCGTCGGCGAAGTGGTGCCCGTCGACCCGCTCGCCCGGCAACGCCACGAACAGCCCGCCGGGACCGACGGCCCGCGAGTCGAACTCCACCGACCCGGTCACCACGACGTCGGGTGCGGCCTCGAGCCGGCCGTCAACGGCGGCGGCGACCTCGGCCAGGGTCAGGGCGATCACCGGACCAGCGCCCCCATCAGCTCGCGCAGCACCAGCCGGTCGTCGAAGGGACTGACCACACCGCCCACGTCCTGACCCTGCTCGTGCCCCTTGCCGGCCACCACGACGGTGTCCCCCGGTCCGGCCGCGCCCACCGCGGCGGCGATCGCCGCCCGCCGGCCCGGGACGACGGCGACCTCGGCCCGCGCCCCGCCCGGCAACCGGGTCACGCCGGCCAGCATCTGCGCCCGGATCGCTGCCGGGTCCTCGGATCGGGGGTTGTCGTCGGTCAGGACGAACAGATCGGCGCCCTCGGCCGCGGCCCCGCCCATCGGCGCGCGCTTGCTCGGATCCCGGTCACCGCCGCAACCGAGTACCACGATGAGCCGGCCGTCGGTCACCGGGCGCAGCGCGGCCAGCAGGGTGTGCACCGCCTCGGGGGTATGGGCGTAGTCGACGAGCGCGGCGAACGGTTGCCCCGCGTCGACCGGCTCCAGCCGGCCCGGCACGGTGGTCGCGGCCATGCCGTCCGCCGCCACCTTCGGGTCCACCCCGCCGACGGCGAGGACAGCCAGGGCGAGCAGGGCGTTCGCGACGTTGAATCCGCCCGCCAACCGGGTCGCCGCCGGGAGGCTCAGCCCGTCCGGACCGAGCGCGGTGAACTCGCTGCCGCCGCCGGGCACGGGCCGGACGTCGGCCGCCCGCCAGTGCGCCGCGGGGACGCCCGCGGCGGACACCATGATGGTGCGCGGCCCGACGAGCCGGCGACCGTGCTCGTCGTCGACGTTGACCACCTCGTGCTCGCTGCGGCCGTCGAACAACCGGGCCTTGGCCGTGAAGTACGCCTCCAGGCTGCCGTGGAAGTCCAGGTGGTCCTGCGAGAGATTCGTGAACGCACCGACGGCGAAGCGCAGCCCGTCCACCCGGTGCAGGGCCAGTGCGTGACTGGAGACTTCCATCGCGACGGACTGCACCCCGCGCTCGACCATCGCCGCCAGCAGGGCGTGCAGCTCCGGCGCCTCGGGTGTGGTGCGAACGCTGGGCAGGGTCAATCCGGCGATCCGGGTCTCCACGGTCCCCACCAGCCCCGTCACCAGACCGGCCGCCCGCAGCCCCGCTTCGACGAGATAGCTGACCGTGGTCTTGCCGTTGGTGCCGGTGATGGCCAGCAGGGGGGGCGCCGCCCCGCCGTAGATCAGACGGGACACCTCGCCGAGCCGGGCGCGCGGATCGTCGACGACCAGCAGGGGTACGCCGCAGCCGGCGGCGAGTTGAGCGCCGGCCGGGTCGGTGAGGACGGCGACGGCACCGGCCCGTACGGCGTGCCCGGCGAACTTCCCGCCGTGGGTGAGGGAGCCGGGCAGGGCGGCGTACAGGTCACCGGCGAGAACCGCGCGGCTGTCCAACGTGACGCCGGTCAGGACCGAGCGCTCCGCCTCGGGCGGACTCGGCACCCCGAGCGTGGCGGCCACTTCGGCCAGTCGCCGCGGCGCCGGCCTGGACGGCCGCGGGTGGACAGGCACGGGGGCGAGGGTACCCAGCCGAGCCCGCCACCCGCTGCCCAGCGCGGACCCGGGATGCCCGAGGCGGCCCGTCACTCGTCATCGGCGGTGAACCGGAACTCCGGGGCCTGGGTTCCCGACGGGGTGACGCCGTTGTCCTGCAGCAGGTAGGACATCACCGAGGTGAACGCCGGGGCGGCGATGATGCCGCCGTGCTGGCTGCCGTCGGGCTGCTCGATGCTGATCGCGATGACGTAGCGGGGGTCGTCGGCCGGGGCGAAGCCGGCGAACGTGGCCCAGTAGCCGCCGCCGGCGTAGCCACCGCCGTCAGGGTTCGGGCGCTGCGCCGTGCCGGTCTTCCCGGCCACGCGGTAGCCGTCGATGCGCATCAGCGGGCCGGTGCCCTCGTCGCTGGTCACCGCCTCGAGCATGTGCTGCAGCTCGGCGGCGGTCTCCGGGGACACCACCCGACGGGCCTCGGCCGGGGCCTGCGGGAGGACTCCGCCGTCCGGCCCGATCACCTGCTCGATGATCCGCGGCGGCACCAGTACGCCGTCGTTCGCGACGGCCTGGTACATCGAGGCCATCTGCAGGACGGTCATCGAGATGCCCTGGCCGAACGGGATCGTGTCGGTCTGGCTCCCGGACCATTCAGGCATCGGCGGCAGGATGCCGCCGCTCTCGGCCGGCAGCTCGATCCCGGTCGCGGTGCCGAGGCCGAAGCGGCGCAGGTACTCGTCCAGGGACGGAGCACCCACCCGCCGGGCCAGCATGACCGTACCGACGTTGCTGGACTCGGCCAGGACCCCGAGCGCGGTCCACGTCACGGGTGCGTGACCCCAGGCGTCGCTGATGGTCGAGCCGGGGATGGCCAGGTGGTCCGGGACCGTCATCTCGGTCTCCGGCGTGATCAGCCCGCGGTCGAGAGCCGCCGCGAAGGTGATCATCTTGTTGACCGAGCCGGGCTCGATCACGTTCGACACCGTGGGGTTGCCCAGCAGCTCCGGGACGGCGCCGGGGTTCGCGGCGTCATAGCCGGGGCTCCCGGCCATGGCCAGCACCTGTCCCGTGCGGGTGTCGAGGACCACCATCTGCACGGTGCTCACTCCGCGCTCGTCGTTGGCCACCGCGATCGCCCGTTCGACCTGGTACTGCAGGTCCTGGTCGAGGGTCAGCCGCACGGTGCTACCGGGGACCGCCTCGGTCCGGCTCTGGGTGGCCGCCGGGATCGGCAGCCCGTACTGGCCCCGCTCGTACACCAGCTCGCCGGGCGTCCCGGTCAGCACGTCGTTGAACGAGTCCTCGACGCCGGCCAGTCCGATGTTGTCGCTGTCCACGAAACCGACCACCTGCGCCGCAGTGCTGGTCGCGGGGTACTCCCGGCGCTGCTCGTCCAGGACGCCGATCCCGGGCAGCCGCAGATCCATGACCTGCTGCGCGATCTCCGGGTCCAGCGCACGGTCCAGGTAGACGAACCGGCCGCCGACGGCGATCTTCTCCTGGATCTCGTCGGGGGTGAGACCCAGCAGCGGCGCCACGGCCAGCGCCGTCCGGCCGGGCGAGGCGATCATCTCCGGGTCGGCGAAGATCGCCCGGGCCTGCACCGTGTAGGCCAGTGGGTTGCCGTTCCGGTCCAGGATGGCGCCGCGAGCGGCCTGCAGCTCGATCGTGGTCAACCGCAGCTGCTCGGCCGCGGTGGCGTAGCGAGGACCGTCCAGCCCCTGCAGCTGGACCAGCCGACCGCCGACCACGACCAGCAGGACGAGCACGACGGTCAGCGCGACCCGCATCCGGCGGTGCGGATCGGACAGCCGCAGGGGCCGCCCGCGCGGTCGCGACCGCGCCGGTCGGGACGGGCGGCGTGGGGCAGCGGTCATCCGGTTCCTCCGGGTGCGGCTGGGTCGGCTGGGTCGGCTGGGTCGGCTGGGTCGGCCGGTTGTTGACCGCCCGGCGGTGGGTCCCCCTGCGCTCCACCGGGGGGCGGGGCCGGTGGTTGCGGCTGGCGCGGCGGCGCTGACCGAGACGCTGGCCGGGCGGCCGGCGTGGCCCCGCCGACGATCTCGGTGGTCCCGTCCGGGTGGATGACGAGGAAACCGGGCTGGCCGGCCGGGATCATGCCCTGGCCGGCAGCGGCCCGGGCCAGGGCAGTGGGGGCCTGGGCCGCGGCGACCTCCAGCTGGAGTTGCTGCTCGCGCAGCTGCAGCTGGTCGATGTCCTGGCTCAGCGCCCGTCGGGTGAAGGAGTCCGCCGCGATGGCGGTGTTCAGGACAAGCAGCGTGACCAACCCAAGACCGACGAGCAGGAGCACCACGGCGACGAACGGCGCCCGCCGGGCCGCCAGCGGCGTCGCGGCCGGTGCCACGGTCAGCGTCAGCGTCCGGGTACTGCGCGGACCACTGCCCACGCGACTCCGGCCGCCGACCGTGCTGGTCCGGCGCCGCGTCCCCGGCGCGGCGGTACGCGGTGCCGGCAGCGTGCTGGGGGCCGGTATCGCGCTCACGCCGCCACCGCGATCCGCTCGGCCGCGCGCAGCCGGACCGAGGCCGCACGCGGGTTGGCCGCGATCTCGGCCGCACCGGCCACCTCGGCGCCGCGGGTCAGCAGCCGCAGCGCCGGGGCGGCCGACGGCAGGGGCACCGGCAGGTCCGGCGGAGTCCGGTCGGTCGCCTCCGCGGCCAGGGCACGCTTCACGATGCGGTCCTCCAGGGACTGGTAGCTGAGTACGACGAGCCGGCCACCGAGGGCCAGGGCGGCGATGGCCGCGGGGACGGCGGTGCGCAGTACGCCGAGCTCGTCGTTGACCTCGATCCGCAGCGCCTGGAAGGTCCGCTTGGCCGGATGCCCGCCGGTACGACGGGTCGCGGCGGGTACCGCCGAGCGGACGAGCTCGGCCAGCCGGGCGGTCGAGGTCAGCGGCTCCTGCCCGCGGGCGCGGACGATGGCCGCGGCGATCCGGCTGGCAAAGCGCTCCTCGCCGTACACCCGGAGGACCCGGGCCAGCTCGGCCGCGCTGTAGCCGTTCACGACGTCCTGCGCGGTGCGCCCGGCCGACTGGTCCATCCGCATGTCCAGTGGCGCGTCGTGGGAGTAGGCGAACCCGCGCTCGCCGCGGTCGAGCTGCATGGAGGACACGCCGAGGTCGAAGAGCACGCCGTCGACCGCCGGCAGGCCCAGCTCGACCAGGACGGCGGGCATCTCGTCGTACACCGCGTGGACGAGGTTCGTCCGGCCGGCGTACGCCGCCAGCCGGTTGCCGCTGCGCCGCAAGGCCTCGCGGTCACGGTCGAGTCCGACCAGGCGCAGTTGGGGATGCTCGCGCAGCAGCGCCTCGGCATGCCCGGCCAGCCCGAGCGTCGCGTCGACGACCACGGCCGGCCGGCCGGCCACCGCCGGGGCGAGCAGGGCCAGGCAGCGCTCCAGCAGCACGGGCACGTGCTCCGGCGTACCGCTGGTCATGTTCCGCCTCTCGGGTGGGGATCGGTGGGGACTGGGGCTGGCCGTATCTGTGGCCGTCTCCATGGGTCCCCGCCCGAGTCGCTACCTGGCGCCGGGGAAGGTGCGTCAGGGCTCGCTCGGGGGGAGACCGATGGATACGGACGTGGGGGTCGGCTGCGCGCAGCGCTCTTCGCGGCGCTGCTCACAGGACGCCTGGCACCACCTCCTCCTCCAGCCGGGCGAACTGCGGTTCGCGGTCGGCGAGGAACGCCGCCCAGGCCTCGCGGTTCCACAACTCGACGTAGCTGTTCGCCCCGATCGCGACGCAGTCGCGTTCCAGGGCGGCGTAGCCGCGAAGCTCGGCGTTGACCACGACCCGCCCCTGCTTGTCGGGGGTGGGGTCATCCGCGCTGCCAAAGAGCAGCCGCTGGTAGTCCCGGACCCGGGGGGAGGTGCTGGGCGCCCGGCTGAGTTCCTCGCCGCGCCGGTCGAAGTACGCCTGGGGGTAGACCGCGACACAGCGTTCCTGGCCCTTGGCCATCACCAGCCCGTCGACCAACCGCTCGCGAAAGCGCACCGGCAGGGCGATCCGACCCTTCTCGTCCATCCGGAGGTGGTGGGTACCCAGAAACATGCCCACCTCCCCACCGAACGCAGCCACTTGGCCCCACCGATCACCACCGTACCCCACAGCTCCCCACCCGGACAGCACTCAGGCGTGTCGCGAAGGGACTTCGGAGGGCCGACCAGGTGTCGCAGCCGGAACTGGTCGAACGGCAAAGGTTTGGATACGGAAACCCGGTTCCGTCCGAAGCGGCACATAGAGTGCCGGGCAGTGATCGGCCGCACGTCCGAAGCGCTGCGGCACTCGAGGCAAGGAGGCCGCGTGCTCCCAGGCAGCGCCATGGACGACCTGGACAACGACTCTCGCCGCGGAGGTGATCGCCGAGCCGACGCC
>Ga0183260_10000650_pt1 | contig 29440 bp, 26 predicted proteins | sample AntDrymUQ4972206_2_FD_129768 | JGI IMG/M metagenome (GOLD analysis project Ga0183260, IMG submission 129768) | Polar desert sand microbial communities from Dry Valleys, Antarctica - metaG UQ497 (22.06) (version 2) (version 2) | ecosystem: Environmental > Terrestrial > Soil > Desert | place...
ACTCAAGGCACGCGGCCTCACTCGCAAATCGGTCCTGGAACCCCATGATCGACCGCGGGAAGTCTGGACGACCCATCGGCGCACCGTAGAGCCGCTACCTGACGGAACCGGATACGCATCAGCTGCCCTGGTGTGGCGACGCCCAAGTCCTGGTGGGGGAAGGTGGCGGGGAGGCCTCCCACCTCCCCGAAGGCCACCACTCGTAGCTCGGGGCGTCTGTGGCGCAATTCCTCCAGAGCCAGCATGCCCAGTGGCACAGCCCGGCGGGGCGTGGAGGCACGCGCGTAGAACAGCACCGTGTCGCGGTGGCGTTCCACGGGGAACTGCCGGTAAACGTCGTGGTCCACGCCGAGGACGGAACGCGGTGCCCTCGCACCCGTAGCGCTCGGCCAGCAGGTCTCTCAGCCAGTTACTCGCGCTGATCGGGAAGAACCCGAGCCCAAAGGTGCGCTCCGCGAACATCGCCTCGGCCGAGGTGCAAAGAACTCAGGCTCGTGGTTGAAGAGGATTCCGGAGCAGGCGAACAGGTCGTAGGACTCGCGGTAGTTCACGGTGATGAAATGCCCGTAGGCCTTGGCCACGCCATAGGGCGAGCGCGGGTAGAACGGGGTCTTCTCGGTCTGGGGCACCTCCAGCACCTGGCCGAACATCTCCGAGGAGGACGCTTGGTAGAAGCGAGCCTTGGGCACCACCTCGCGCATTGCCTCGAGCATCGGGTCGCGCCCACGCCGGTGAACTCGGCCGTGAGCACCGGTTGCGACCAGGACGCAGCCACGAACGACATCGCGGCGAGGTTGTAGATCTCTTCCGGCTCGCAGGCGCGCAGCACATCGACCAGCGAGCGCTGATCCAGCAGATCCCCCGTGTGGAGGTGGATCGCATCGCGGATCGACTCCAGCCGCTGAAACGTCTCTGTTGAGGAGCGGCGCACCATGCCGTGCACCTCGTAGCCCTTTTCGAGCAGGAACTCGGCGAGGTAGGAGCCGTCCTGGCCTGTGAGTGCCGGTGATGAGGGCGGTCTTGGTGGCCAAGAGCGGTGACAATAACCGCCCGGACGCTCGTCGGCCTTGTCCGCGGCAGCCACGCTCGTGATCGTCAGCATCCAGGCGTTCTTCTCGTCCTGCTGAGCATCCCCGCCCCACGCCGTCACGTGTAGCAGCCCCTGCCGGCGAGGCTGGGGTCCCGCCCGGTTGCTCGCTAGCATCGCCGGACGCGTCCTTCGCACCCCGATACGGACGCGTTCCTCTCTGGACAATCTGGATCCGACCGTTTCGATGAACCAGCCCGACCCGACGCTCGAGCGCACCGAGGCCGCCCATGAGCTGGACGGGCAGGCCAGAGCCCCCTTGACGGACCTCGGCCTGACCCTCGTGGTCCCGCTGTTCAACGAAGCTCGACGGCTTCCCGTGAGCTTCGAGAGGATCGCCGCCTTTATCGGCTCTCAGCCGGAAGGCAGCGAGCTGCTGCTGGTCGATGACGGCAGCGCGGATGGCACTGCGGATGCGGTGGCCGAGCTCCTGGGCGACCGGCCTGGGCTGTCCGCCCGCCTCCTGCGGTGTCCCCACTTGGGGAAGGGCGCGACCGTCCGCGCCGGCCTCGAGCAGGCGAGCACGGCCCTGGCCGGCTTCTGTGACGTCGATCTGGCCACGCCGCTGGAGGACTTCTCGGGCCTCGTTGCCGTCGCGGGGGCCGAGGGAGGCCTGGTGATCGGCTCCCGGGACCTGAGGAGCTCGCGGATCGTGCGTCACGAGAGCTCGGTCCGCGAAACCCTCGGCAGGGCTTACAACCGCGCCATTCGCGGGCTGGTCGTGGGGGGAGTTGCCGACACCCAGTGCGGCGCCAAGGTGGCGCCCACCGCTATCTGGCGCCAGATCCTGGCCCACTGCAGAGAGGACGGGTTCGCGTGGGACGTGGAGGCGCTGGCAGTGGCCCGCGCACTGGGCATCCCCGTGTCCGAGATCGGTGTGACATGGGCGCACGACGACGACTCCCGCGTACGTGTGCTACAGGATGGCGCCGCGATGTTGAGCTCGCTGCCCCGCATTCGGCGCAGGGCGCGAGCCGCCCGGATTCGGCCGGGCGCCAGCGCCACGGGGGGTGGAGTGTTTGACGACCGCAACGCCGCCGACCTGGCCGCGAGCGACACGCAGCACTGGTGGTTCAGGAGCAAGGCCGAGTTCGTCTCCTCTGCATTCGAGGGCGCACCGGCCGGCGGGTACCTGGTCGATATCGGCGCCGGTTCAGGCGGGGTGACCGCAATGCTGCGTTGGCCGCGGGAGCTCAAGGTCGCGGTTGACGGCAACGAGCAGCTCGTGCGGGATGCCCGGGAGCGGCACGCGCTCGAGGCCGTGGCGGCGGACGTCGCGGACGTGCCGCTGCCCGACGGCAGCGCCAGCATCGTCTGCCTGCTCGACGTGATCGAGCACCTCACCGATCCCGGGCCCGCGTTGCGAGAGGCGGGCAGGCTCCTGCGCCCGGGAGGAACCCTCGTGGTGACCGTGCCCGCTCACCCTTCGCTGTGGAGTGTCACCGACGAGGCCCTCGGCCACGCTCGTCGATATTCGCGCGCCACGCTCCTCAAGGAGCTCGAGGCCACCGGTTTCGAATCAACATCACTCACCCACGTGTTCAGTTGGCTCTTTCTCCCTGTCTGGCTCAAGCGCCGGCGTGACACCCAGCCCCAGCTCGGGCTGGACGTGAGCTCACCGGCCATCGAGAGGATCGCAGTGGTGCTGACCCGGCTGGAGAGGGGGCTCATCAGTCGTGTCAGCCTTCCCGTCGGCACCTCGCTGCTCTGCTCCGCAGTCAGCCGTGCGTAACTTCGACTCCGTCCGCGCCCGAGGCGCGGCCCGCGCGAGGCGCCACGGCGGTGATGTCGCCTATGCGCTCGGCGCGGCGGCGCTAGCCACGCTGATCGCCCTGTGGACACTGGACGCCTGGGATCACCTCTCGACGATTCCTCTCTACTACGGCGCCACCGTTCCCTCCAAGTTTCCCTTCGACCTGAACTTCCACCTCATGGTGGTCGAGGGCGTCGTCGAGAACGGGTGGTATCAGAGCAACCCGCGCCTCGGCGCGCCCTTCGGACAGGAGCTCTACGACTTCCCGCTTGGGGGGGAGAACCTGCAGCTCGTGTTGATCAAGCTCCTCGGGGGAGTGGCCGCCCAGCCAGGCACGGTCATGAACCTGTACTTCCTCCTGACCTTTCCCCTGACCGCGCTGTCCGCGTACGGCGTGCTCCGCTGGCTGCGAGCGTCCAAGGGCGCATCGCTCGTGACGGCTGTGCTCTTCGCGCTGCTGCCCTACCACTTCCTCCGGGGCGAGTATCACCTCTTCCTGTCGGGGTACTTCACCGTGCCGCTGGGCGCCCTCCTCGTGCTGTGGGTGCTGGGCGGAGATGCGCTCTTCGAGCGGGGGTCGCCGGAGCGCCGTCGAGTGCTCGCGTACGCCTCACGGCGGTCGCTGGGCGTGGTCGCGGCCTGCGTGCTCATCGGCTCGACCTCCGTCTACTACGCGGGCCTGACGGTGATGTTCCTCGTGTTCGCGGGGTCGATCGCCTCGCTCGTGCGCCGCGATCGGCGTCCGGTTCTCGAGGGAGCCGTCGCTATCGCCCTCATTGTTGGCGCGCTGCTCGTGAACCTCGCGCCCTCGATCGCGCATCGGCTGGATGAGGGCCAGAACAATACGGCCGCCGCGCGCAACCCGGATGAGAGCGAGCTGTACAGCGTGAAGCTCACGCAACTCGTTCTTCCCTCGCCACACCACCGCTTCGAGCCGATTGCCGAGATCGGGCGTCGCTACACCTCGTCGGAGCCCCTCCGCGACGAGGAGACCGCAACGCTGGGGCTGGTGGCCGGATCTGGCTTCGTCTGGCTTCTGTTCGTTGCCTTCGGCTCCGCCCTCGGAGGACTGAGATGGTCCGAGGGGCGTGAGCGCCACCGTCACGCCGCCGTTGCCGCCGGCATCGCCTTCCTGGTCGGCACGACCGGCGGCATCTCGGCGCTCACGGGCTACTACGTGAGCTCCCAGTTGCGTGCCTACAACCGCGTCTCGGTGTTCATCGCGTTCTTCTCTCTCGTTGCGGTCGCCCTCCTTCTCGACTCCGCCGCCCGCCATCTGAGCGGTGCCGGCCGGCCACGCCCGCTGGTGTGGGTGCTCATGGCCGCGGTGCTCCTCGTCGGCGTGCTCGACCAGACGAGCCCCCGCTTCGCCCCCGACCATGTGCGCGCCCGAGCCGAGTTCACGGACGACGCCCGCTTCGTGCAGGCGATTGAGAAGCAGCTGCCGCGGGGAGCGAGCGTGCTTCAGCTTCCGTACCTCCCGTTTCCCGAGAGCGCCCCGCTCTTCGGCATGCTCGACTACGACCTCGCGCGTGGCTACATCCATTCGAACAACCTGCGCTGGAGCTATGGCGCGGTGAAGGGAAGGCCGACTGCGGACTGGCAGGGCCGGCTCGCGGGCAGGCCGATGGAGGAGGTGCTCGTTGCGGCGGTCGCCGTGGGCTTCAGCGGCGTCTACGTGGACACCGCGGGCTTCCCAGACGCCGGCGGGGCCATCAGGGCCGACCTCGAGAGGGTCCTGATGTCCCCGCCGCTTCAGAGCGGCAGCCGCCGGTTCGCTTTCTACGACCTGCGTCGCTACGGGGGCGCCTTGCGCCGCCGCTACAACTCGGACCAGATGGCCCGCATCAGAGCGGCCACTCTCTCACCGGCGGCTGTGCCGCCGCCCCCGTAGCGCTCAGGGCGTCATCGCGTGCGTCGGCGGCTGCCATCATCAGCCCTCGTGCCACTCGAGGTGTCCCCCCGCACGTCCGAGCCGCCGCCTCCCTCCGATGGGTCCCTTCCGGATGAAGCGGTCGTGGAAGACCGGCTCGAACGGGGTCCCTGGCGCGCCAGGGCGCTCTGGGCCGCCGTCGCGGTGGTCGTTGCCGCGTGCCTCGGCTTCGCCCTCGCGAGCCAGTGGTCGAGCCTGCCCGACATCGAGTGGCGCTTCCGCCCGGGTTGGCTTGCGCTCTCGCTGCTCTGTCTCCTCGCCTTCCAGTGGCTGCACATCGAGCTGTGGCGGGGGATGCTGCACTCACTTGGGGGCACGCTGCCGCGGTGGAAGGCGCGCTCGATCTGGAGCACCACCCTCCTGGCCCGTTACGTGCCCACCAGCGCCCTCATGGCCGTTGGCCGGATAGCCCTGTCCCAGCGCGAAGGGGTGCCCAGGCGGATCTCCACAGCAAGCGTTCTCTACGAGGTCGCCTTCACCCTCACCGCGGCTACGCGGTCACGGGCGCGGCCACGGACCTCATGCTGCTCACGGTGCCGTTCGTGATGTACGGGATCTTTCGCGTGCTCTTTCTGATCCACCACCACGGGACCCTCACCGAAGAGCCCGCCGTGGTGATCTGGCGCGACCGTCCGCTTCTGGTCTGTGTCCTCCTGTGGGGCGTATGCGCCGCGATCATCGTCGCCGCGACCGGCGCGGTGCCCGACCCGGCGTGAGTGGTATGACCGTGACGGAGCGGGTCGCCGACTCGGCCGGCGAGCCCGCCCTCGACCGCCGCAGTGAAGAGCGGCTGCTCACGGGTTGGGGTCGCACCGCGCCCTCGCGGGGCAACCTTGTCCGGCCCGCCGGCACGGACGCGGTGAGCGGGCTGCTCACCGGCGCATCCTCGCGTGGCGTCGTGGGGCGCGGCCTCGGGCGCAGCTACGGCGACGCCTCCCAGAATGCAGGCGGCGACGTGATCGACGTGACCGCTCTGGCGGAGGTACGCAGCGTCGACCTCGAGCACGGGATCGCGGTCGTCGAGGCGGGCGTTTCCATCGACGCCCTCATCCGCCTGCTGCTGCCCTTCGGCTGGTTCGTGCGAGTGAGCCCCGGGACCCGCCAGGTGACCGTGGGCGGAGCGATCGCCAGCGACATCCACGGCAAGAACCACCATCGCGACGGAAGCTTCTGCGAGCACGTGCTCCGCTTCGTCCTCGAGACGGCGGCCGGGGAGCGGCTCGAGGTGACGCCCGAGCAGACGCCGGACGATTTCTGGGCGACAGCCGGCGGGATGGGGCTCACCGGGGTGATCGTGGAGGCCACCCTGCAGCTCCTGGCGGTGGAGACCTCGCGTATGCGGGTCGACACCGAACGCGCCTCGGACCTCGACGACGCGATGGCGCGCATGGAGGCCGGGGACGACCGCTACCGCTACTCCGTGGCGTGGATCGACTGCCTGGCTCCGGGCAGCAGGCTTGGCCGCTCGGTGCTGATGCGTGGCGAGCACGCCACGGTGGAAGACCTCCCCACGGCTGGGCGCTCGGAACCACTCTCCCGCTCCACCGGCACCCGGTTGGCCGCCCCGCCGTGGGTGCCCGGCGGCCTGGTGAACCGCCTGTCGGTGGCCGCGTTCAACGAGGCGTACTTCCGCAAGGCTCCGCGCGAGAAGCGGGGCGCCATCGAAGCGCTCGACGCGTTCTTCTACCCCCTCGATGCCGTACGTGCCTGGAACCGCCTCTACGGGCCGCGCGGCTTCCTTCAGTACCAGTTCGTGGTGCCCTTCGGCAGGGAGGATGCGCTCCGCGGCGCGCTCGAGCGGCTGAGCAAGGCAGGCTGCGCGTCGTTCCTCGCGGTGCTCAAGCGCTTTGGCCGCCAGCGCGGCCTCATGTCGTTCCCGATGCCCGGCTGGACCCTGGCCCTCGACATCCCCGCCGCTACGCCCGGAGTCGGACCCCTGCTCGACGTGCTCGACGTGCTCGTGGCCGAGGCCGGCGGGCGCGTCTATCTGGCCAAGGACTCCCGCCTCAGGCCGGAGCTGCTCGAAGTGATGTACCCGCAACTGGACGAGTGGCGGGCCATACGCTCGCGCCTCGACCCCGAGGGCGTCATGCGCTCGGACCTGTCACGCCGGCTGAGGCTCACGGGATGAGGGACGCCCTGGGCATGGTGCAATCGGTGCTGGTGCTCGGCGGTACGTCGGAGATTGCCCTCGCCACCGTGAGGGCGCTCGTGGCAGATCGCACCCGTACGGTGGTGCTGGCGGTGCGCGAGCCGGAGCGCTCGCGACAGGAGGAGGTCGCCCTGCGGGCCGCCGGGGCCGAGACGGTGGAGGTGGTGGCCTTCGACGCGCTGGACTTCGACTCCCACGACTCCTTCGTGAACGATGCCTTCGACAATTACGGCGACTTCGATCTCGTGCTGCTGGCCTTCGGCATGCTCGGGGACCAGGCGGTGGCCGAGCACGACGCGGGACACACCCGCGAAGTCGTCCAGACAAACTTCACGGGTGCTGTAAACGTGACGGTGCCTCTTGTCGCGCGCCTGCGGGCTCAGGGTCACGGCACCCTCGCGATCCTCTCGACCGTGGCCGCGGAGCGCGCGCGAAAAGCCAACTACGTCTACGGCGCCTCGAAGGCCGGTCTCGACGCCTTCGGCCAGGGTCTCGGCGACTCGCTTCACGGCTCAGGGGTGCACGTGATGGTCGTGCGTCCGGGCTTCGTGCACACCAAGATGACCGAGGGGATGGAGCCGGCGCCCTTCTCCACGACTCCGGACAAGGTGGCGGAGGCGATCCTCGCGGGGCTGCGCAACGGCGCTCACACAGTGTGGGCGCCCGGCATCCTGCGGTTCGTGATGGCGGTGCTTCGGCATCTGCCGCGCGCCGTCTTCCGGCGGCTTCCGGGCTAGTCGCGCGGGCGCCGGCGCGCGATCACCGGCATGACGCCCGCGTAGAGCAGCTCGACGCCCACCTGGACCAGCCGCACCACGAGCGCCACGGCCAGGGCAACCGCGGCGGGCACAACGGCGGTCAGGGCAACCGCGACCCCGGCCTCGCGCGCGCCCAGGGCGCCCGGCAGCACGAAGCCGATCACCCCCGCTACGAAACCGAGCGAGTACGAGGCCACCAGCACGGCCGTCGCGTCGGCGGACACCTCGTGCAGAGCGTGCGTCATGGCGAACACCGACACTCCGGCCACCAAAAACGAGACGATGAAGAGGGCGAAGTACAAGAGCACGGTCGGGAAGCCGAGAGACCGCGGCAGCGGCTCGCGGCCGAACCGGCGCAGGGCGACGTCGGCCAGCGCGTGAAACACCCGGGGATGGAGCGAGACGAGCCCGGCTATGTTGTGGCCGGTCTGTTGTGTGGCCACCTCTCGCTCCCGCTCGAGCACGGTGACCGAGAGAGACCCCGCCGCCGGGATTTCAGCTCCCGCGCTACCGCCAGGCCGAGGATGCCACCGCCCACGACCGCCACATCGCAGGCGCTGCCCGGCATCGGATCGCTCAGCCGGCCTGCTTTTGGGGCACGCCGCTCGCCAGTAGCTCGAGGTCGGCGTCGACCATCAGCTCCACCAGCTCGTGGAAGCTGGTGCGCGGCTCCCAGCCCAGCTTCTCGCGGGCCTTGGCTGAATCGCCCACCAGCTGCTCGACCTCGGCAGGCCGCAGGAACTTGGGGTCCAGGCGCACATAGGGCTCGGGCTCAAGGCCCACACGGTCGAAGGCCACCTGCACCAACTCGCGCACGCTGTGGGTCTGGCCGGTGGCGATCACGTAGTCCTCGGGCTCGTCCGGCTGGAGCATGAGCGTTTCACGGCATCGGATTGCCCGTGCTGCATTACCCGGTCTACGCGCTCTTCGGCGAGAACTTGCACGGGTCGGAGATCGCTCGATGGGGCGCTACGGGGGTAGCGGCCCTATTGGTCCCAGTGATTCTGCTCTGGGCGCTCACGCGCCGAGTGCGGCCTTTCCTGATCGCGGTAGCCGCCCTGGCGCCTTTTCTGTTCTGGCCGTCGATGCAGTACCTCCTGGAGCCCCGGATATCCGAGTTGGCAGTCCGGGGGGCAATGCCCCTGCTCATAGTCGCCTTCCTTGCTGTTGCCGTTTCCAGCCGCGGTTCGCTTACGACGCGAGTCACCGGCGGACACCGTCTCGACGTTGTCACGGGGGTTCTATGCGGGGTGGCCGTGCTCGTCAGCACCGAGCACGGGCTGGCGATCACGCTGGCGACGGGCATCGTGTTCTTGATCACGCCCGCTCGCGGCGAGGAGACACGGGAGCGGCTCCTCGCCGTCCTCTTCTTCGGGATCGCCTCGATAGTGGCGGTGCTCGCCGGGGCGGTGGCCATCGCCGGCGGAGGTTGGGCCGACGCTCTGCGGTACGCGTTCGTCACCATTCCCGCTGACCAGTTCTGGTACTTCGGCGTACCTCCAAACTTCCCGCTGACGGCCTGGCGCGGATTCCTAGGGTCTGTGGCGTTCTGGCTGGTGCTGTCTAGTCTCATCGCTTCCGTTGCTCTGTGGTGCTTGCGTCGTCTCGTTTCGGAGAGCTGGCCAGTACTGGTCCTCGTGATGTACGGCTTATTCTCGACCGCCACCATCCTGGCCATCCTCAACCCTGCCAACCTCGCCACGCTGGGTCGGACGCTGCTGATAGCAGCCGCTTGGGCTACCGTAGCGCTCCTGCCACGGTGGGAGCCGATCAGGCGGGCACCGCGCACTTGGGCGTTTGCGGCGGTTGCTGTGTGGCTGGTCACGGTAGTCCCCGCGTCGCTTCCTCATGCGCTCGCGCGCTACGACGACTTGAAGGTCCGCGATCCGGTTGGGGGCTCCTATTCAGGGGTGGGACTGAGCCCGGACTGGACGCAGCATGTCGCCGGGCTGCGCGACACGCTCGGGCCGAAACCAGACGTCTGGTCTCTCTTCGGCGGGGTGGTTGAGGCCGAGGGTGAAGCGATGAATCCCACCGGCGTCGACTACGTATTCCACGCTCTCGGTCAGGGACGAGACGAATACATGCGTGACTTCGCGCGGCGGCGGCCGGCGTTCGCGACCACTCCAAGGCTGATCCTCCTCCGGGGCGAGGGAAATGAGAACTACCTGCACATGCTTTGGAACGAGCACTGGCCGTGGTTTCGTGAGCTGCTGACCCACTACGTCCCTGAGCGGGCCACACCTTTTTCACTGATCTGGAGGCGAAGGTCGTTCCCCGTAGGGTGGCCGGCGGGGCAGGAGCTTCAGGCGCCCCCGGCGGGCGGGGACGGGGGAGTCGTGCTCCAGCCCCCCACCCCACGGCGTTCGCGAGAGCTGTTGAGCGTGCGAGTCGAGTACAAGGCGAAGAACCGTCTTGGTGCAGTGCCGTTCTTCGGGCGCCTGCCCCGCTACCTCATCTACTTCGAGGGGACTGCCACTCCGACACCCGCCTCTCTGCCGCCCGACCGTTCGGTGTGGGAGTTCCCACTCTTCGTCTCGGACGGGGCGGTGCCGCGAGTGCGCCCCGTGGTGAAGAACCTGCTTCCCGGCGCCGGCCTCGAGATCAAACGTATCTCCTACAGCGAGGTGGACCTACCGGAGACAGTGATCCGCTTCATGCTGGAAGAAGGTTTGTAGCAGCGTCAAGGCTGCGGCTCGACGAGCCGGACGTTCTCGAGTGAGACCGCACGCGGCGCACGTAGGTTCTTCCCCTTGGTAGGAGCCGGCGGGTCGATGGCCCTGAACTCGATGTAGTTCAAGCCGCGCTCGAGCGGCACGCGGGCTTCGGCGTCGGCGTTGGTGACTGGCAGCGTCGAGATCTCCGGCCGGTCACGGTTTCGAATGGCGACGCCTGCCGTTCCGGCGGCCGGCGCTCGTGCGACGGCTCGCAGCAGCACGTCGCGCCGGCCGGGGGAGACGATCTTGAGCCTTGCCGCCTCCTCGTAACCGACGTGCAGGACGAACAGCCTTCCCACGCTGAGATCCAACCATCCGGCTTGCTTCCCGAAGCCCGCGAGGCTGGTCACCTCCGTGATCACTGGGTGTCCCGCGACAGCGGTGGCGGCGATGGGCAAGATGCTCGCCGCCTTCTCGAGGCGCTCGTAGGTCTGCGGTCGGCCAGCCCGCAGCCCGTCCTTTTCCCCGGTGAAGCTGAGCGCGACACCGAGGACGGCGCTGTACAGCACGAGCCCCGCGCCGGCCACGGCGATCAGCTTGCCCACGCGGCGGTTCTTGGGGATCTGGGCGAGCAGCATCCAGGCCAGCAGCCCGGGGACGAGAAACAGCGTGGTGAAGTCCATGCTGTAGCGCAGGGTCGCGGCGTATATGGGCACGACCACCACGAGCACCATGAGGACACCGACGCCCATGGCCGCGAGCATCACCCAGCCGAGCTCGCGCCGTTGAGGCACCGCCGACCGCACCACCATCAGGGGGAGCGCTGCGAAAGCCAGCAGCACGATCGGTGCGTTGGGCAGCAGGCCGCTCACCGTCTCCCTGTTGTAGCCAGCCGGGACCGCGCCGGGGAACTCCGCCGGGAAGGGGAGGTGGAAGAACGGGAAGTTCAGGTCGAGATCGGTGGGCGCGAGCAGATAGAAGTAGAGCCCGGGCAGGAGGTGTTTGAGGCCCCCGGGTGGGTAAGGGTCGAGGTCGTTGAGCTGGTAGACGAGGCCGAACTCGGTGAGGTCGTCGAAGCGCACCGCGTTGTAGGCGAGCGTTAGCACCACGGCCAGCACCACAGGACCGAAGAGCACCAGCGCGGCTCGCCGCCGCGAGATCCAGTCGGGGAGGTGCCCACGCCGTAACAGGACGATGAGCGCGGCGAGCGCGAACGCCCCCGCCACTACGAGTGTGGCCCGGGCGCCGACGGCCAGGCCCAGGCACACGCTTCCCGCCAGAAGGCGCCGCCACCTCCCGGGCTCCTCGAGGGTCCCCCGCAGCAGGAAGTACGCCGCGGCCATCGTGAAGCAGTAGCCGGCGGATATCGCCACCTCGTACACGGTGGGCCGGCGCAACAGGGACGGCGCGATGTTCGCCGTGGCGATCGCGAGGCCCGCGAGGGCGAGCATCCACCCAGGTGTTTCGGGCAGGTTGCGCCGTACGAGCCAGCGCAGGAGCGCCAGGGCGAACAGCAGGCCCACGAACGCATAGATCACGATCGCCACGCGCTCGGGCAGATCGCCGCCCAGGAAGAGGATCCGCACGGGGAGGAACAGCGTGAACACCGGAGTTGGTGGCCAGTACGCGTAGTAACGGTCTTCGTAGAACGACAGATCGTGAGCCCGGTTGGCCAGTATGTTCTTGGTCGCGTCGTAGGGATCGTCGAGGGCGAGCAGCTGTGGCGAGGGCTCCACGAGCAGGGACACCTGGCCGTGCACGAAGGCGTCCGTGAGCAGGTTGAAGTAGTCGCGGCCGCCCACGTCGACCTGATTGGGGAACGTCCTCGCGGTCGACCACGCCGTCCAGGAGTAGAACGCGAGCACGAGCGCGAGCCCGGCCAAGACCGCAAGCGACCTGCGGTCACGCGGGATCGAGCGCGCGCGAGCGGCGAGACTACGGATGGTTCGCTCCGGTAGGGCGGGCATCGGTGAAGGTGGGCGTCCGGGCGGCGCGGAGGGTTTTGGGGGCCGTCAGCCGCCCGGCCGGTAACGAGTGAGGTTCGAAGGCTCGAAGTAGTTGGTGGCGTGCGAGATCACGATCGGCTGCTCGGGAAAGGGCCGCACTGCATCGAGCTCCCGCGCGATGGCGCCGCAGCGATCGCCGTAGGCGCCGTAGCCGTCGGCCCAGACCAGCCAGACGTCACGACCCTGCCCCGCCATCCGATCCACCTCCTGGGCGAACGCCGCCGGCTCGGCCGCCGCGATGCGCGCCTCGTAGTCGACCCAGTTCACCCGCTGGGGGCTGGAATCCGTGGGGAAGGTCACCTGTGTCAGCCCGGGGCGCAGCAGCCGGTTGACGGGTGGCGCCAGCTGGTCGGGGCAGTAGGCCACCACATCCCCCGGCTGTGCTGAGCTGCCCACGGCGGCCGCGATCTCGGGTGCGTGCGAGCGCTCCGAGTCGATGTTGTCGGCGCTGCCCACGATCCCGAGGATGATGACGGCAGCGGTCAGTGCCAGGCGCAGGTACTTCCCCGCCACGAGGGTGATGCCGGTGGCCACGAGAAGGATGAACGGAACGAACACTACGGCGAGATAGCGGGACTCGAAGGTGACGGGCTCCAGCTCGCTTGCGATGATCGCGAGCACGACCGTGCCCAGGACCACCGCGGCCAGCGACATGCTGTGCCGCCGGCCGGCTGCCGCCTCTGTGCTCTCCGGCTCGGCCTCGCGGGAGCGGGTGCGCAGGACGGCGAGCCCCGCCAGCACCAGCAGCAGGACCCCCAGGATCCTTCCCGGAGTGGCAGCGGCGGCGAGGTGCCAGCGGGCTCGGTTGGTGTCCGCGAAGTACTCCCCGATGTCCACCAGGAACTTGTAGGAGGTCGGGTTCCCCCACGGGGTCCCGGTGTTGTCGATCTGGAACAGGAACACCGGCAGCCAGGGGACCATCAGCACGGCGCCGCCGGCGATGCCTGCCCCCGCCCAGATGACCGCCCTCCGCCGGTGCGTCCGGGCAAGAGACACCACGAGCACGGCGAAGACGGCGGCCAGCAGGTAGAAGGACCAGTAGTGCGTGAGCATCAACAGGCCGCTGACCAGGCCGAGCAAGACCACGCGCACCGGCGAGGGGCGCGCCAGCACCGAGGTCAACGCCAGATACCCGAGGGCGGTGAGCAGGATCAAGAGGGCGTACATGCGAGCCTGGGTGGCGTAGAGACCCGCGAAGGGGGACGTAGCGAGCAGCAGCGCGGCGGTCCAGGCCGTCCAGTCGCCGCCGATCCTGCGGCCCGCAAGCCAGATGGCGGGGACGGTGGCCAGCACGACCACCCCGGACAGGGAGCGCGCGGCGAAGTTGCTCTCTCCGAACACCTCCATCCAGACGTGCAGGAGCAGGTAGTGCAGCGGCGCCGAGTTGTCCTGCTTCAGGGCGCCGGGGATGTCGGTCAGCGGTAGCCGAGCGATGTTCACGCTCAGGGTCTCATCGAGCCACAGCTGGGACTGCACGTTGAAGAAGAAGAAGACGGCCAGCGCGGCGACCCCTGCTGCGCCCGCCACCGCTTCGGGCGAGACGGACGCCAGTCGCCGCCGAATCGCCGGGGCGTTTTCGATGCTCGCAGGCATCCCGGCACCGTAGTGGAGCGACCCGGAGGACGGGGCGGGAGCGCACGCACCGGGGGCTGCCATCATCAGCCCGCGTGCCACTCAAGGCGTCCCCCCCCGAGTCCGAGCCGCCGCCTACCTCGGGTGGGTCCCTTCCGGGTGACGCCCCCGCAGCCGACCCGCCAGAACGAGCTTCCTGGCGCGGCAGAGCGCCCTGGATCGCCCTCGCGGTGGTCGTCGCCGCCTGTCTCGGCTTTGCCCTGGCCAGCCAGTGGTCGAGCCTCCCTGACATCGAGTGGCGCTTCCGCCCCGGTTGGCTGGCGCTGTCGGTCCTCTGCCTGCTCGCCTTTCAGTGGCTGCACATCGAGCTGTGGCGGGGAATGCTGCACTCCCTTGGCGGCACCCTGCCGCGGTGGAAGGCGCGCTCGATCTGGAGCACCACCCTCCTGGCCCGTTACGTGCCCACCAGCGCCCTCATGGCTGTCGGGCGGATCGCGCTGTCCCAGCGCGAAGGAGTGCCCAAGAGGGTCTGCACCGCCAGCGTTCTCTACGAGGTCGCCTTCAGCCTCACGGCGGCCATGGCCGTAAGCACGTATCTCGTCCTCACGCTTCCGGCGTTCGAGGAGTACTCGCTGCGCTGGCTCGTGGTGGCGGTGCCGGTGGCCGGGCTCGTAGCGCTCCACCCGCGCGTGTTCCACGCGCTTGCCGACGTGGTTCTGCGCCGCTTTGGCCGCGAGCCGCTGCCGCGGTCCCTCGGCTTTCCCAGCGTGCTCCTCTACTTTGCCCTCTTCGTCGTCTCGTTCCTGGTGGCCGGCGTATCTGTGCTCGCGATGACGCACGCTCTGCACGACGTGCAGGCCGACGAGACCGCGTTGCTCGTGGCCTCGTATTCACTCGGCTTCGTCGCCGGGGTGATCGGCTTCGTGCTGCCGGGGTCCCTCGGTGCGCGCGAGGCGGGCGTGGCGGTGGCTGTAGCCGCCGTCGTGCCGGCCGCCGTCGCCCTGGCCGTTGCCCTGGTGGTGCGGCTGGTGCAGGTGGGCGTCGAGCTGCTCTACGCGGGCGTCATGCCGGTGGTTGCCCGCCGCCGCCCGCGCGACTAGCCCGGTAGCCGCCGGAAGACGGCGCGCGGCAGATGCCGAAGCACCGCCATCACGGCCCGCAGGACGCCGGGCGCCCACACCGTGTGGGCCCCCTTCCGCAGGCCCGCGACGATGGCCTCCGCCACCTTGTCCGGAGTCGTGGAGAAGGGCGCCGGCTCCATGCCCTCGGTCATCTTGGTGTGCACGAAGCCGGGGCGCACCACCATCACACGCACCCCCGAGCCGTGGAGCGAGTCGCCGAGACCCTGGGCGAAGGCGTCGAGGCCCGCCTTGGAGGCGCCGTAGACGTAGTTGGCCTTTCGCGCACGCTCCGCGGCCACCGTGGAGAGGATCGCCAGGGTGCCGTGACCCTGGGCTCGCAGCCGCGCCATCAGCGGCACGGTCACGCTCACGGCGCCCGTGAAGTTCGTCTGCACCACGTCGCGTGCGTGGGCCCCGTCGCGCTCGGCCACCGACTGGTCCCCGAGCACCCCGAACGCCAGTAGCACCAGGTCGAAGTCGCCGTGGCGGTCGAAGGCCTCCTCCACGAAGGCCGCATGGGAATCGAAGTCCAGCGCGTCGAAGGGCATGAGCTCCACCGTCTCGGCCCCGGCCGCCCGCAGGGCGACCTCCTCCTGTCGCGAGCGCTCGGGCTCGCGCACGGCCAGTACCACCGTGCGGGCGCGATCCCGCACCAGGGCCCGCACGGTCGCGAGAGCGATCTCCGACGTGCCGCCGAGCACCAGTACCGACTGCACCGCGCCCAGGGCATCCTTCATCGGGTGAGCCCCACGCGCTGGGCCAGGTCGGAGCGCATCCGGCCTTCGGGGTCCAGGCGCGCTCGTATCTCGCGCCATTCCGCCAAGCGCGGGTACATCGCCTCGAGCAGCTCCGGGCGCAGCCGCGAGTCCTTGGCCAGGTACACGCGCCCGCCGGCTCCGGCAACGAGCTCGTCGAGACCGTCGAGAAGCGGGCCCAGGCCGGGCTGGGCCGCCGGGATGTCGAGGGCCAGCGTCCACCCCGGCATGGGGAACGAGATGAGGCCCCGCTGCTCGCCGAAGCGCTTGAGGACGGCGAGGAACGACGCGCACCCGGCCTCCGAGAGGCGCTCGAGCGCGGTCCGCAGGGCGTCCTCGGCGCCGAAGGGCACTACGAACTGGTACTGCAGGAAACCCCGCGGCCCGTACATGCGGTTCCATCCGCGCACGGCGTCGAGGGGATAGAAGAACGTGTCGAGAGGTTCGATCGCACCGCGTCGCTCGCGCGGTGCCTTGCGGTAGTACGCCTCGTTGAAGGCGGCCACCGACAGCCTGTTGACCAGGCCCCCGGGCAACCAGGGCGGAGCGGCCAGCCGCGTGCCCGCCGAACGCACCAGTGCCTCCGAGCGCTCGCTTTCGGGCAGGTCCTCGAGGCGCGCGTGGTCGCCACGAAGCAGCACCGATCGTCCGAGCCGCCGGCCCGGGGCGAGGCAGTCGATCCAGGCCACCGAGTAGCGGTAGCGGTCGTCGCCCGTCTCCATGCGCGCCATGACGTCGTCGAGGTCGGCGGCGCGCTCGGTGTCCACCCTCATCCGCGCCGTTTCGACGGACGTGAGCCGCAGCGTGGCCTCCACGACGACCCCCGTGAGGCCCATCCCCCCGGCGGTGGCCCAGAACTCGTCCGGCATCTCACCGGGGGTCACCTCGAGGCGATCCCCGCCCGGGGTGACGAGCCCGAAGCTGAGCACGTGCTCGCAGAACGAGCCGTCGCGGTGGTGGTTCTTGCCGTGGATGTCGCTCGCGATCGCCCCGCCGACGGTCACGTAGCGGGTGCCGGGGGAGACCGCGACGAACCAGCCCAAGGGCAGGAGGAGCCGCGTCAGTGCGTCCAGCGACAGCCCGGCGTCGACCGAGACGATGCCGCTCTCGAGGTCGATGCGGCGCACGCGGGCGAGCTCGGTCATGTCGAGCACGTTGCCCCCTGCGTTCTGGGCGGCGTCGCCGTAGGCGCGTCCGAGGCCGCGAGCGATCACGCCCCGCGGGCCGGTCTCGCGCAGCGCCTCGCACACCCCCTCCGGCTCGGTCGGCCGGCGCACGCTCCCCCGGGTCGGGGCGGTGCAGCCCCAGCCCGCGAGCAGGCGTGGCTCCCGGACAGCGTCGGCCGTCTCGCTGTCGTGCGACACGGGGCCCTCCTTCGCGGCTACGACGCTCATGTGGCCGGAGGGCCCCCGCTTGCCACGGTGATCACGGCGGCGCACAGCGCCCAGAGCAGCACGCACGCCAGCAGCGGTCGGTCGCGCCACACCACCACGGCGGGCTCCTCGGTAATCCCCGAGCGGTGGTGGATCAAGAACAGCATGCGGAAGATCCCGTACATCACGAAGGGCACCGTGAGCAGCATGAGATCGGTGGCCGCACCCGTGACGGCGTAGAGGGCGTAGGCCACGACCGTCGTGGGGGTCACCACGGCGATCAGCTCGTCCAGCAGGCCGACCGAATAGCTCTCCAGCACAGCGCGCTTGGGCTGTGAGGAGCCACCGAGCGCCACCGCCTCGCCTCGCCGTTTGGTGAAGCCTAGGAAAAGGGCAAGGAGGCCGGTGCACAGCAGCAGCCACGATGAGATCGGCACGCCGATCGCCACGCCGCCGGCCAGCGCGCGCAGGACGAAGCCGCCCGCGATCGCCATCACGTCCACGAACAGCACGTGCTTGAGCCACGTCGAGTAGCCGACCTGCAGCGCCGCGTAACCGACCAGGGTCGCGAGCGACTCCCAGTTGACCGCGGCGGTCAGAGCCGCCCCCCCCAACGTTGCGAGGGCGGCGGCCACGAGGGCGGTGCGCGGCGAGAGATCCCCGCGCGCGATCGGGCGCGATGCCGTGCGCGGGTTGTGGCGGTCGGCCTCGGCGTCCACCGCATCGTTGAGCAGATACGTGGCGCCGCTCACGAGGCAGAAGGCCACCGCCACGATCACGGTCTTGAGCACCGAGCCGAGCTCGAGGATCTCTCCAGCGAAGAGCAGGCCCGCGAACACGAAGGCGTTCTTCGACCACTGCTTCGGCCGCATCGTCTCGAGCACGAGCAGCGGCAGGGGGGCGCGGCGGCTGTCGGCCCCGGAAGTGGCCGCGGAGGGAGCGGCGGGCGACTCTGTCTCGAGAATGGGCATGGGTTCGAAGCGGCGGCGCGCGCCGGCCCAGCGATTGTAGGGGCCGGTTTTGACCCCTCAGCGCAGGTGGCGGCAGTCCACCGTCACGGCGAAGGGGCTGGTGGGGATGTCCGGGATGTTAGGGGCGATGGGGATGCGCACGTCGCCCTCGGGCAGGCGGCGGGTGAATATCGCCCCGATCTCCGGTGGCGCCCCCGGCTGGCGCCCGCCCACGGTCGCACAGCGGTCGCGGGCGGCGGCGATCGAGTCCTTCCACTTCGGCCCGGCGCTGCGGGCGGCGTAGATCGAGAAGTTGGTGAGGACGAGGGCGGCCGCCAGCGCGGAGAAGCCGATCTGGACGTTGCGCCAGGCGCGGGCCGAGAACAGCGGGTCGCGCCTGTCGAGCACGAGGAGCACCGCCACGGTGAGGAACAGGATCGGCAGCAGCGTGTAGCGCGACCCGTTGAGGTTGAACTCGGCCCGGTCGAGGAAGTTCTCCGTGCCCCGAAGCATGAGCGGGATGGCGAGGTAGCCCACCGACAGCGCCAGTGTGCCGCACATGAGCAGGCGCCGGCCCCGGTCGGCGCGGAGCAGGCCGAATGCGCACACCGCCCCCACAGCCACGAGGGCGAGCAACGCGAACGGGAGGCCCCCAGGCTTCCACAGGTCGTCGAGGAAGAGGTCGCCGACCAGGAAGGATCCGGTCACGCGCAGCGCGTAGATCCCGGGGAGGTCCGTCAGGTGGGACGAGGCGTAGGGCGCCACCGGATCTTCCACCACTCCGAGCACGAGCTGCACCGCCAGTGTCCCCAGGAACACCAGCGGAATAATCCGTCCCCGTCGGGTGCGGTCACGCCAGAGCTGCAGGAGTGGAAGGGGAAGCAGCAGTCCGGCGAGTGGATCGCTGAGCACGGTGAGGGCCACGATCGTGACCCCCACGGCGATTCCGGCGGTCGACCGCGGGGCGGCCAGGAACACCCAGAAGCACGCGAAGATGAGGTACCAGTGCAGGTTGGCGATATTGCCGTTCGTCTCGTATCCCGCCGCGGGCAGGAGCACCACGGACACGGCCAGGACGATGCGCGCCCACTGCGTGTGAAAGACGCAGGCGCTGGCGAAGTAGATGTAGACGGCGAGCAGCGTGACCGTGACCGCCGACAGGACCGACAGCACGAGGGCCGCGTGCTCGAGAGGGAGCAGGGCCACGGGACCGGCGATGAGGCGCGGAAGCGTGTGCAGGTAGGCGTTGTAGGGGGTTACCAGCGTCTCCAGGAAGGGGTTCGCGAGGGCATCGGTGAGGAAGATCCCGCCGTCCTCCTGCCACACGCTGTCCCACGAGGGCACGTCGGGCTGGCGCAGGAGCTGCAGCCCCGTGGCCACGACGCTCAGGAAGGCGAGCAGGATCAGATCCGCGCGGCTGAGTCGACGGCCGTCCTCGGGAGGGGAGGCGGGCGAGCGAGACGCCTGTCGGGTTTCGAGCGCGGAGGTCACAAACGGCGAGAAGAAGGGTTTCGAGGGCTGCGCCCCGTGGGAATCCCCCCGCGCTGTCCTATCCTAACCCCGGTGGTCGCGACCCGCGCGCGGCCTCGTCCGCCCCGCCCGCTCGTGACGACCAGGCTCCCTCTGCCCTCCCAGCCACAGCAAGCGCTCGCGCTCGCGTCTTCGATCGCGGCGGCCGACCTCGCCCTGTACCGGAGTCTTCGCTCACGTGCCATCCACCCCGGCACTGTCCGCGCCGCCCAGGGGCTGTCGCATTGCGGTGAGCACGCCGCCGGGTGGCTCGCCGCGGGCGCTGCGGGCGCGATGCTCGACCGTCCGAGGCGCGCCGACTGGCTGCGCGCGGGCGCCGCGGTGGCGGGGGCACACGCACTCAACGTCGCTGTCAAGCGCGTGGTCCGGCGCCAGCGGCCGGCGCTGAAGGGCCTTCCCGCCCTCACCGCGACGCCGAGCGCGCTGAGCTTCCCCAGCGCGCACGCGGCCTCGTCGTTCGCCGCTGCGCGGGCCTACTCGGGGCTCCTTCCGGCCGCGCCGTTGTACGCCGCTGCCGTGGGGATGGGAGTGTCCCGGGTGTTCCTCGGCGTCCACTATCCGTCCGACGTGGTGGCGGGAGCGATCCTTGGGCTCGCGGTCGGCAGCCTCCCCGCCCTCAGCAGGTCCACGCCCGGTCGGCGCTAGAGCCGCTCGGCGATGTCTGCGCGCGCTGCCTCAGCTGCCTGGAGGCGAACGGCCTCCTGGCGCAGCCGCGCGTTCTCGGCCTCGAGCTCGGAGAGCCTCGCATCGTACTCAGCGACCAGGCGGTTGCGCACCGCGTCCAAAGTCTGTGGCGCCTCCCGCGCCTGGATGAGGCTCAGCAACATGCGGATGCGATTGCGCTCGAGCTTGTCGAGCAGCGGATTCTCGTGAAGCGGCTCGAGTACGCGCTCGAGATCCCCGGCATAGGGCGCGTCTGACGGGAAGATCACCCCCACGCCGAAGATCGCGGGAATGTGGCGGTAGAGCAGGCCGTCCCTCGTCGAGAGAAAGTGCTCGACCGCCGTGAGCACGCCGTTGCGGGGGCCTCCCTCGACCTGGGCGCTGGCAAAGTCGAGGGGCCCGCGAAAGCCACCCTCCACGAGCTCCGGGCTGTCGAGCACCTTGCCGCGGTCCCACGAGTGAGGATGCACCGCCTCGGGCGGGAGCAGATGAGGCGCGTAGTACTGGTCACGACGCGCGCAGGGCCAGCCCACGTCGTGCAGGATCGCCAGCGGACGGCGGCCCTCGGCGTAGATCGTTTCCAGCTCGCGTGTGACGACCCAGTTGTTGTGATCGCCGTCGACCACATATGCGTCGCAGGGCGGGATGCCCTCGAGGGCATCCGGGCTCAGGCCTTGCACGAGCGTGAAGCGGTCGGACTCTCCGTCGAGCTTGACCACCTCGGGTCCCGGCGAGGGCTCCACCGAGTGCAGGTGGCCCTCGCGCTCCGCGGCCCACCGCCCCAGCGTGTGGGTCATCGCCCCGCTCTCCGAGCCGATTTCCACGATCGTGCGCACCCCCGCCAGGTCGAGCCATTCGAGGATCAAATCCCGGAACTCCTCGAGCGAGTGCAGCAGCAGCGGCTGGCCGGCCTGATCGGCGTCGCTCACGGGCATGAAGCCCAGCATATCGGCGCTCTCCGGCCCCTCTGGCGGGGCTGACGACTGGTAGCCTCGCTCGGCCTCCGTGCCCCCCGGATGCGAGCTATGACACCCATCTCAAGCGACGCACGGCTCCGGCGCGCCTTCGAGCTCCTGTCGGCCGACGGCATCTCGGTGCTGTCGCTCGACGTTTTCGACACGATGGTGTGGCGGACCGTGGCCGAGCCTACGGACGCCTTCCCGCTTGTTGGAGAGCGGCTCCGCAGCCGGGGCCAGCTGGTGGACCACGTGACCCCTGCGCTGTTCGCTCGGCTGAGAGAGCTGGCCGAGCTCCGCGCGCGGTCGTGGAAGGGGGGCGCTGAGGTCACCCTGCGCGAGATCTACGCAGGAATCCCGGACTTCGTGTTCGCGCACAACGCCACCTCGGAGGTCGCCGCTCAGGCTGAGATAACGCTCGAGCGGGAATTGCTCATGCCGGACCTGGACGTGGTCACGTTGGTCGAATACGCGCGGGAGCGGGGCAAGACGGTGGTGGGGGTCTCGGACACCTACTACTCGGAGGAGGAGCTCGCCACCTTCGTGAGCCCCGGTTATTCAGGAGCCTCCGCGGTCGATCGCTTTTTCGCCTCGAGCAACCATGGAAGGGGCAAGGCCGGTGGGCTCTTTGAGGTCGTGCTTGCTGAACTCGACCGCAAGCCGCGCGAGGTGGTGCACGTCGGCGACAACCCCGACGCCGACATCCGCGGTGCCAAGAAGGCCGGCATTCGCCCGGTCGAGTTCGAGCGGCGCCCCAAGGAGCTTCAGCGCATCGTTGAGCGCGAGTCGCACTACGTGGCACCGGCCGTACCGAACTGGGAGCAACTGCCCCTGCGGCCCTGGCAGCGCGACTTCGGGCTCACCTCTCTGCGTGGCAAGGTGCTGCACCGCGGGGAACTCGAGGCGCTGCCGGAGGATCTGCGCCCGTTTTGGAGCTACGGTGCCGTCAGCATCGGTCCCGCGCTCACCGGATTCGCCGAGTGGATAGTGGAGCGCGCCCGGCGCCGGCAGGTCCAGCGCGTGTTTTGCTTCATGCGGGAGGGAGAGATCCTCTCGCAGCTCATCAACACCGCCAGTGCCTACAGCGGGTCCGAGCTTGTGGCCGAGCCGTTCTGGCTTTCGCGGCAGGTTTGCGCCCGCGCCGCGATTTTCGACGGCAGCCGCGATGAGCTGGCCAGCCTGCTGGTGCGCCGCCGCGCGCCGACGGTGCGGGAGCTCTGCCGGGGGTTGCAGCTCGAGCCCGAGCGGCTCGAGCGTTTCCGCAGCCAGCTGGACCTGTCGTTATCCGATCCTGCGCTCGCCGACGAGGTGCTGGACGAGCTCTCACGCCGGCCGGAGTTGCGCATGGACTTGCTTGCCAACGCGGCGGCCACCCGCGAGCGCTTGCTGCGCTACCTGCGCGAGCGCGCCGCTCCACATCAGGGGCAGCTGGTCATGGTTGACCTCGGTTGGGGGGCGACGACGCAAAGCCTTATCGAGAGGATCCTCCGCCGCGAGGGCGAGTCGATTTGGACCGCCGGCCTGTACATGGTCTCGCAGTCGGTCGCCGCGGAACGTCTGCTCGACGAGGTTCAGGTCGACGGCTTCCTCGGCAGCGCGGGGCTTCCGGAGCCGCTCGTGCGCTCGATCATTCGCAGCCCGGAGATCTTGGAGCAGGCGTGCATGCCCGACATCGGCACGCAGTTGGACCTGGATCAAGAGCTCGAACCGGTGCTCGAGGAGCCCAGCGCCGACTTGCTGGCCCAGGCCCCGGCTCGCCATGCGGTCCAGCAGGGCATCAAGGCCTTCCAACGGGAGTGGGGCCGCTATCGAGTCCTGACGCCCGCCGGGATCGCGCCCCTTTGGTCGGGTGGGGAAGAGCTGCTGGCGGCGCAGCTCGCACGCGCGACCGTGGCGCCCACAGGGGCCGAGGCGCGCGCCTTCTCCACCTGGCGCCACGACGAAAACTTTGGCTCCCGCGCGAGCGACTCGCTGGTCAATCCGGGCCTCGCCAAGGCGGCGCACTACCTCGGCGCTGAGACGCTGTTGGACCTGCCGATGTCAGAGCTCTACTGGCCCTTCGGTTTTGCCGCGCTGCACGACGATCACCTTGCCCAGGCAGCGGAGGCCGTGGCGATGAACTTGGTGCGCCCGGAAGCCGTGTCGTCGCCGCTCGAGAGCGGCGACTTCGAGATCGCCGCTGACACGGGCCTCGGGTACCAGCATGGTCCCGCGGTGCGCGTCAGGCCACGTCGCAATCCGCGCGGGCTGTCATTCGTGCGAGGCCGGCTCCAGGGCGAGTCGATCAAGTGGCTGCGGCTGCGCCCGGCCGCGGCGCCCGCAGTGATCCGGCTCGATTGGGTGCGCCTCAAGCTGCAGGTTCGTGACAAGGAGGGGCCGGTGGAGGTAACCCTCGAGACCAGGGAGGAGATGCGTCGCTTCAACCTCCGGGGCTGTCGGGTTTTGCGCCCAAAGCTGCTGTTGGTCGACGGGCCGCGCTCCCAACTCGCGCTAGACCTGGAGAAGGAGGCGGGAGGCGAGGTCTACGAGGTCGAAGTCGAGTGCGCGTTCGCCGCGCTGCCGGCGGCGCCGAAGCGGCAGCTGCCGCCGCGCGTCAGCCGCCAAGTGCGTGAAGGAATACAGGGTTCGAAGCGAGCGATCCTCCGGGTGCAGGAGCGAACAGGGCTGCCGGTTGTGGCCCCGCTTCGGCTTGTCTGGGTGCGCCTACGAGACCGGCGCGGTCGAGCAGCTACCGGACGGTAAACGAGGAGCCCCTACAGTCGTTCGGCGATTCTCGGCGCCTCGTGGTTGAAGACCCAGACGGCTAGGGCCAAGACCCCGAGCCCGAGCGCCACCGGCACGAGTATCCAGGCGCCCCCGCCGGCGGCGGCGATGGCCCCCTCGGCGTTCGGGTCGATCACCCAGCGCCGACCCTGCTCGAGGATGTCGGCCAGTGGGTTGACCAGCATCAGCACCTGCCGGTAGTCCTCGGGCACCTTGTCGATCGCGTACAGAACCGGCGAGCCGTAGAAGAGTGCGCTGGAGATCACGGCCCATATCGGCGCGACGTCGCGAAAGCGCACGAACAGCGCGGACAGCAGCATGGCCACCGCGAGGGTCAGGAGCACGAGAGGAACCAGCAGGAGGGGTAGGAGCAGCCAGGTCCAGCGCGGGTTGATGCCGTAGGCCAGCAGGAAGATGAACACGGCCACCAGGCTCACGGCGAGGTTCATCCCCCCGGAGAGCACGCGCGCGAACGGGATGACCATCCCTGGGAAGTGCATCTTGCGCACGATCGCCTCGCGGTCGACCAGCGAGGTCACCGCCCTCGTGCTCGCGTCGGCGAAGAAGTTGAACAGCACGATGTTGAACAGCAGCAGCATGGGGTAGTTCACGATGTCGTCGCCGAACTTCACGATCTTGCTGAAGACGACGTAGAGCACGCCGAACAGCATCAGCGGCCGCATCAGGGCCCAGAGGTACCCCAGCGCCGAGCCGAAGTAGGTGAGCCGGTACTCGGTGAGGCCGATGATCCACGTGAGGTAGAGCGTGCGTCGCAGGCCCCCTCCGAAGGCCGACGGTCCACGGACCCGCCGGGGTGCGGCGATCGAGCTCACGGGGTGGTCGCCGCCTCGGTCCGATCGGGATGCCGCTCGAGGTCGAAGGTGTGGTCGAGCGCCACCAGCCCGGACTGGGCCCGGTTGCCGAACACGAGGAAGTCGGTGGCCCGTGGCCGGAATGCGGCCACCCTGTGGGTCCCCTCGTGGACGCCGCAGTCCACGTAGTAGCGCGCGGGCCTGAGGTCGTTGCGCAGCGCGATCCGCAGCGACAGGCGGTCTCCGCGCTGGAAGGGCTCCTCCTCGCGCCCGAGCTCGCGGGTGGTCGTGCCGAAGACCACCGCGCCGGACTCGTCGTGGATGGTCACGCCCACCTCGGGATCGTCGATGTGCGCGAGGGACTCGATCTCGGCGCGGATCACCAGGGGGTCGCCCTGGCCGACCGAGTCCGCACGGCGCCCGTCCTGGCCCTCGACCCAAACGTCGCCGATCGCCACGCCGTGGCTCAGGTCACCGGGTCGGGCGGCGGTCACTTCGGCCTCCCCGGCCTCCTCGAAGTTGAGCTCGAGATAGCGGCGAGCCACCGACGGGGGGTCGCCGATGTCGGCGACCACTCCGTGGTCCAGCAGCATCGCGCGCTGGCAGAAGCGCTCGACCATGTGCATGTCGTGCGTCACGAGCACCACCGTCTTCCCGCGCTCGCGAAGGTCGTGGAATGCGTCGAAGCACTTCTGCTGGAAGGCGGCATCGCCCACGGCCAGCACCTCGTCTATCAGCAGCACGTCGGCGTCCGCCTGAACCATGAGGGCGAAGGCCAGCCTTACCTGCATGCCCGACGAGTAGTTCTTCAGCTTGAGGTCGAGGAATCCCTCCAGCTCGGCGAACCCGACCACGTCGTGGAAGCGCCGCTGGGCCTCGCGAGGGCTCATCCCCATCATCACCCCGTTGATCACGACGTTGTCGAGGGCGGTCATCTCCTGGTTGAAGCCCACGCCAAGCTCGATGAAGGGCACGAGCCGGCCGGCCACGGTGATCTCACCCTGGTCCACCCGGTAGACCCCGGCCATGCACTTGAGCAGCGTGCTCTTGCCCGACCCGTTGCGGCCGGCGATTCCGAAGAACTCGCCCTGCTCGATCTCGAAGGACACGTCCTTCAGCGCGTGCAGATCCGTGACCTGCACCCGTTTGAAGGGGTGCAGGGCGCGCTCCTTTAAGGACATGATGTGCTGGCGGGGGATGCGAAAAGTCTTCGAGACTCCCGCGACGCCGACCGCGGTGGCTCGCCCGTTCATGCGTGAGAAGGGTAAGGGAGCGGGACGGACTACCCCAGTTTGCGCATCAGCCCGTACAGCAGCCGCACCGGCGTGCCCAGGGCGCCGCGCTTCGCCCTCTCGCGCAGCTGCTCCTTCAGCGTGGCGATGGCGCCGCTCAGGCCGGAGGCCGGAAGCCCCAGCAGCGCCAGGCCGCACTCCACGTCCACCGTGTGCACCTCGCCCGGCATGAACTTCTCCAGGTCGATCACCACGTTGGGGTCCATGCCGCGGGCGACGTAGGTCCGGGGGCCGATCGATCGCATACCGCGGGTGGTGAGATCGTCGAGCTTCTCGGAAGTGTCGAAGTCGAGGACCACCGTGTCCCCCTTGCCGCGGGGATGGCAGCGCAGCCGGATCCAGTCGATCCGCGGGTCTCCGCCCTCGGTCTGCAGCAGGGCCGGATGCTGGCCGAGTACGACAGGAGCCTCACCGCTGCGGAGGCCGAGGCGGCGGCCCTGCGGCTGGAGGTGGCGAAGCTTCGCAAACAGGTGAGGGCTTCGGGCGTCTCCTGAACGGCCGAGGGGCTCCGTCTAACCTCGTTCAGATGCTCCTGAGCGTCCTCGACCAGTCCCCGATCTCCGAAGGCATGAGCGGCGCTCAGGCGCTCCACAACACCATCGAGCTGGCCCAGCTGGCCGACCGCGTCGGCTATCACCGCTACTGGGTCTCCGAGCACCACGGCACGCCGATGCTCGCCGGGCCGGCGCCGGAGGCCCTGATCGGCCCGATCGCCTCCGCCACGGAGCGCGTCCGGGTGGGCAGCGGCGGGGTGATGCTGCCCCACTACAGCCCGTTCAAGGTGGCCGAGGCCTTCAGCCTGCTCAGCGGCCTGTTCGGTGGTCGCATCGACCTCGGCATCGGCCGCGCCGCGGGCACCGATCCGATCACCACCCACGCGCTCCAGCGAGACCGCCGCACGGCCATGCCCGACGACTTCCCCGAGCAGCTGGCCGAGCTGCTGGCCTACCTCGAGGATCGCCTGCCGCCCGACCATCCCTTCGCCCGCCTCACCGCTCTGCCGGGCCTGCCCGAGCATCCCGAGCCGTGGCTGCTGGGCTCGTCGCCGCAGAGCGCGATCTGGGCGGGGGAGATGGGGCTGCCCTACTCCTTCGCCGACTTCATCAACCCCCAGGGCGCCGCGATCGCGGCGCTGTACCGGGAGAAGTTCGTGGACTCCCAGCGCCTGGCCGCGCCGCACACGGCGGTGTGCGTCTGGACGATCTGCGCGGACACCGACGAGCAGGCCGTGGAGCTTGCCTCGTCCAGTCGCATGGCGATGTCGATGATGCGCGAGGGCAGGCTCATCCCGGTGCCGCCGGTGGAGCAGGCGCTGCGCTACCTGGAGTCACGCGGCGGAGGCCCGGGGTCATCGGCGCGCCGGGCCGTGCTGGGCTCGCCGGCCACAGTGAAGGCCGGCCTGGAGCAGGTGGCCGCCGAGTACGAGGCCCAGGAGGTGATGGTGGTCACGATCACCTATGACCACGCGCTGCGAATGCGCTCCTACGAGATGGTGGCCGAGGCCTTCGGCCTGGCCACGCCGGACTCTGCGCGCGACGTGGCGGGCCAGACGGCGTGAGGGAGCCGTACGATGGCTCTATGACCACCAGGCCGCTGGACAGCCTCCGAGATCTGCCGGGGATCGAGTTGGTGGAGCAGGGCCTGGAGGATCTGCGAGCGGGTCGCACGACGCCGGAGTCGGCACTCGTCAGCATGGCGGCACCACGCCTGAATGCGATCGGCGTGGCCGTGCCGCTCTCCCGGCACAACGGTGCCGGTCACTGTCTGTACAGCTTGCTCTCCGACGAGGATCGAAGTTCGGCTCACAGCCGCTACAACGCGCTCGTGGCGCGGATCGTCAGCTTCGCTCGCGCAGCCGAGCATGCGCCCTCCGGTTGACGCCGACCGCATCCGGGCGCTCGCGCGAGCGCTCGGCGAGGTGGCTCGAGAGGAGACGACGCTCTACCTGACCGGTGGATCCACGGCGGTCATCAAGGGCTGGCGGCCGTCCACGGTCGACGTGGACCTGCGCCTGGAGCCGGAGTCCGACGATCTGATGCGCGCCATCGCAGCAGCCAAGGACGAGCTGGACATCAACGTCGAGCTGGTCTCGCCGCCGGACTTCGTGCCGGAACTGCCCGACTGGCGCGAGCGCAGCCCTTTCGTACTACGGGAGGGACGGGTGACGGTGCGCCACTTCGATCCGTACTCGCAGGCGCTGTCGAAGATCGAACGCGGGTTCAGCCAGGATCTCGAAGACGTGGCCTCGATGGTGCGCGATGGCCTGGTCGACCCACGACGGGCACGCGCGTTCTTCGACGAGATCGAGGATCTGCTGCACCGGTACCCCGCGATCGAGCCATCCGCCTTTCGGGCGAAGGTCGCTCAGGCGCTTGGTTGAGCCGGGTGACGTAGGGTCTGGCGCCGTGGCACTGGACCTGCTGACCGGATTCCCAGGCTTCATCGGCCGTCGCCTGGCGCGGCGGCTGCTCGACTCCGAGCCCGACCTGCTCCTGGTCGCGCTCGTGGAGGAGCGCATGCTCGATCCCGCCCGCGAGGCCGCCGCCGCGATCGATCCGGACCGGATCGAGCTGCTGGCCGGCGATATCGCCGACCGCCGACTCGGCCTCTCCGACGACGACTACGGCCGGCTCACGGCCGAGCTGCGCCGCGTGTACCACCTGGCCGCCATCTACGACCTGGCCGTGCCGGTCGAGCTAGCCCAGCGCGTGAACGTGGACGGCACCGGCAACGTGCTGGAGCTGTGCGCGGCCGCCGGGAAGCTCGAGCGGCTGGCCTATGTGAGCACCGCCTACGTGGCCGGCCTTCGCACCGGCGTGGTCTACGAGCACGAGCTGTCGCTGGGCCAGGGCTTCAAGAACCACTACGAGTCGACCAAGTTCCAGGCCGAGCTGTGGGTGCGCGAGCGGATGCGCCAGATCCCCACCACCATCTTGCGCCCGGCGATCGTGGTGGGCGACTCTCAGACGGGCGAGACGCAGAAGTTCGACGGGCCCTACTACCTGCTCAGGACCGTCTCGCGCGCCACCAGCACGGGCCAGCCGCTGCTGCACTTCGGCCGCTCGGACTCGCCCTTCAACGTCGTTCCGGTGGACTACGTGGTGGAGGCGATCGCCGCCGCGGCGGCCGCCCCCGAGACCGAGGGCGAGACGCTCCACCTCGTGGACCCCGAGCCGCTCACCGCCGCCGAGCTGCTCACCGAGCTGTCGGCGCGCTACGGCGGTCCCGAGCCCAGGGGCAGCATCCCGCCTCTGATCGGGGAGACGCTGCTGCGCCTGCCGCCGGTCAAGGCGCGCTTCGGCGGCAC
>Ga0183260_10000651_pt1 | contig 29428 bp, 29 predicted proteins | sample AntDrymUQ4972206_2_FD_129768 | JGI IMG/M metagenome (GOLD analysis project Ga0183260, IMG submission 129768) | Polar desert sand microbial communities from Dry Valleys, Antarctica - metaG UQ497 (22.06) (version 2) (version 2) | ecosystem: Environmental > Terrestrial > Soil > Desert | place...
CCGCGCAGGCGGTGGGGGTCGTTGCGGCTCGGCCCCTCGACCAGCACCTCCATCGTGCGCCCGACGAAGCGCTGCGAGCGCTCGCGGGCGCGGCGCTGGACGACCTCGACCAGGCGCCCCATCCGCTCCTTCTTGACCGGGTGCGGCAGCTGGCCGTCCATGTCGGCGGCCTCGGTGCCGCGCCGCGGCGAGAACACGAAGGTGAAGGCGCTGTCGTAGCCGACCTCCTCGCAGACCTCGAGGGTCTCGGTGAAGTCCTCCTCGGTCTCACCCGGGAAGCCGACGATGATGTCGGTGGTGATCGCGACGTCGGGGACGTGCTCGCGGATCAGCGCCACCCTGTCCATGTAGCGCTCGCGCCCGTAGGTGCGCCGCATCCGCTTCAGGACGGCGCTGGAGCCCGCCTGCAGCGGCAGGTGGATGTGCTCGCAGAGCGCCGGCAGCTCGGCGTGGGCGCGGATCACGTCCTCTTTGATGTCCTTGGGGTGCGGGCTCGTGTAGCGGATGCGGTCGATCCCGTCGATCGCGTCGACCATGCCGAGCAGCTCGGCGAAGGTGGTCTTCCGGCCGTCCGCGTCCACCGGCAGGTCGCGCCCGTAGCTGTTCACGTTCTGACCCAGCAGGGTGATCTCGCGGACGCCGTCGGCGGCCAGGCGCTCGGCTTCGGCGACCAGCTCGCCGGGTCGACGGCTGGCCTCCCGCCCGCGCGTCGAGGGGACGATGCAATAGGCGCAGACCAGGTTGCACCCCTGCGAGACCTGAAGCCAGCCCTGGAACTCGCGCGCGCGCTTGGTCGGCAGGTGACCCGAGAGATCCTCGAACTCGAAGTAGCCCTGGGCCGTCAGCGAGTCCGAGGTCAGGAACTCGGCCAGGCGATGGATCTGCCCCGGCCCGAAGGCCACGTCGACGAACGGGAAGCGCCTGAACACCTCGTCCTTGACCGACTGCGCCCAGCACCCGCCGACGCCGATCACCCGCTCGGGGTCCTCGCCCTTGAGCCTCTTAGCCTCGCCCAGGTGGGCGACGAAGCGGTTGTCGGCCGACTCGCGGATCGAGCAGGTGTTGAAGAGGATCAGGTCGGCGTCGTCGCGCTCCGCCGACTCGGCGTAGCCGAGAGACTCGAGCATCCCCTTCATCCGCTCGGAGTCGTGCTCGTTCATCTGGCACCCGAAGGTGGTGAGGTGAAAGCGCTTGCCGGCCATCGCGGCCCAGGCTACCGGCGATTCACGATCTGCTGGATGCGACTGTGCGAGAGCCCGAGCGCCGTGGCCAGCTCGCGGTAGCTCGCACCTCCCGCGGCCGCCTCGCGGATGCGTGTGTCGCGCTCGAGCCGCGCGGCGGCGACGTCCTCGTCGATCCTCCTCATCCCGCGCCGGTACTCGAGCCCGACGCGCACGCGCTCGATCCAGACGCGGCCCCGCGCGCGCTCGAAGCCGTCCTGGCCCTCGCGTACAGCCGCGGCTGCCTCGCTGCTCAGCATCGCTGCTGTATAGCAGCGTCGCGGCAGGGCTATACAGGCACCCTAGTTGCTGGTGGCGGAGTCCTGACCGACGCTGAGGGTGCCTTCCATGCCGCTCTCGCGGTGGCCGGGGATCGAGCAGAAGTACGTGTACGCGCCGGGAACGAGCTCGGCCTCGATGCTGACCTCGCCCGCCGTGATGTCCTCGCTCTCGGCGAGTACCTCGCCCGCGCCGTCCTCGATGGCGATGTTGTGCGGCACCGGCGAGGGGTTGGCGTAGGCGAGGGTGACCGTTCCGGCCGCCGCCTCCAGGCCGTCGGGATCGAAGACGAGCGAGCCGTCATCCGGCGAGTTGACAGCGAGCTCCGCGGTCGACTCCTCTGGGGCGCCCGACCCCGGCGGCTGGCCGCCCGAGGGCTCGGATGGCGCCGTCTCGGTCGGCGCGGCGACCTCCTCCGCGGCGACGTCCTCCTCGGCCGCGGCCTCCTCCTCGGCGAGCTCCGCATCGCGGTGCTCCTTCTCCTCAGAGGCGTTCGCGACCGCGTAGGCGCCGGTGCCGACCACGACGACCGCGAACACCGCCGTCGTGGCCAACATCGCGGGCCCGCTGGGAGGAAAGCTCGCCTTGCCCTTGATCCCGACGAACGAGATCGCCAGAGCCGCGAGCACCAGGGCGCCGCCGAAGTACCAGAAGATGGAGCCGTCGAGGTCCATTGGCGCGAAATCCTATCCGTTCGACCCGGTCGTCCAGTCGACCCGGTCGCCTAGACCGTGGGCCGCTGGCGCTCGAACTCCCGGATCGCGTCGTATGCGGACTCGAGGGGGAAACCCCGCCGCGCCAGCAGCGCCAGCGCGCGGCCGCGCGCGGCCTCGTCCTCGACGCCGGCGCCGCTGGCCGCCAGCAGGTCGACCGCGCGGTCGACCACCTCGTCGGGGGTCTCGGAGTCGACCGCGTCCGCGATCGCCCGGGCGTCGACCCCTCGCGCCCGCAGAGCCGCCTCGATCCGATCGGGTCCCCACCCGCGCAGCGCGCGCTTGTCCTCTGCGAACAATCGCGCGAAACGGGCGTCGTCGATCCCACCCGCATCCGCGAGCCGCTCCAGCACCTCCCGCAGCTCCTCCTCGCCCACGCCGCGGTCGCGCAGGAGCGCCCCGATCTCGGCCGCCGTGCGCTCCTTGCGGCTCAGTGCCTTGAGCGCGAGCTCGTAGCCGTCCGGCTCAGGCAGCCTTCTTCGCCTTTGCCTTGATGTCAGAGGGCTTCTCATCCGCAGGCTTCTCGGCCTCGGACTCCGTCTCAGCCTCCGTCTCCGGGGGCGGGTCCGGGACCGCCCGCGGCTTGCGGGCGTCGATCGCGTCCTGCTTGACCTTCGCCGCGGCGCCGAGCTTCTCGTAGACCTTGGCCTCGAGCTCGTCGCGCATCTCGGGGTTGTCGCGCAGGAACTCCTTGACGTTGTTCCGCCCCTGGCCGAGGCGGGTCTCGCCGTAGGAGAAGAACGAGCCCGACTTCTCGACCAGATCGTGCTCCAGAGCCAGATCCAGGACCCCTCCCTCCTTCGAGATCCCCTGGCCGTACTCGATGTCGAACTCGGCCTGCTTGAACGGCGGCGCGACCTTGTTCTTGACGACCTTGACCCGCACGCGGTTGCCGACGGCCTCGGTCCCCTCCTTCAGGGTCTCGATCCGGCGGATGTCGAGGCGTTGCGAGGAATAGAACTTGAGCGCGCGGCCACCCGGCTGGGTCTCCGGGCTTCCAAACATCACACCGATCTTCTCCCTGATCTGGTTCGTGAACACGCAGAGGGTGTTGGCGCGGTTCAGGTTGCCGGCGAGCTTGCGCAGGGCCTGCGACATCAGCCGGGCCTGGAGGCCGACCGTCTGCTCGCCCATCTGCCCCTCGAGCTCGACCTTCGGGGTCAGCGCCGCGACCGAGTCGATCGCGACGACGTCGACGGCGCCGGAGCGCACCAGCACGTCGACGATCTCGAGCGCCTGCTCGCCGTAGTCGGGCTGGGAGATCAGGAGCTCCTCGGTGTTGACGCCGATGCGCCGCGCGTACTGGGGGTCGAGCGCGTGCTCGGTGTCCACGAAGGCGCAGACGCCGCCGCGGGCCTGGGCCTCGGCGATGATGTGGTAGACGAGGGTCGTCTTGCCCGAGGACTCGGGGCCGAAGATCTCGATGATGCGACCGCGCGGCACGCCGCCCACGCCGAGCGCGACGTCCAGAGGCAGCGAGCCGGTCGAGATCGCCTCGACGGCGACCTTGCTGTCTGCACCCAGCTTCATCAGCGACCCGGCGCCGAACTCCTTCTCGATGTGGCTGACCGCGGCCTCGAGTGCCTGATCGCGGGCCTTTGCGTCCTTGTCCCCAGCCTCGCGCATGGGCTTCGCATCTGCCATCTCAAATCACCTCTCTGTCTCGGCCGGCGGAAGCTCCAACTCAGCCATCGGTTCGTATACGGCGCCTTCCGCCCTCGTCTGCGAGCGGAAGAGGGTCAAACGTACGAGCGCGGTCGGACGGCAAACATACGTTCGGTCCACGGGGCCCGGCGGACGCTCCACCACAGCCGGCCCGCGCGAGCCGCGTCTCGCCGGCCGCACGCGCGCCACGGTCAGATGCGGCCACAACGGCCGCTGACGGGATTCGGTCGCGCCGGGCTCGTACAGCTCGGCGCCGGCGAGGCCCGCCACGACCTGGGCCTGGAGCGCCTCGGCCGCCGGCGAGCGGGCCTGGAGGGCGAACAGCCGCGGCCGCTTCCCGCGGGGCCGCCCGACCGGCTCGGGATCGATCCCGATCACCGGCGCCGGCGAGTCGACCCTCGAGAAGGCCGCCTCGGCGATCGCGTCCGCGTCATGGGGGTCCCGCTGCCCGAGGAACGCCAACGTCATGTGCAGGCTCGCCGCGGGCACCGGCCGCAGCGCCGGGTCGTCGAATCCGCGCTGCCAGGCGGCGATGGCCTCACGCAGCCCATCTGGGAGCTCCAGGGCGAGGAAGAGTCGCATCCACGCCAAGGTAAGGCGGGGCGCGGCGGTGTTCGCCCCCGGGCAGATCCGGGTACGCACAGCGCATGGCCGACCCCGTCACCGAGCCGGTCCCGGCCGGCGAGAGCGCCCCGGAGGGCGCTGCCCGCGAATCCCGGACCTGGCCGACCGTGAAGCGGGCCGCCGCCGAGTTCCAGGAGGACGGCATGACCGACTGGGCCGCCTCGCTCACCTACTACGGCCTGCTGTCGCTCTTCCCCGCGCTGATCGCGCTCGTCTCGCTGCTCGGCGTCTTCGCCGACCCCAGGGAGACGACCGAGAAGCTGACCGAGATCGTCGCGGGCCTCGGCCCCGAGACGGCCGCCGACACCTTCTCGGGCCCGATCGAGTCGATCACCTCCGACCGCGAGGCGTCGGGGATCATCTTCTTCGCCGGCATCGGGCTCGCCCTCTTCTCGGCATCCGGCTACGTCGGCGCCTTCGGCAGGGCCTCGAACGTGATCTACGAGGTCCGCGAGGGCAGGCCGTTCTGGAAGCTGCGGCCGTTCCAGATCGTGGTGACCCTGGTGATGGTGCTCCTCTTGGCGCTTCTCGCCATCGGGCTCGTGATGACGGGCCCCGTCGTCGACGCGGTCGCCGGTCCCCTGGGGATCGGCGATGCCGCGGTCACCGCATGGAACATCGCCAAGTGGCCCGTGATGCTGCTGATCGCGTCGATCCTCGTCGCGGTCCTCTACTTCGCCTCGCCGAACGTGAAGCTGCGCGGCTTCAAGTGGATCACGCCGGGAAGCGTCGTCGCAATCGCGGCCTGGCTCCTGGCCTCGGCCCTGTTCGCCCTCTACGTCGCCAACTTCGGCTCCTACGACAAGACCTACGGCACGTTGGGCGGCCTGGTCGCGTTGCTCGTCTGGCTCTGGATCACGAACCTGGCGATCCTCTTCGGCGCCGAGTTGAATGCCGAGATCGAGCGCTCGAAGCAGATCGACGCCGGCACCCCCGGCGCCGAGAAGCAGATCCAGCTCGAGCGCCGCGACACGCCCGACCCGCCGGAGACCGCCTAGCTCTTCGGCCTGCGCTGAGAGCCTCAGCGCGGAGGCTCGCGCCCCTCGAGCAGATAGCGCAGCAGGTGCAGGGCCACCATCGTCGAGCGCTGCCGGATGTCGCCGCGGTCGCCCGGCAGAACGGGGTCGCGGGCCAGCACCTCGCCCGTCGCGAGCTTCGCGCAGAAGCACACGTAGCCCACCGGCTTCTCATCGGTGCCGCCGTCCGGCCCGGCGATGCCGGTCACGGCGCACGCGGCGTCGGCCCCGAATCGGGCGAGCGCGCCGTCGGCCATCTGATCGGCGACCTCCGGCGACACAGCGCCCTTCGACTCGATCAAACCCGGATCCACCCCGAGCAGCTCGCTCTTCGCCTCGTCGGCGTAGCTCACCACCCCGCCCGAGAACCACAGCGACGACCCCGGCGCGTCCGTGCAGCGCGCCGCGAGCAACCCGCCCGTGCAGGATTCCGCGACGGCCAGCATCCGTCCGCCGAGCAGGCGGGCGACGACAGTCTCGATCGCCTCGCCCTGGAAGCTGTATGTGAACTGCCCGAGCTTCTGCTCCAGCCCACCGAGCAGCGCCTCACGAGCCTCGTCGGCCCCGGCCCGGTGGCGAACGTCCGTGACCAGCTCCCCGCCGCGCAGGCAGGTCGTGATCTCGAGCGGCGAAAGGTCGGCCTCCTCTTCGATCTCGCGCAGGACGCGCGCCAGCTCTGACTCGGGGAGGCCGAACATGCGCACCTCGAAGGCTTCGAAGGGCTCGGCGTGTTCGAGCACCTCGCGGACGGCCGGCTGGGACAGCGCGGCGGGCCACATGCCCTTCAGCTCGCGCGGGGGGCCCGGGAGCACGATCACGACCATCCCGTCCGCCGGCACCACCAGCCCCGGAGCGGTCCCCATCGGATCCAGTGCGGTGGCGCCCTCGGGCACCATCGCCTGCTTGCGGTTGGCCGCCCTCAGCGCGTCGGGGTCGAACCGCATCTTCGAGCGGGCCGCGAAGCCCTTGATGATCTCGTGGATCTTCTCCTCCATCGCCTCGTCGAGGACGAGCTCGCGCCCCGCGAAGCGCCCGACGACCTCGCCGGTGAGGTCGTCGGCCGTCGGCCCGAGGCCGCCGCTCGTGACCGCGAGGTCGACCCCGTCGTCTCGCATGTGGCGGAGCGCAGCCTCGAGGTCCTCTGGGCGATCGCCGACGATCGTGATCTGGGAGACCTCGACCCCCAGCTCGCCCAGCCGGTCCGACAGCCAAGGACCGTTCCGGTCGGTCACGAAGCCGCTCAGCACCTCGGTGCCGGTCACGAGGATCCCCGCGCGGACGCTCACCACTTGCCGCCGGTCGGCAGGAAAAACGCGAGTATCGAGCGCTTCCCGCAGTTCGGGCACTTCTGCAGCGGTTTCGTGGGCGTGCCGCAGTGGCGGCACGGGGGGATGTGCGCGACGACCATGCCGCCCGAGGCTATCGACGGCGGGGACCCACGTCGTGCCGGATCAGGGCGCCCGATCACGATCGCGGTCGCTGGCTATGCCTATAGGCATAGTGATCGACCACGATTGGATCTCGCTCCCCTACCTGCGGGTGTTCGGACCTTCGGCGGCTAGTCGGGCGCGCCCGCGAGCTCGGGCTGCTCGCCCGTCCCGCCGGAGGCCGCGGGAGAGCCTCCCCCCATGGCGCGCTGCAGGTCGGACATGCCGACCAGGACCTGGCGGGGTTTTGAACCCTCGCAGCCGGAGATGATGCCCCGGCGCTCGAGCATGTCGATCAGACGGCCGGCGCGCGTGTAGCCGACGCGCAGGCGGCGCTGGATCATCGACACCGACGCCGTGCCGCTCTCGACGACCACCTGGGCGGCCTGGTTCAGGAGGTCGTCCTGGTCGGGATCGAAGTCCTCGTCGCCGGCCGCGGCGTCGCCGGAGGCGGCGGGCTCCTCGAGCAGCTCCTCGTCGAACTCGGGCTCGCCCTGCTGGGCCCAGTGCTCGGTGATCTGCGCGATCTCGGATTCGGTGATGAAGGCGCCCTGGATCCGCACCAGCTTCGAGGTCCCCGCCTCGCGCAGCAGCATGTCGCCCTGGCCGAGCAGCGTCTCGGCGCCGCCCTGGTCGAGGATCACGCGGGAGTCCACCTGGGAGGAGACGGCGAAGGCCATCCGCGAGGGGATGTTGACCTTGATCGTTCCCGTGATGATGTCCGTGGAGGGCCGCTGCGTCGCCAACAGCAGGTGGATGCCGACGGCCCGGGCCTTCTGGGCGAGGCGGATGATCGCGTCCTCGACCTCGGCCGGCGCGACCATCATCAGGTCGGCGAGCTCGTCGATCACGCAGAGGATGAAGGGCAGCGGCGCCTCGTCATGCGCGACTCGGAACTTGTTCAGCTCGGCGATGCTCCGGCAACGCGCCTTGCTCATCACCGTGTAGCGGTTCTCCATCTCGGCGATCAGGTTGTTGAGCACGTTCGCGGCCAGGCGGGGCGATGTGACGACGGGCGTCAGCAGATGGGGGATGCGCTCGTAGTGGTTCAGCTCGACCTGCTTCGGGTCGACCAGGACGAGCCGCAGCTCGTTGGGCGAGGCGTGGAGGAGCAGCGAAGAGAGGATGGCGTTGACGCTGCCCGACTTGCCCGAGCCCGTGGTGCCGGCGATCAGGGCGTGGGGCATCTTCTGGAGGTCCGTGCAGACCGCGCGACCGCTGATGTCCTTCCCGAGCCAGGCCACCAGCGGCGAAGCGCCCTCGGGGCGGCCCCCGTAGATGTCGCCCAGGCGAACGAGGCGCCGCTTCGAGTTCGGCACCTCGACGCCCACGGCCTGCTTGCCGGGGATCGGGGCCAGGATGCGGATGTCCGTCGACGCCAGGGCATACGCGAGGTCGTCCTTCAGCGCAGTGACCTTGGACATCTTGGTGCCGGGCGCCAGCTTCAGCTCGTAGCGGCTCACATGGGGGCCGCTGACGACGCCGACCAGCTTGGCCTCAACGCCGAAGTGGCCGAGCGCCTCGAGCAGGTTGCGCGCGACCTTCTCGTGGTCGGAGCGGTCGGGGCCCTTGTCGTTGGCTCCCCGCTCCAGCATCTTCGCCGCCACGGGCTCGACGTATGCGAGCTCCTCGGACTCGGTGATGTTGCTGCGCTTGTTGCCCATCGGCGTCAGCGCTTCGCCGGTGATCTCGCCGGCCTTCCGCGCGGCCTCGATCTCCGTGGTTTCCTGGTTGACGGCTTCGCCATCATCACCGCCATCTGCTCCGAGCCCGTCGGCTTCGCCGTCGGGCTCGTCCGCGCTATCGGGTGAGTCACCCGTTGTGTTGGTCACCCTGAACGTTTCCGTCGTGTGGCCGTCGTCGAAGGTGGGGGTTTCGGTGGGGCCGGGCTCGTCGTCGGCGATTCGGTCGATCGCGCTGATGTCCAGCTCGGGCTCGGCCGCCGGCGGGTCTGCCTTGCGGATCGTCGGCGCGTCGTGGATCGCCTCGGGCGGGCCCCAGATCGGGTCCGTGTCCGAGGAATCGGTGTCGATCACGTCCGGGTCGGTCGTGTGGGCGCGCGAGTCGCGCATCAGCGTCGCGAAGTCCGAGGCGCCGTCGCGGGCGCGCCCGAACCCGCGGCGCGCGGCGGCGACCATGTCGCCGACCGAGCGGCCGGCGACCAACAGAAGGCCTGCGACGACGAGAAGCACGGCGATGATGTGCGCGCCGATGCGCTGAAAGAGGGTGCTCGAGGCCCAGTACAGGACCTCTCCGAGAACGCCACCGTGCTGCTGGACGAAGTCCGGCTCGAACAGCTCCTCGCGCACCCCGTTCGGCCCGAGCCCGGCGGTCTGTGCGGCCAGCGCGAGCAGGAAGCCGGCGCTGACGGCGACCGCACCGACCGCGATCGATCCCGGCGACGGCAGAAGCGGACGCATGATCAGCGTCAACCCACCCAGGCCGAGGGCGACCGGGAACACGACCGCTCCCTCGCCGACCGCGTAGGCGAGGCCGGTCTCGGCCCCGTTTCCGGCGGTGCCGCCGTTCCAACCGAGGTAGATGACGTAGCCCAGGTACACGGCGAGGGCCACGAAGCACAGGCCGAGCAGGTCCATGCGCCGCTGCATCACCTCGGGCGAGGGCGGCGCCTGCCTCTTTTGAGGCTTGCGCTGCACGGGACGGCGCTTCGCAGCCGCCCGCGAGGAGGCAGGCCGTCGTTTGGGCCTGCGCTTGGGCGGGGGCTTCCGCTCAGGCGCGCCGAAGAGCTTGTCTGCAAGCATTCGGCTCAATCCTTCGACGCCCACGCCTGGGACCCTGCCTAAGTGCACGCTCAAGATATGCCCGGATGGGCGCCCCCGGGTCTACCCTTTGCGGCCGATGATGTCCGCAGGCGAGAATGGAGGAAGCGCCCGCGTCCTCGTGGTCGAGGACGACGAGGCGATCGCCGACGTGCTGCGCCGGTCGTTGCGAGCCGAGGGCCACGAGGTCCGAAGCGCCGCCGATGGAGTCGAGGCCCTCCGCGCGAGCGAGGAGTTCGCCCCCGACCTGATCCTGCTCGACCTGGGTCTGCCCCGCCTCGACGGGATCGAGGTCATGAAGCGGATCAGGGCCGACTCCAGCGACGTGCCGATCCTGATCCTCACCGCCCGCACCGAGACCGAAGACCGGGTTGCGGGCCTGGACTCCGGCGCCGACGACTACCTGCCGAAGCCATTCGAGCGCGACGAGTTGCTCGCGCGCACCCGCGCGCTGCTTCGACGCCGCCCCCCACGGGGCAGCGCCTCGGTCGTCGTCGGCGACCTGCTCCTCAACCCCGACACGCGAGAGGTCAAGCGCGGCGAGCGCAAGATCGAGCTCACCAACCGCGAGTTCGAGCTGCTCGAGTACCTGGCACAGAACCAGAAGCTGGTGGTCTCGCGCGAGCGCCTGCTCGAGGACGTCTGGGGATACGACCCGTTCGAGCAGACGAACACGATCGACGTCTTCATCTCGAATGTCCGCCGCAAGCTCGAGGCGGACGGCGAGCCCAGGATGCTGCACACCAAGCGCGGCGCCGGCTACGTGCTGAAGGGCGAATGAAGCCACGGCTGCCGCGGGTCCCCCTGCCCCGTGCCTTCGAGCGCATCCCGGTGCGCTGGCGAATCGCGATCACGACGGCGAGCCTGACCCTCGCGATCCTCGTCCTCTTCGCGCTCGTGCTGGGCAACCTGGTGGGCGACCGCGTCAGGGCCGACTTCGACGACGAGCTCCGCAGCGCCGCCGGGACCCTGGCGGCCGAGACCCGGGTCGGGGTCGAGCCCGTCAACGGGCAGCCCGTCATCTACAGCCCGAAGCTGGACGCGTTCGCGATGGCCGACGACGCGGTGATCAGCGTCGTGGACGGGGACGGCAACCCGATCGCCTCCACCGACGGGGGCTCGCGCCTCGGGTCGCCCCGGGCTGACGTCACCGACCGCGGCGACCTGAGCGTCGCGACCGAGGCGATCGCCAGCGGCGGCTCCGCACCCTTCTTCGTCCAGTACGCGCGGCCTCATTCGGACGTCGAGGCGACGGTCTCCCGCCTCTACTTCTTTCTTCTCGCAGGCGTCGCCGGGGGTTCCCTGCTCGCCCTGTTCGCGGGCCTCGCCGTCGCCGACCGCGCGATGAAGCCGATCGCCAGCCTGACCGCCCTCGCGCGCGACATCACCGACACCCGTGACCCGTCGCGCCGCATGCCGGTTCAGGCAGCCGACGACGAGGTCGGCGAGCTCGCCCGGACCATGGACGGGATGCTCGAGGCGCTCGACTCCGAGCGCTCAGCCCGCGAAATGGCCTTTGACCGCCAGCGCGAGTTCGTCGCGGACGCCTCTCATGAGCTCAGGACCCCGCTCACCAGCGTGCAGGCGAACCTCGAGCTGCTCCAGGCCTCGCTCCCCGGGGCCGCCGAGGACGACCGCCACGCGGTCGATTCCGCACTCGGCTCCACCCGCCGCATGTCACGGCTCGTGTCCGACCTACTGCTCCTCGCACGCGCCGACGCCGGCCGGCGGACCGCCCACACCGACGTGGACCTGGCGGAGATCGCCCACGCGGCCCGCGACGAGGTCGAGCCGCTGCTCGGCGGGCGCGCGCTGGAGGTCGACCTTGCGGACGGCCTCTCCATCGAGGGCAACCCCGACGAGCTCCACCGCCTCGTCTTGAACCTGCTCGAGAACGCCGCCCGTCACACCCCCGAGGGCACCACGATCTGGCTGGTGACCAAGAGCGAGGACGACGAGGCCGTGATCGAGGTCTCCGACGACGGCCCGGGAATCCCCCGCGACATGCACGACCAGGTGTTCCAGCGCTTCGTCCGCGGCGAGGGCCCGGCCGACACGGCCGGCTCCAGCGGAGGAAGCGGCCTCGGCCTGGCGATCGTCCGCGCGGTCGCCGAGTCCCACGGGGGCTCGGTCGAGGTCGACACCTCGCCCCACGGCGGCGCGCGCTTCCTTGCGCGGCTGCCACTCGGCGCAGGTGGCACGTCCAGTCCCTCAGCGCCTCGTGCCGAAGAAGGATCGCGCCCGAGCCGAAGCTCAATTACTTAGTCCGATTTCAGAAACCGCACGTAGTTTCAGTGGTAGGACGAGACACCGGCTCGCGGGGGCGGCCCTCCCTCCGTCCCCGCGGGCACATAAGCAACCCGGCCCAGCAGGTTGGACCGGTCTAACCGGCCCCGGCTAACGCCGGGGTCGGTTTAGTTGTGGCGCTTCAGACCTCGACGACGACAGGCAGCACCAGCGGGCGGCGCTTCAGCTTCTTCCAGACGAACTCCGCGATGTCGTCGTGCAGGTCCTCCTGGATCAAGTCGATCTCGCGCACCTTGTCCTTGGCCGCTTCCTCGAGCGTCTTGTCGACGACGTCGGCGATCTCGTCCGCCAGGTCGTCTTCGGCCTTGTCGTCGCCCATCGCGACGCCGCGGAAGATGACCTCGGGGTCAGCGACCTGCGAGCCGTCGTCCGAGGAGATCGTGGCGACGACGATGAAGAGGCCGTCGTCCGAGAGCTTGCGCCGGTCGCGGATCGCGAACTCATCGGGCTCGCCGACCGAGACGCCGTCCACGAAGATCATGCTGGCGTGGAAGTCCTCGGTGAGCTTCGCCCCCTTGCCGTCGATGTCGAGCGCCACCCCGTTGGTCCCGATGAAGATGTCGTCGGGGTCGATGCCGACCGACTCGGCGAGCCCGGCGTGCAGGCGCTGGCGCTTGGCATCGCCGTGGAACGGCATCACGTGGCGCGGCTTGGTCAGGTTCAACATCAGCTTCAGCTCCTCCTGCCAGCCGTGGCCTGACGCGTGAATGGGAGCATCGGCTGCGGTGATGACCGAGGCGCCGATGCGGTAGATGTGATCGACGGTCTCGTTGACGGCGCGCTCGTTGCCGGGGATCGGCGTCGCCGAGAAGATCACGGTGTCCTTCGAGTGCAGCTGGACGTCGCGATGGTCGTTGTGGGCCATTCGGCGCAGGGCCGACAGAGGCTCACCCTGGCTGCCCGTCGAGATCACCACGACCTTCTCGTCGGGAAAGTCCTCGATCTCCTTGGGCTGGATCATGATCCCGGACGGAGCGTGGGCCATCTCGAGGCTCGACGCGATGTTGAAGTTCTTGCGCATCGAGCGCCCGACGAGGGCGACCTTGCGGTCGAGCGCCGCCGCGGCGTCGATCGCCTGCTGCACACGGTGGATGTTCGAGGCGAAGGAGGTGACGATGATCCTGCCCTTGCACCGCGAGAACGCCTCGATCAGCGCGGGCCCGACGCTCGACTCCGACGGCGCGACGCCCGGGCGGTCGGCGTTGGTCGAGTCGCCGCAAAGGCAAAGGACCCCCTCTCTTCCCAGCTCAGCTAGGCGCGAGACGTCGGCGGGCTTGCCGTCGACCGGCGTCTGGTCGAACTTGTAGTCGCCCGTGATCAGGACGACGCCGTCGTCGCTTCGCAGGGCGACCGCGCGCATGTCGGGGATCGAGTGCGCCATGTGCACCAGCTCGATCTCGAACGGGCCCGCCTGGACGCGCTCACCGGCCGGCAGCTCCTGCAGCGGGACGTTCTTCAGCTTGTGCTCGTCGAGCTTCGAGCGGACCATGCTGATCGTCAGCAGGCCGCCGTAGATGGCGGGTGGGTTCCCCACCTCTCGCAGGAAGTAGGGAAGCGCGCCGGCGTGGTCCTCGTGGCCGTGGGTGAGGACGATCGCCTCGATGTCGTCGGCGCGCTCGCGCAGCATCGAGAAGTCGGGAAGCACCAGGTCGATGCCGAGCTGGTCGGCCGTCGGGAACATCAGGCCGACGTCGACGATCACGATCCGGCCGTCGCGCTCGACGACGGTCATGTTCTTCCCGATCTCCCCCAGTCCACCCAGGGGCAGGATCCGCGTGCGCGCGCTCAAGCTGGCGGCACCCTAGGCGGCGCTCGCTGTCAGCAGTCCGCGGGCCTCGAGCGCCTTGCGGACGCCGGCCCGCACGCTCTCGTCGGCCTCGACCATCGGAAGCCGCATCCGGGCGGAGTCGATCAGGCCGAGCATCTCGCAGGCGGCCTTGACGGGGATCGGGTTCGTGTCGAGCCCCATCGCGTCGTAGACCGGCCGGATCTCGGCGTCGAGCTCGGCTGCGCGGCCCATCTCGCCCGCCGTCGCGGCGTCGTAGACCGCCTTCATCTCGTTGCCGACTACGTTCGAGGCGACCGTGATGCCGCCGGCGCCGCCGGTCTCGAGGCAGCGCAGGAAGACGTCGTCGTTGCCGGCGAGGACCGTCATGCCGTCGATCGGCCCGATCTCGTCGTTGTTGGCCTGCTTCACGGCGACCACGTTCTCGATCTGCGCCATCTCTGCCAGCAGGTCCGGGGGACGTTGACCACCACCCGCGACGGGATGTTGTAGGCGATCACGGGGATGCCGGCCGCGCCGGCGACCGCCTCGTAGTGGGCGAGGATCCCGGCCCGGTTGGGCTTGTTGTAGTACGGCGTCACGACCAGCACCGCGTCCGCGCCGTTCTCGGCGGCGGCCGCCGAGAGCTCCTGGGAGTGGCGCGTGTCGTTCGTGCCGGTCCCGCAGATCACCGTGGCGCCATCGCCGACCTCGTCGACGATCGCGCGCAGGAGCGCGCCGTCCTCCTCATCGGTGAGGGTCGGGGACTCGCCGGTCGTGCCCGCGACGACGATTCCGTGCGAGCCGTTCTCGACCAGGTGGCGCGCCAGCGAGCGCGCGCCGGCCTCGTCGATCGAGCCGTCCTCGGCGAACGGGGTGACCATCGCGGTCAGGACTCCTTCGAGTGCGGCCATGCGGGGCAGTGTACGCGCGACTCAGCCTGCTGGAGAGGCCGCACCGGCCCACACGGGCGGGCGGCGATCGGCCCACGGGTGGGCCGCTTCGAGCTGGGCGGCAACGCGCAGGAGGATGTCCTCGCGCCCGGCGGGCGCAACGAGCTGGACACCCACAGGGAGCCCGTCCGCGGTCTCGTGCAGCGGCAGCGAGATCGCAGGGTGTCCGGAGAAGTTGAAGACGGCGGTGAAGATGCCCGACCTCTCCGCCCTGCGAAACGCCTCGAGCGGATCGGGGCCGCTGTCGTCGAATGTGCCGAGCGGCGGTGGCGGCTCACCCATGGTCGGGGTCAGCAGGACATCGTGTCCGGCCTCGAACCACATCGCGAACATCCTCGTCAGCGACTGGTGCAGGGCGACCGCGTTCAGGTAGTCGCCGCCGCTCTGCTTTCTGCCCGCCTCCGCCAGCGCCCAGGTGAGCGGCTCGACGTCGTCGGGCCCGAGCTCACGGCCCAGGATCAGCGAGAACTGCTGGATGGCGGCGGTCTGCCCTGCGCGCCAGCGGGTCATGAACATCTCGACGACGTCGAACGGCCCCCCGGGCTCTCCCTCGGGCGCGACCGGCACGTCCGTGTCGATCTCGTGGCCGAGCCCCTCGAGCATCGCGGCCGCCGCGCGGGCGCCCTCGACCACCACAGGGTCGATCGGGATGTCCCCGCCGAAGCGGTCCACCGCGAGGCCGACGCGCAGATTGCCCGGATCGGCTCCGATCTCCTCCGTGTAAGGGCGGAGCGGCGGCGGCGCGAAGTAGGGATCTCCGGGCGCGGGCCCGTGCACGGCCTCGAGGATCGCCGCGACGTCGCGAACCGACCTGGCTACGACCAGCTCCTCCGTCAGACCCGAGACCGCATCGCCGATCAGGGGGCCCTGGGAGGTTCGCGCCCGGGTCGGCTTCAGCCCGACCAGGCCGCAGTTGCTCGCCGGGATGCGGATCGAGCCGCCGCCGTCGTTTGCGTGGGCCACAGGGACGATGCCGGCCGCCACCGCGGCGGCGGAGCCACCGCTCGAGCCCCCTGGCGTGTGCCCCAGGTTCCATGGGTTCTTGGTCGCCCCGTAGGCCACGGGCTCGGTAGTCGGTTGGATGCCGAGCTCAGGGGTGTTCGTCTTGCCGATCGTCACGAAACCGGCATCGCGGAAGCGGATCCCCAGGTAGGTATCGACCGGGCACCGGAAGTCGGCGTCCTTCAGCGCCCGCATCCCCAGATGCATCGGCTCGCCCGCCATGCCGGCGCCGAGGTCCTTGCGCAGGAACGGGACGCCCCGGAACGGCCCGTCGGGCAGCTCGCCCTCGGCCTGCTCGCGCGCCTCGTCGTAGAACTCGTGGATGATCGCGTTGATCTCGGGGTTCAGCCGCTCCGCGGCGTCGATCGCGGCGCCGACCATCTCGCCCGGGCTCACCTCCCCTTTTCGGATCAACTCGGCCTGCGCGGTCGCGTCGAGCGACTCGAATCCGTCAGTCATCGGGGGGAGTATCGCGGAGTTCGTGCTCCAACCGGCCCAAGGCTCGCAGCTCCTCGACGTCGGCGAGGTCCTGCGGGCGCCCGCTCGCGAGCTTCATCGCGATCATGTCGTCTATCCCGGCGACCTGCACGGTGGCATCTCCGGACTCCACGCGCCGCGCACGCGACTTCAGGTCCGCGAAGGAAACGGTCCCCTTCGGCCATCTGAGGATGTCGAGCCAGCCCGCGTCGGTGGTGAGGGTGATGATCTCCATTCGATCGAGATAGGCCTCGTCGAGGATCACGGGGTGATCCGGGACCTCCTGGCGCGGTCGGGCGTTCAGCGTTTGCAGCGCGCCGGCGAGGCGCTTGAGGTTCGCGCGGTCCGGCGAATGGCAGATGTCGAGGCCCTTCGTCAGGCGAGCGGATCCCAGAAGGACCCGCGCCATCGCTCCGACGACGAGATAGTCGACCTCGTGGTCATTCAGAACGGAGAAGATCCGGTCGGGCTCCAGCTCCGGCCACCCTCCGATGCCGCTCACGACTCGGCCGGAGCCGACCGCGATCGCCGAACGAACTTCACCGCCTTGCTGCGGGAGCGGTCATGGTTGGCGAGGCGCTGGGCCGGCGTCATCTTGAGCGCGTAGGCGATCACGTCTCGTCGACGGAGTCATCGAGGGCCCGCGCTCTCGGCTCCAGCGTGTGACCGCAGGCCCGCAGGGCCTTCTCGACCGTCCAGAGCGTGGGGTTGCTCGATCCGGCCTCGAGCCTGGCGATGGCCGATTGTGTGGTGCCTATCCGCCGAGCAAGCTGTGCCTGCGTCAGCCGTTCGGACTTACGAGCCTTCGCAACCAGGTCCCCAATGGTTTCTGCTCTCATAGCGTGTACAGCATATCGCGTTTACGCTATGTGGCTACAGCAGGTGCTCGAGCCCGACCACGAACCGCTCCGGCATCTCGCCGACCTTTCGCACGGCCAGGACGACGCCCGGCATGAAGCTGTGGCGGTCGATCGAGTCGTGGCGGATCGAGAGCGTCTGGCCCTCGCCGCCGAAGACGACCTCCTGGTGGGCGACCAGGCCGGGAAGGCGGATCGAGTGGATCGGCTCGTGGACGTTGCCTCCCCCCTCCGCGATCAGCTCGGCCGTGCGCTTTGCTGTTCCCGAGGGCGCGTCGAGCTTGCGGTCGTGGTGGAGCTCGACGATCTCGCACTCGGGCATGTGCTCGGCGGCCTGCTTGGAGAACTGCATCATCAGCACGGCGCCGATCGCGAAGTTGGGGGCGACGAAGCACTTGGCGTCCCCTCCGGCCCCCTCCACCGCGGTTCTCAGTTCGTCCAGGTCGAACCCCGTCGCGCCGACGACGGCGTGCACGCCGGCCTCGACCGCCTTCACGGCGTTCGAGAACACAGTCTCGGGCGTGGAGAACTCGACCATCACGTCGGCGCCCTCGAGCGCCTCTTCCAGCGATGCCCCGAGCTCGGGATCGGCCTTGGCCGCGACCTCCATCCCGTCGGCGGCCTCGACAGCCTCCACCACCGTCGAGCCCATGCGCCCGGCGGCGCCGGAGACCACCACCTTGATCGCATGATCAGCCATCAATGCCGGTTTATGCCGCGAGCGCTTCGCTGACCGGAGCCAACGCCTTGCGGAAGCGGTCCTCGTCCTTGGCGACCGCGACGGCCGAGAGGGAGTCCGGGGCATAGAACTCGTCGGCCAGCACGGCGACCTCGTCAGCGGTGACGGCGTCGATCTTGGCGAGCATCTCGTCCAAGGTCAGGACGTCGGTGTCGAAGAGGACGGACTTGCCGATGCGCGCCATGCGCGCCGCGGTGGACTCGCTCGAGAGGACCATGCGGCCCTTGACGCTCTCCTTGGCCCGGACGAGCTCGTCCTCGGTTATGCCCTCGGCGTGGAGGCTCTTGAGCTCGTCGCCCAGCACCTGGCAGGCCTCCTCCACGTTGTCCTCGCGCGTGCCGACGTAGAGGCCGACCAGGCCCCCGTCGACGTACTGCTGGGTGTAGGAGCCGACGGCGTAGGCGAGGCCGCGCTTCTCGCGCACCTCGCGGAAGAGGCGTGACGACGTCGAGCCGCCGAAGACGGTGTCGAGGATCGTGAGCGCGAAGCGGCGGTCGTCGCCGCGCCCGATTCCTGGGCCGCCCAGGCAGACGTGGTACTGCTCGGTGTCCTTGCGCATGAAGCCGAAGCGGCTCTCGCAGAGCGGCGGCTCGAGCTGCTGCGGCCCCGATCCCTCGGCCTTCGCGGTGACGTACTTCGATGCCAGCTCGACGATCGCGTCGTGGTCGACGTTGCCGGCGGCCGCGACGACGACGTTGTCGGCGGTATAGCGGGAGTGGTGGTACTCGGAGATGTCGGGAACCGGGATCGAGCTGATCACCTCGGCCGTTCCGAGCACCCGGCGGCCGAGCGGGTGGTCACCGAAGACCGCCTCGTCGAGCACGTCGTGGACGCGGTCGGAGGGCTCGTCCTCGTACATCGCGATCTCCTCCAGCACGACGTGGCGCTCGGAGTCGATCTCGGGATAGGTCGGCTCCAGCAACATCTCCGAGAGCAGGTCGAACGCCCGCTCGGTGTGCGTGTCGAGGAACCGCGCGTAGAGGTTCGTGGACTCCTTGCCGGTCGCCGCGTTGATCGACGCGCCCATGCCGTCGAAGATCTCGGCGATCTCGATCGCGTTGTGGCGCTTCGTGCCCTTGAAGAGCAGGTGCTCGAGGAAATGCGAGACGCCCGCCTGTGCGGGCGTCTCGTTCCTCGAGCCTGTCCTGACCCAGAGGCCCAGGGCCACCGAGCGGACCGAGGGGACGTCCTCGGTCACCACCCGGACCCCGGAGTCCAGCCGGGTCAGTTGTGCGTCTCCGGTGGAGACGGCCATCAGGTTCCTGTGTTTCGCGTTCCGCTTCGCTTCACGCTCAACGGCGCTCTCTGCGGCCGCCTCGGTCGCCGCCGCGGCCGCCCCGGTCGCCGCCCCGTCCGCCGCCGCCTTCACGACGGCGCGAGGGGGGGCCGGGGTCACCGGTGCCGACGCCCGCGAGATCCGCGGGGGTCTTGCCGGCGACGTCGGGGTCTTCGCTCAGGCGCAGGCCGATGCGGCCTCGCTCCTTGTCGACCTCGACCACGGTGACGTCGATCTCGTCGCCCGAGTTCAGGACCTCCTCGACGGTGCCGACGCGCTCGCCCGGCTTCACGTTGGAGATGTGAAGCAGGCCGTCGGTGCCCTTGGTCAACTCGATGAAGGCGCCGAAGTTGGTCGTCTTCACGACCTTGGCGGCGTCGTAGCGGTCGCCTATCTCGGCTTCCTTGGTGATCGACTCGATCTTCTTGACGCAGGCGTCCACCAACTTGCCGGTTGGGGCATAGACCCGCACCGAACCGTCGTCCTCGACGTCGATCTGGGCCTCGAACTCCTCGGAGATCGAGCGGATCGTCTCGCCGCCCTTTCCGATCAGGGCGCCGATCTTCTCGGGGTCGATCTGGATCGTCGTGATTCGCGGCGCGTACTGCGAGAGCTCCTCGCGCGGCGCTTCGATCGTCTCGGCCATCTTGTCGAGGATGAACAGGCGCCCCTTGCGGGCCTGCTCGAGAGCATCGGTGAGGATCTCCATCGTCACACCCGTGATCTTGATGTCCATCTGCAGGGCGTTGATCCCGTCAGCGGACCCGGCGACCTTGAAGTCCATGTCGCCCAGGTGGTCCTCGACGCCGGCGATGTCGGTCAGCACGACGTAGTCGTCGCCCTCCTTGATCAGGCCCATCGCGACTCCCGCGACGGGGTCGGATACCGGCACGCCGGCCGCCTGCAGCGCCATCGAAGAGGCGCAGACAGAGCCCATCGACGACGAGCCGTTCGACTCGAGGGTCTCCGAGACCACGCGGGTCACGTAGGGAAACTCCTCGAGATCGGGGATGGTCGGCTGCAGGGCGCGTTCGGCGAGCGCCCCGTGGCCGATGTCGCGGCGCTTCGGCCCGCGCATGAACCCGGCCTCTCCCACCGAGTACGGCGGGAAGTTGTAGTGATGCCAGAAGGTCTTGGTCTCCTGGAGGCCCAGGTTGTCGACCTTCATGTCCATCCGCGTAGTGCCCAGCGCCACGACCGAGAAGATCTGCGTCTCGCCTCGCGTGAACAGAGCCGAGCCGTGCGTCCTCGGAGCGAGGTCGACCTCGGTCTCGATCGGGCGGATCTCATCGGTCTCGCGGCCGTCGGGCCGCTTTTTGTCGACGGCGATGCGCTTGCGGATCTTGTCCTTCTCGAGTTGCGCGAACGCGGCCTTGACCTCGGAGTGCCGCTCGGCGGCCTCCTCGTCGTCGCCCGGGGGCGTCGGCGCGTACTCCTCGATGACCTCGGCCTCGACGGCGTCGATCGCGTCCTGGCGCTCGAGCTTGGCCTCGACCTGCGTGGCCTCGTCGAGCTTGGACCCGTGGGAGCCGGTGATCGAGGAGACGAGCTCCTCGTCGACCTTCGGCTCCTCGACCTCGACCTTGTCCTTGCCGGCCTTGCCGCGGAGCTCCTCCATGGCCTCGGTCAGCTTCTTGATCTCGCCGTGGGCGATGTCCAATGCGTCCAGGATGTCCTGCTCCGACACTCCGGAAGCACCGGCCTCGACCATCAGGATCGCCTCGTCGGTGCCGGCGACGATCAGGTCGAGGTCCAGCTCGGCGTGGACCTCCTCGGCGGGGTTGACGACGAAGTCGCCGTCGAGCTTGCCCACCCGGACCGCGCCGACGTGCTTGGCGACGGGGATGTCGGAGACGGCCAGCGCGGCGGAGGCGCCGTTCATCGCCAGGATGTCGTACGGGTGGACGTGGTCCACCGACAGCGGAGTCGAGACGAGCTGCGTCTCGTGGTGCCAGCCCTTGGGGAAGAGCGGGCGCAGCGGACGGTCGATCATGCGCGCCGTCAGCGTCGCCTTCTCGCCGGCGCGAGCCTCACGGCGGAAGAACGAGCCCGGGATCTTGCCCGCGGCGTAGTGACGCTCCTCGACATCCACCGTCAGGGGCAGGAAATCGACGTCACGAAGATTTCCCTTGGTCGCCGTGGAGAGGACCATTGTGTCCCCGGAGCGCACGACGACGGATCCACTCGCCTGCTTGGCGAGTTTGCCGGTCTCGAACGAAATCTCGTCGTTGCCGATTTCGACCGCGACACGGCTCACTTCGAACCTACTCATGAATTGTTTCCCTTCACGGCCGCCCGGTTGGCGGCCTTCTCTCAGTTCAGAACTCTCGTTCTCTAACGCCGCGCATGGTAGCTACCGGCGCGCCGTCCGCGCACACCGCGTAGGGTTCTTCGAAGCGCTGGTCCCGATCGATCCGGTGACGTGGGCCAGGGGGACGCGAGCCGCCACTCGGCCAGCCGGGGCAGTCGCTCTTACCTGAGAGGAAACGTGATCGGACGACGGGCCATTCGGAGCATCCTTGCGACCGCATGCGTGAGCGGCGCGGCGCTTCTGGCGGCCCCGGCGGCCGACGCAGCGTTCCCCTCGGTCTTCGGCGGCGATGTGCCGTGCAACGAGGTCAACCCCGGCGACATCCGGTTCTGCGGAGGCACCGGCGACACCTCCGTGCCCACCTGGGACGGGGTCACGCCGATCGACGTCAATGTCGCGCTCCCGCCCGAGCCCGTCGGCGCCGACGGCCCCTACCCGATGGTGATGATCTTCCACGGCTGGGGCGGCTCGAAGCTTCCGCTCTCGACGCTGCGCCCATGGGCCGAGGCCGGCTACGCGGTGATGAGCGTCAGCGACCGCGGCTGGGGAAAGTCGTGCGGCGGCACGGACCCCAAGCGCCTCACGCCTGCCTGTCTCAAGGGGTACAACCACCTGATGGACACCCGCTTCGAGGTGCGCGACGCGCAGTACCTCGCGGGGGTCCTGGTCGACGATGGGGTTGCGATCCCGGACAAGCTCGGCGCGACGGGCGGCTCGTACGGCGGCGGTCTCTCGATGTCGCTTGCGGCCCTCAAGAACCGGGTGATGATGCCAGGCGGCAACCTCGTTCCCTGGACCAGCCCCGCCGGCACGCCGATGTCGCTTGCAGCGGCCCAGCCCGACATCCCCTGGACCGACCTCGCCTACTCGCTGACCCCGAACGGCCACTCGCTCGACTATGTGGCCGACGCTCCGTACTTCAAGCGCGGCCGGGTCGGGGTGCTCAAGCAGTCCTTCGTGGCCGGCCTCTTCGCGGTCGGGCTCGCGACAAGCAACTACGCGCCGCCCGGGACCGACCCGGACGCGGACCTCATCAACTGGTACGCGCAGCTCAATGCGGGCGAGCCCTACGACCAGAACCCGCAGGCGACCGACATCGTCGACGAGGTGACCACCAATCATTCCTCGTACTACATCGACCACTCGCAGCCGCCCGCTCCGTTGCTGATCTCGAACGGCTGGACCGACGACCTGTTCCCGCCCGACGAGGCGATCCGTTTCTACAACCGCACGCGCTCTGAGCACCCGGGAGCGGACATCTCGCTGCTGTTCTCCGACCACGGCCACCAGCGAGGGCAGAACAAGTCGGCGGACTCCACGCTTCGCCGCCAGCGCACCGAGGCGTGGTTCGCCTACTACCTGAAGGGCACACTCCCCGCCCCTGCGCTCGGCGTCGAGACGCTGACCCAGACCTGCCCCGCCGGAGCCCCCTCGGGCGGGCCGTTCACCGCGCCGACCTGGAAGGCGATCGCGCCGGGCGAGGTCCGGTTCACGGAGGCCGCGCCCAAGACCGTCACCCCCGGCGGCGGCGATCCCGCGGCCGGCCGGGCCTATGACCCGATCGCCGGTGGTGGCGCCTGCGCGACGTTCTCGGGCGATGACGCGCCCGGCGCTGGAAGCTACCGCCTCCCGGCGGCGCCCGCCGGCGGTTACACGCTGATGGGCTCGCCAACGATCATCGCGGACATCAACTCGGTCGGGCCGACCTCACAGCTCGCCGCGCGGCTGCTCGACGTCGACACCGTGAGCGGCGACGCGACCCTGGTCGCGCGCGGTATCTACCGGCCCGAGATCAACCCGGGCGCGGCGCCGACCCGCCAGGTGTTCCAGCTCCATCCCAACGGCTACAGGTTCGAGGCGGGCCACGTCGCGAAGCTGGAGCTGCTCCCGAACGACACCCCGTACGGCCGGGCCTCGAACGAACAGGCCCCCGTTGTGGTCTCGACCCTCGAGCTGCGGCTGCCCGTCCTCGAGACGCCCGGATCCCTCGGCGGCGTCGTCCAGACGCCCGCCCAGAAGGTCGTCCCGGCCGGATACGAGCTGGCCGACGACTACCTGACCGGCCCCGCCGACGATCCGGACGGCGACGGAGTGACCGGGGCCGCGGACCAGTGCCCCGCTGCTCCCGGCCCGGCGTCCAACAACGGCTGCCCCGTGATCGGAGCCGACTCCGACCTCGACGGCGTCCCGAACTCGCAGGACCAGTGCCCCAGCCAGGCGGGTCCGGCGTCGAACGGCGGCTGCCCGCCGTCGGTTGCGGCCCAGCCGACCCCGAACACCGCGCCCCAGCCGCCGCAGCAGGCGAAGCCGAAGTGCAAGAAGCGCAAGAAGGGCGCGCCGAAGCGCACCAAGAAGAAGCGGCGCCGCTGCAAGAAGATGCAGCGCCGCTAGAGCTCGGCCCGGCGGCCCCCGGCGAAGGCCGTGGGGGTGCCCGACAACCCGGCCCGGAGCCCGCTCTCGAAGTCGCGTCGGATTCGCGCGGCGACCTCGTCGGATCGCGCGTCGGCGCGAAAGCGGTCGAGGTCCAGGCCGAGTTGCTCCGCACGCTCCCAGAGGTGGGGATCGTCGACCCTCCCCCGCTCGGCGAACAGCGAGTCACACATCTCCCAGAAGCTCCCCTGGCGCGCGGCCGCCTCGGCGGCGGCGTGCAGCGCGGGCGAGCGCGGATGCTTCGAGGCCATCGGGAAATGGCGGAAGCACAGCCGCCAATCCCGCTTACGCACGTCGGACCAGGATGCGGCGCAGCCCGGGCAGGCCAGGTCCATGTAGACGACCACCTCGCGCCCATCGCCGGCGACGTGGTCGTCCGGGCCGATCGGCGGGACTTCGGCGCTTGTGAGCGCGCTCACTCCGCGGGCGCGTTGGACGCGAGCGCGTCGAAGATCAGGTTGGCGCCGGGGATCTCGAGGGGCGTGTCGGCCTCGTGGACCCACTCGACGACTCCGTTCTCGTCGACCAGGACGAGCGAGCGGTTCGCGTGGCCCCGGTCCTCGAGGTAGGCGCCGTAGGCCTTGATCGTCTCGCCCTTCGGGTGGAAGTCGGAGAGCAGCGGCATCTTCAGGTTCAGATGCTCGCGGAAGGCGCGGTGGGCGTGGCTCGAGTCGACGCTGATCCCGATCAGGTCCGCCCCGCATCCGCGAATCTCGCCCAGGACCTCCTGGTAGATCGACATCTGGTCGCTGCAGACGCTGGAGAAGTCCTGCGGGTAGAACGCGATCACGAGCCTTTGCCCCACGAAGTCCGAGAGGCTGACCTCGTTGCCGTCCTGATCGGGCAGCGTGAAGGCGGGTGCCTGGGTGCCCGGCTCGATCAAGTTCGAGGCCGGGGCCGCTAGCGGCGCAGGCCGAGCTCGGAGACCAGGGAGCGGTAGCGCTCGAGGTCGCTGCTCTCCAGGTAACGCAGGAGGCGGCGGCGGCGGCCGACCATCTTCAGGAGGCCTCGCCGCGAGTGGTGGTCCTTCACGTTGGTGCGGAGGTGCTCGGTGAGCTCGTTGATACGAGCGGTGAGCATCGCGACCTGGACCTCGGCTGAGCCGGTGTCCGTGTCGGAGCGGCCGAACTTGCCGATCAGCTCCTGCTTCTTGTCCTTGGTGAGGGGCATCGCGGTGGCGAAGGTTAGCGGGCCTACCCGCCTCCTCGGGCCTCGTATCGGGCGCAGACCTCGCGGGCGTCCGCGACGTCCACGTTCATCGCCGCGATCAACTCCTCCACGCCCGGGAACCGCTTCTCGCCCCTCAGGCGCTCGACGAACGCCACCCGCAGGTTCTGCCCGTAGAGGTCTCCATCGAAGTCGATCAGGTAGGCCTCTATCAGCAGCCCACGCCCCGTCTCGAACGTGGGCCTCACCCCGACATTCACCGCTGCGGGCCGCCCGTTCGCGAACGCCGCGTAGACACCGTGGCCGGGGACGATCAGCGCATCGTCGGGGACGAGGTTTGCGGTGGGGAACCCGAGCTCGTGGCCCCTCTGGTCGCCGGTCACCACCTCCCCTTCCATCATGTAGGGGGCTCCGAGGCAGTCCATGGCCTCGCTCACCTCGCCGGCGCTGACGAGCGCCCTGATGCGGGTCGACGAGACGATCCCGCCGTCGACCTCGACCAGCGGGACGACCCGTGTCTCGAACTCGCCCGAGGCCTGGAGCATCTCGGCGTCGCCCTTGGCCTTGGCGCCGAAGCGAAAGTTCTCGCCGACGGAGACCGTCGTGGCCCCGAGCTTCGCAACCAGGACCTCCGAGATGAACTCCTCGGCCGAATTCTTCGAAAACTCCTCGTCGAAGGGGATGACGATGAGCTCGTCGACGCCGAGGCCGTCGATGACATCGCGCTTGACCTCGAAGGGCATGATCAGCTTGGGAGCGGCCTCGGGGTGGATGATGCTGACCGGGTGCGGGTCGAACGTCAGGACCGTGTCGGCCCCTTCGATCACCGCCTGATGGCCCTTGTGGACGCCGTCGAACGTCCCGATCGCGACGTTGCGGTCGCGCGGCTCGGCGTCGGGCAGCGATGTGACCTTGATGGTCATTGGCGGGGTTCGAGGACGACCACTGGCTTCAGATTGTCCCCATCCACGCCCGCGATTGCGATCAGGGTGCCTTCGTGGGTAAGGCGAACGTGGCCCGAGACGCCCGTGGCCTCGACCGAACGCCCGTGGCCCACGAGGACGGCCTCCTCGGAATCGAGGGGTCGTTCGGGAAGAAACCCGACCAGATCAGCGACCGGAATCTCCCGTGGCGCGCCGTCTGGGACCGCGAACGGCCCGATCTCCGTTCGCCTCAGCTCCGAGCAGTACGCGTCGTCAAGCGTTTCGATCAAGGTGCGGATGTAGGTCCCTGTCGAGCACTCGATCTCGAAGCGGGCCTGGTCGCCGTCGCGCTCGAGGAGATCGGCGCGGTGCACCGTGACCGTCCTGGTGGGGGTGTCGATGCTCTCGCCTCTGTGCGCCTTCTTGTACAGCCGCTCCCCTTCGACCTTCACGGCCGAGGTCATCGGCACCTGCTGCGTCACCTCGCCGGTGGGGAGCGCCAGGTCCTGCGGAACGATCCCAGTCTCGGTCAGCTCGCCGTCAGGGTCCCCCGTGGTCGAGCGCCACCCCAGCTTGGCCGTCGCCACATAGGTCTTCGGGAGCTCGAGCAGGAAGCGCTGGAGCCTGGTGGCCTTGCCGAGCAGCACGATCAGGAGCCCGGTCGCGAACGGATCGAGGGTGCCCGCGTGGCCCACCTTCCCCTCCTCGCGCTCGCGGCGGACCTGAGCCACCACGTCGTGGGAGGTCGCACCCGCGGGCTTGTCGACCAGCAGGGCTCCGGTCAAGCCGAAGGGGAGGCGGTGACCTGGGCGCGCAGGAACTCGATGATCTCTTCGTAGGTGAGGTCGGTGCTGAAGCCGGCCGCGCGGCGGTGGCCTCCCCCGCCCTCGGCGCGCGCGATCTCGGAGACGTCGACCACGCCGTCGGTCGAGCGCAGGCTCACCTTTCGGGCCGTGCGGGCTCCCTCTCCGAGGTCGCGCACCATGGCGGCGACGGCGGTGCCGTCGATCGTCCGGACGTGGTCGATGATGCCCTCGGTCAGGGAGTCGCTGGCCCCGGTGGCCTCGTAGTCGGCTCGGGAGATGTAGGTGATGGCGATTCGGCCCTCGTCGTGGAGCTCGATCTTCTCCAGCGCGAGGGCCAGCAGCTTCAGCTTCTCGAGAGGCGCGTGCTCGTAGAGGCGGCGGTAGATGTCGTTGACCCTCACCCCTGCCTCGAGCAGGGCCGCGGCCATCCTGTGGGACCGCTCGTCGGTGTTCTCGTACATGAACTTCCCCGTGTCGGTGACGAGCCCGACGTAGAGCGCGTTGGCGATCTCCGGGGTCAGGTCCACCCCGAGGCGTCCGGCGAGGTCGTAGATGATCTCGGCGGTGCTCGACGCGTCGACGTCGACCAGGTTGAGCGCGCCGAAGCGGGTGTTGTCGTGATGGTGATCGATGTTGATCACCTTGTCCCCGTCGCGCGCCAGGAAGTCGACGGGCATGCGGTCGATGTTGCCGCAGTCGAGGAAGATCACCGTCCGGTCCGACATGTCCGCCGGCGGCTCGTGGAAGACCTCCTCGAGGGGCAGGAAGCGGTACTCGACCGGCAGCGGAAACTCCTTCGCGGCCAGGAACATCACCGAGTCCTTGCCGAGCCCTCCGAGTATGTGATGCATCGAGAGCAGCGAGCCGAGCGCGTCGCCGTCGGGGTTTTCGTGGGTGGTCAGCAGGAACCTGTCGGCACCGCGGATCTCCTCCGCGACGCTGTCGAGGTCGGCTTCGACGAGCCCCGCCATCTCGTTGGCGGCGGTCACCTCGGCTCCCCGTCCGGGTCGTCGGCGTCGAGCATCTGGGACATCCGCACGCCCTTCTCGATGGTGTCGTCGTAGCTGAAGGTGAGGGTCGGCGTGCGCTTCATGCGCAGCTCGTCCCCGATCCTGCCCTGCAGGAAGCCGTGGGCCGAGGCCAGGCCCGCAAGGGTCTCCTCGCGCTCCTCCTCGGTTCCGAGCACGCTCACGTACACGCGCGCGGCGCGTAGGTCAGGAGCGGTGTCTACGTCGGTCACGGTCACGAGGCCGATCCGGGGGTCCTTCAACTCGGTGCTTATCGCGACACCGAGGACCTCTCGGATCACCTCGTTGACGCGCCGCATTCGTGCGGTGGTCATCCCTCTCGCACCCTAACAGCGGCCCCTAAGCGCACGCCCGCGGGGCTATTCGCGGATGTCCTCGAGGCTGACCAGGTCGCGCCGAAACGAGACGCCGTCGGGGAAGCGGCTGTCGATGAAGCGCTCGACCCCGTCGCCGCGGTCGCCGACGTCCGACCCGCCGACCAGCGCGCAGACGATCACCGACCGCTGCCACTTGTCGTGCCCCTCGGTCTCGGCGACGGCGGCGCCGAAGCGCCCCCGGAGCTGGTCCTTCAGCGACTTGAGGAGCTTCCGCTTGGCCTTGAGGTCATGGACGTTGCCAAAGTGGAACTCGGCCTCGACGATGCAGACGAACGCGCGCACGCACTGCAGCGTACGGACGAACTGAGGGGCGAATCGAGGTGGATGGCGCCTTAGGGGTCAGATGGATCCCCAACGTGCCAAGACGACCGAGAAGCGACTCGGGATCGTCAGCCTCGACCAACTGCGCGAGCTCGGAGTCACCAAGGACGCAGCCAAGCGTCGAGCCGGTCGCGGTCGACTGCACCGCCTCCATCGCGGTGTCTATGCCTTAGGGCACCCTGGCGTGAGCCGCGAGGGCACCTGGATGGCAGCGGTCCTCGCAGTCGGCCGCGGCGCCGTGCTCAGCCACCGCTCCGCGGCAGCCCTGTGGCGGATGATGACTCCCGTCAATGCAGATGTTGAAGTGACGATCCCTGGCGACGGCGGTTGCCGCCGCCGCACGGGCATCCGCATCCACCGCTCCACGACCCTTACCGACCGGGATACTGCCCTCCGCCGGAACATTCCGGTGACTAAGCCGCTGCGGACCCTCGAGGACCTTCGGCCCCGGCTCTCTCAGCCCGATTTCAACGCCGCCCTCCGCCAGGCCGAGATCCGTGGCCTCCCGGTCGACGGCATCGAGATCGCCGGCCATGACCCCAGCCGAAGCCAACTCGAGCGGCGCTTCGTCAGCCTCTGCCGCCGCCACCGCCTGCCGCATGCCGAGGTCAACGCCGTGATCGGCCGCTACCAAGCCGACTTCCTCTGGCGAGATGAAAAGCTGATCGCCGAAACCGACAGCTACGCCTTCCACCGTGGCCGCGGAGCGTTCGAGCTCGACCGCCAGCGAGAGGCCGACCTGGCCCGCGCGGGCTACGAGGTGCTGCGGTTCACGTGGCGCCAGGTTGTTGAGGAGCCCAGCGAAGTGGCTGCAGCGGTGCGGGCGCGCCTCGCCGCTCGCCGCGGCAACGCCTCATGAGGGTGGCGCAAACCGACTAGTCCAGCGTCTGCTCGACCTGCTTGACCTCGTAGAACTCGAGCACGTCGCCTTCCTTGATGTCGGCGAAGCCCTCCAGCACGATGCC
>Ga0183260_10000652_pt1 | contig 29424 bp, 20 predicted proteins | sample AntDrymUQ4972206_2_FD_129768 | JGI IMG/M metagenome (GOLD analysis project Ga0183260, IMG submission 129768) | Polar desert sand microbial communities from Dry Valleys, Antarctica - metaG UQ497 (22.06) (version 2) (version 2) | ecosystem: Environmental > Terrestrial > Soil > Desert | place...
GGCGCGCCAGGCGGCCGACCCTCAGGGCGGCGCCGAGGGCGTCCTGGGGATGCCGACGGTGCTGCCCGGCACGGTGCTGCCGCTGCCCGAAGCACCACCCGACGTGCTCTGGACGGTGCCAATCGCCGCCGGACCGGCAACCAGTCCGATCCTGGCGGGCGAGCACGTCGTCATCTCGCATCTGCCCGGCGTCATCGCCGCTCACCGCGTTTCGAACGGCGAGCGAATCTGGCAGAAGGATCTCGTTCCCGAGCAGCGGCTCGTCGCCGACGCGACGATGCTCTTTGTCGCTTCCGGCGAAGCGATCCACGCGCTCCGGCTGACCGATGGCGCAGTCGCGTGGCGCGCACCAGCAGGGACGCTGACTGCGCCCCTCCTCGTGAAAAGTGGCTGGGTGATTGCCTCCACCGCCACCAGGCTTATGGCGCTGCGCGCCGCCGACGGCACCGCGCTGTGGACGATCGATGCGCCGGCTCAGCGTGAAGGCGCGGCGATCTCCGGCGAGACGCTGTTCGTACCGTCAAGCGACGGATACATCCGCGCGCGGGATCTGAAGAGCGGGAACCCGATCTGGCAGCACCGTCTCGGCGGACAGCCCGGTGAGCCCGTCGTTGTCGGTGAGAGCCTGCTGGTGAGCGGGACCGACAAGGCTCTCTATAAGCTCAGTGCCGCGACCGGTGAAGAGAGCTGGCGCTTCCGCGTCGGTGCCAGCATCCGCGGGCCGGCGGCGAGCGACGGCGAACGCGTCTTCGTCACCGCGCTCGACAACATGATCCGTGCGCTCGATCTTGGCAATGGCGCGTTGAAGTGGCAGGTCGGTCTTCCCTTCCGGCCGCTGACCGGGCCTGTGGTCGCGGGCGGCACCGTCTTCATCACGAGCCCCGGCACCGACATCAAGATGCTGCGGACCCTCAACGGCACCCAGGCCGGCAACATCTCGTTTCCAGCCAAGCTTGCGATCACGCCCGGCATGCAGGAATCCGAATACGGCGTGGCGATCGTGGCAATCACCGGCGGGCTCGAGGAGAGCTGGAATCTCCTGATCACCCGTCCCGTCCGAGCGCTGCCCGCTACCGCGCCGCCGCCGAAGAGGTAGCCGCCAGTGCCTCGCGGACCGTGGCGGCGAGCCGCGCCACGCCTTCTCGGATCTTCTCATGCGACGGCGCTGAAAACGACAGGCGGATGATGTTCTGCCCGGCGCCGTCGACGAAGAACGCCTCACCGGCGACGTAGATCACGCCGTTCGCTGCGGCTCGCGTGATCATTGCCTCACCATCGATCTGCGGCGGCAGCGTGGCCCAGAGGAAGAACCCGCCGCGGGACGCCGGCCAGCTCACTTCGCCGCCGAACTCGCGCGTCAGTGCCTCGGTCATGACATCGCGCTTGTCCTGGTAGTGGCGGCGCAGGATGGGGAGCTGACGCTCGAGAATCCCCCGCTGACAGCACTCGTACACGACGCGCTGATCGAGCGCACCCGTGCACAGGTCGGCCGCCTGCTTGGCCATCTCGAACTTCGCGGCGAGCGGCGGCGGCGCATCGATCCACGCGACGCGGAACCCCGGCGCCAGGGTCTTCGAGAAGCTGCTCAAATACACCACGCGTCCACTCGCATCGTCTGCACGGATCGGGCGGACGTCGGCTTCGGACGCCGAGTCTTCGAAGTAGAGCTCGCGGTAGGGATCGTCCTCGACCAGCATCACGTTGCGCCGTTCCGCCCAGTCGAGTAGCCGCGTGCGCTTATCACGTCCGATCAGCAGTCCCGTCGGGTTCTGAAAATTAGGCACCACGTACAGCATCCGGACGCGGTGCCCTTCAGCCTGCACTCGTGTGAGAGTCTCGTCGAGTGCATCGAGATCGACACCGTCGGCGTCCTGTGGGACTCCAACCATCCGCGCCTGGACGTTCCTGAAGGCCGTGATCGCACCGGTGTAGGTCGGCAGCTCGACGAGGACGACGTCCCCCGGATCCAGCATGACGCGTGCGACCAGGTCCAGACCCTGCTGCGAACCAGTCGTAATCAGCAGCCGATCGGTCGACGTCTTCGCGCCGCGCGCCTGCATGATGCCGGCAATCGCTTCAACCAATGGCCTGTAGCCGCGCGTCGGCCCGTACTGCAGCGTGCTGCCGTCGGTGCCCAGCAGCAGCTCCCGCGTAATGGCGGCGAACTCCTCCCAGGGAAACGTCTCCGGCGCCGGGTAGCCGGGCGCGAAGGAAATGATGTCGCGCGACTGCGCGAGAACGGTGCCCATGCGCCGGATGGCAGATTCCTGCATCACGCCCGCGGCACTGGACAGAAAGTCGTCGTAGTTGATCATGCGGAGATGTGACGTTGGGCGACCGACAGGTGGCGGACGGCGTCGGTGCCGCGAGCGTACAGCCGGTATTGCGCGAGATACCCACCGAGGGCAGTCAACGCGAGATATTGAAAGACAAAGCCACGCATCAGCCACGCGGCCACCTGCAGCGGGACGACGGCGAGGCCGACGAGCGGTACGAAAGCGATGAGCCCCAGTCCGGCGGTCGCGAGAATCGACGCAACCGTCGCGAGGACGACGAGAAGAAGGACGATGCCGAAGATCGCCGCGATCTCGCGCAACGATCCGCGCATGAAGTTCAAGACCTCACCCGCTGCCGTCCGAACACTGACGTCCTCCACTGCGACGATCATCTGCGTCAGCAGATAGAAGAGATTGATCAGCGTAATCCACACCACGAGGATGCTCGACGCGAGTGCGGCGAGCACCGTCCAGCCCAGGATCACCGGTGTGTTCTCCGCCAGGGCGTATCCCCCGACGATGAACAGCAGGTAGACCGCCGCAGTGACGATGTAGGCAATCAGGAGGCAGCCACCCAGCCGCAGGTAACGGCGCCAGAGCCGTTTGCAACCGTCGAGGAACGGGTCGATGTGGACATGACCCGCGCGGCGCACCGCATCCAGCCGCAGCGGCGGACGTTCGATCGGGCCGGCGCCCGCTTCCGCAGTCGCCAGCAACGCCATCGTGCCGCCCTTGACGATGAAGGTGAGTGCGGAACCGCCGAGCAGGACGAGAAGAAACGCCGTAGCGTAGGCGGCAAAGGCCACGGGGTTGGCGCGGAGAGCGGCGAAAATCGAGGCCACGATGTCGCGCACATCGCCGGCGAGCAGGTCGTCGACTTCGGCGCCCAGCAGCAGCACCACCAGGAACAGCCCGCCGATCACCGGTACCGCCAGCAGGATCTTGAGGGTCGCCTCGGCAATGAACTGCACCACCACGAGCGGCCAGTTGGCCGCGGCGATCAGCGCCCCGCGCTTCAATGCGGCTTTCAGTGGCAGGTGATGTGGCATGCGTGCGGACGTCCAGTTTACCCTTTGCGGTATCCTCCTGCCCAAGGTGCGCGCGCTCGACACTCCCCTCGTGCGGGACCGCTATGTCAGCTGGCGCCGGCTGCTGGCCGGCGGCATCACGCTGGCGTTGCTGGCCGGACTGATCGGTGCGGTCCTCGAGTGGCGGCGCTTCGGCCGCGATGCCTCCGAGGCAGTCGCGCGGGTCGACCAGGATGTTCGCCGCGACTTCGACGAGAAGACCGCGTTGCTCGGGCGACTCGCGTCCACGATCGCGGCAGATCCCGGCACCACGGCTGCCTTGAAGGCGGCACGATCGCTCCAGGGCAGCGCCGATCCGGACGCCACCCGCAGGCTGTTCGAGATTCTCGACGCGCGCACCGGCGAGGTTCGCGATCGCCCTGACATCGCGATCACCATCTACGACTATCCGAGTGACGTCGCACGCGCCTGGGCCGGACGTCCGTCCGACCTCCCCGGCGAGCAGATCCGCAGCACTCGCAGCTGGTTCGTCACGCCGTCCGCGCAAGGACTGCGGCTCGTGCACGTCGTCCCGATCAAGGCTAACGACGACGCACCGATCGGCGTGGTGGTTGCCGAACACGCACTGTCCGGTGCCCCGGTTCCCGGAGCGCTTGCCCAGGACGTCGCGACCATTCCGACCGCGGTGGGTCCGGCCTCGGTGGTCTTCCAGTACGAGGGAGCCGGCGAGCAGAAGCGAACAGACGTGTTCCTGCTTCGAGCACCGACCGGGGACGTACTGCTCGAAGCATCCCTCCCCTCGGAACAGATCGCTCGCGCGCGCGTCCAGCTGCGCCGGAGTGTGGTGGCGGTGGTGCTCGCTCTGCTTGCTGTGACCTTGATACTGCTCACAGGCCCGCTTCTGGATGGACGCGCCGGCGGACAACACGGGTCCACCCCTGCATACGGCAGGTCGACGATCGGCGCCGCGTTACTGGTGCTGGCTGGCGCCGCACTCGCCTGGGCGGCGATCGAAGTGGCGGCTGAAGGTCCTCCGGGCTACCCGGTCCTGCTCCTCCTGGCGGGTAGTGCGGCCGCCGGTGTCATCGCCCTGGTTGCGGCACCGATGTCACGCTGGCGTGCGCGCCGGAGACTGACCCGACGCGACCCTGCCGAAGCCACGAGCCGGTTCGTCGGCCATCAAGTCCTCGCCGGCACGGCGGTCGCCGGCGTGGTGTCGATCTTCGCAGTGGCGCTGCGTCATGTGCTCGCCGGTGCACCGGTCGACCTGCAGCACTTCTCGTTGCACCCATGGAGTTCCGGTCGGCTCACGCTCCTCGCCGGGATCCTCACCAGCAACCTGGCCGCACTGTGGGCCGCGACAACCATCTTTGCGGTGGCGTTGACGGGGTGGCGTTTCCCTCGTCGTGACTTCCGCACCCTGGCGTTCGCCTGGACGCTGTGGACGCTCCCTTCGTTCGTCGTGGCGGCAGCCGCGACATACCGTGGCTGGTCGATGCCGGCACTCGGCCTCGTGCTGTCAGCCGTGGTCTGCGCTGCGGCCGCCCTGGCGGCGCGCGATGCAGCGCGCTGGTTCCGGCACACGACCGTCGCGGCGCGGATCCTTGCGCTGTTCCTCGCGTTCCTCTTGCCGGCGCTGCTGCTCTACCCGTCTGTCAATTTCTACACCTCGCGCGCGGTGCGCTCGGTCATTGCCACACAGTTCGCGGTGCAGGCCCAGCGGCATCCGGAGATGCTTCAGACACGGCTCGACGAAGTGCGCGGCCAGATCGACGCCATCTCCTCGCTGCCAAACCTGGTGAGCGGGACTGAGACCGACCCCGGCGCTGAGGGGTGCGCGATCGACGCCGCGTTCTTCGTCTGGCGGCAGACCGCCCTGGCGCGCGCCCGTCTCACATCAGCGGTGGAGCTCTACGACGCCGACGGCGCCATCGTCAGCTGCTTCGCACTGAACTTCCCGGAATACACGAACACGCCGCGACCGCCCCTGAGCTCGGTGTCTTGCGAGTGGAAGGTATTCGGTGAGGCCGCCCCGTTCGGGGCGAACGAGCGTCGGATGCTCCACGCCGAGAAGGGCATTTGCGAAGGCCAGCGTGTCCTTGGTTCAATCGTGCTCCACGTCGGTCTCGATTATCGGACGCTCCCTTTCATTACGTCGCAGAGTCCCTACTTCGAAGTCTTCCGAACCGAAGGCGGGGCGCCGGCCGAAGGCACGACCGGCAGTGATGTCGAGCTGGTCATCTACGGCTGGGGCCTGACCCCGCTCTACGCATCCGGAGCCGTGGCGTGGCCGATCACGCCTGATCTTTTTGCCCGCATCTACGGCAGCCGCGAGCCATTCTGGACCGAGATCGAACGCGGTGACATCCGCTGGAACGTCTTCTTTTCCAATGACCGGAACGGCATCTATGGCCTCGGTTATCCGACCCTGACGCTGTTCGACCGTCTCGTCCACCTGGCCGAGCTCACGACACTCGCGGGAGCGGTGTTCGTGCTGGTCCTGATCGGCACGGCGTTCTTTACGCGAGTTGCGCGGGAACGGCCGCGCGTCGGGCGGGCGCTCCTGCGAGAGATTCGCGCGAGCTTCTATCGGAAGCTGTTCCTGGCGTTCGTACTCGCCTCGATCATCCCCGTCCTCACGCTCGCACTGGTGATCCGCGCCTACTTCGCTGGGCTGCTGCGTGCGGACGTCGAAGCAGAGGCGGCACGCTCAGCGTCGGTTGCGCGCCGCGTGATCGAGGAGACGCAGGCGCTGCCGCTCCGTGGTGGTGAACCGCTGCCGCCGGCCAGTGACGACGTGTTGATCTGGATCAGCCAGGTGATCGACCAGGACGTGAACATCTTCAGGGGTCCGGGTCTGCTCGCGACCAGCGAACGCGACCTGTTCGCGTCCGGACTGCTGCCGACGCGGACGCCTGCCGCCGTGTACCGCGCGATCGCATTGCAGCGGCTCCCGAGTTTCGTGGTCGAGGATCGGATCGCGACGCTGCCCTACATGATCGCCGCTACCCCCGTCAGTGCCGGCGGACGGGAGGCGATCCTGACCGTGCCACTCGCAAACCAGCAGCGCGAAATCGAACGCGAAGTGGACGAGATCGACCGGGGCATCCATCTCGCTGCGCTGTTCTTCATTCTCGTAGGCGCCGCGATGGGTCTCTCGATGGCCGAGCGCATCGCGGATCCGGTGCGGCGGCTGACGCGCGCCACGCGGCGCATCGCCAGCGGCGACTTCGATGCCCGCATTGCCGTGCGCTCCGCTGACGAACTGCGACGACTCGTCGACGCGTTCAACAGCATGGCCGGTGAGTTGAAGGCCCAGCGGACGCAGCTCGAGCGGACGCATCGACTCGAAGCGTGGGCCGACATGGCGAGGCAAGTGGCGCACGAGATCAAGAACCCGTTGACACCGATTCAGCTCTCGGCCGAGCACCTCCGCCGGGTCCACGCCGATCGCGGCGAACCGATGGGCGCGGTGCTCGAGAGCTGCGTGACGTCAATCCTCGGGCAGGTGCGACTGCTGCGCCAGATCTCCTCGGAGTTCTCGAATTTTGCTTCGTCCCCAGTCGCCCACCCCGCTGCTGTGGATCTCCCTGAGCTCGTGGCCGAAGTGGTGGACCCTTACCGGACAGGGCTCGGCGATCGCATTGTGATCGACAACCGCGTCGCGCCACCGCTGCCGGCGGTGCTGATCGATCGCATCCTGATCGGACGCGCGCTCGTGAACATCATCGAAAACGCGTTACACGCCATGCCGTCCACAGGGTCGATCACACTGACCGCAGCCCCGACCGGAGACGCCGTCGTCCTCAGGGCGCGCGACACCGGGGTCGGGATGGACGAGGAGGCCCTGGCCAGGGTGTTCGAACCTTACTTCTCAACCAAGGCCACCGGCACCGGCCTGGGGCTGCCGATTGCCAGGCGGAACGTCGAGTTGAGCGGCGGACGGATCGACGTCGAAAGCGCGAAGGGCCAGGGGACGACCGTTATCTTGACGTTACCGCTACACGGATAACACGGATAGCCGACGGATAGACGGATGACACGACCCCGGAGGGAACGGAGGCCACGGAGACGTCAGCACCGTTCTATCCGTGTGCCCCATCGGGGTGTCGCCGATGCATCCGCCCCATGATCCAGAACACGATCGCGAACGCCGTGTAGGAGTACGCCATCACGACGAGCGCAAGCCTTGGATGCGTCGCGATGAGGGCGATGATCACGGCGCCCATGAAGAGCGCGAGGTAGGAGCGGCGCCAGCCGACGTCGATGGCCTTGACGCTGCGGAACCGGATCGTGCTTACCATCAGCAGCGCCGGCACCAGGACCATCGCGAGCGCCGGAAGCGCCTGCCGCCACTCCCCTAGTCCCACCGGGAACAGGTAGACGGTAGAGGCGATCACTCCGGCGGCGGCCGGGCTGGGCATTCCGGCGAAGTAGCGCTTGTCACTCGGATTGACGGTCTGAATGTTGAACCGCGCGAGGCGCATCGCGGTCGCAGTCAGATACAGAAAACCTACGGCCCACCCGAGACGGCCCAGCGGCCACAGACCCCACGAGAACGCCAGGATGGCGGGCGCGAGGCCGAACGACACGATGTCGGCGAGTGAGTCGAGCTGGACGCCGAAGGCTGACGTCGAGTTGGTCAGGCGGGCGAAGAATCCGTCGAGCGTGTCGAGCACCATCGCGATCCCGATCAGCAGCGCCGCGGTGTCGAAGTCTTCCCGGTTCGCATAGACAACGCAGGCGTAGCCGCAAAACAGATTCGCGACGGTCAGCAGCGAAGGGAGCAGGAAGACGCCGCGACGGAACCGGCGCGGACGGTCGGTCCGCCGCCGGCCGACACTATCGAGCACCGCTGGGTACCATGCGTGCCAGAACCGTCTCGCCGGCGACCGTCCGATCGCCGACCGATACGCGCAGCTCGGCGTCCGGTGGGAGAAAGACGTCCATCCGCGAGCCGAACTTCATCAGGCCGATCCGCTCCCCGCGCTCGAGATCCTGCCCTTCGACGACGCGGCACACGATGCGCCTCGCGAGAATCCCCACCACCTGCCGGACGACGACCGTTTGGCCGTTGGAATCGATCCACAGCTCGTTGAGTTCGTTGTCGTTCGAACCCTCGTTGTAGGCCGGGAGAAACTTTCCGGGCTTGTATTCAATCCGGGTGATGCGCCCTTCCACTGGCGTCCGGTTCATGTGGACGTCCATGGGCGAGAGGAAAATCGTGATCTGTTTCCACTCGCCGGGGGGCGCCCAGCGGTGGTCCGTCGGTCCGGCGATCATGACGCGCCCATCAGCCGGCGCGACGACCAGGCCCGGCTGCTTCGGCACGTGCCGCTCAGGATCCCGGAAGAAGTAGGTCAGAAACCCGCCGAGGAGGGCGAACGAGGTAGCGATGACGGGCCGCTTGGCCACCGCCGCGATGGCGGCCGGAACCAGCGCGGCGCCGATGATTGGGAACCCTGCGCGATCGATCTTCATACCGGAAGAATGCCGTACAAAGTCGAAGAGGGCCAGTGGCCGGAGCGGGCGCTGGGGAAAAGCGCGGTCCGGCGGCTGGCCCTCGGCTGAAACGGAATGCCCGGGGTTGCCCTCAGTGATGGGCCACGTGGGACGGCTCGGCGTCGCCGGCGCGGCGTCGCAGAATGCTCTCCATCTGGTCCTTGAGATGCAGCTTCTCTTTCTTCAGCGTGACTTCTTCGACGTGTTCGGGGTCGGTGAGGTAGGCGCGTTCAGCGTAGTGGTGGAGCCGTTCGTCGAGATCGTGATGCCGGGTGGCGAGTTGGCGGAACTCCTCGTCGCTCTGCAGGAGTTGCCGCTTCACTTCTTCGAAGTCAATTTGCATCTTCGCCCTCCTTTGCGCTCATGCTTCATTCGCGGTTGATCATAGGCGCACGGTACCACAAGACCATGGGGCCTTCAAGTTGATGGTTTTCGCTCTCCAACCTCATGGATTGAGCCACAGAATCAGCCCATCCTCATCCGGATTTTCATAGTATCCGGGCCGGGTGTGCGTCACCTTGAAGCCGAGGGCCTGATACAACCGAATCGCCGCGGTGTTCGAGACCCGGACGTCCAGCGTCGCGGCGCGCACGCCAGTGTGGGACAGAATGTGCCTCAGTAGGGCGCCCGCGATCCCCTGCCGCCGCCTGGAGGCCGCGACCGCCACCGTGTTGATGTCGACCTGCTCGGTCCCGAAGACGTAGCAGGCGCAGAACGCAATAATCTCACCGCCGTCGCGCACCACCCACAGCTGGGTGACCGGCGACTGCATCATCACGTCGAAGGTCTCGCCCGTCCAGGGATGGGTGAAGGACGCCGCTTCGAGTGCCAGGATGGCGGCACGCTCCTCGACGGATGGATGATGCAGCCACTCGATCGGCAGGGACGGCGGCGCGCTCACGCGCCGGCGCGCCGGTCGCGCGCGATCTCGGCGTCCGGCTTGCGGACGTAGATCGGGACTACCGCGTGCGGCAACACGGCCCGGTCGGGTGACACGGCCGCGATCCGCGCAATCGCCACGGCGAGGTGTGGCACGTCCGCGGCGACGCGCGCTGCACCTCCGAGTCCATGCTCGACGTCATGCCTGTAGCGAATGGCGCCATCGCCTTCGAAGACCGCGCCACTCACCCACTCGCGATGATGTTGAAGGACGACCGTCGGTGCCGCCGCGATCGCATCGGTGAGCGGGCGCGCGCGACCCTGTTCACGCTCGAACACCTGCGCAAACACCTCGCCCCGCTGTGCGTCCATCCACGCCGCGATCCTCGCGGGCCCGGGGGGCGCTGCCAGCGCGATCGCTTCCAGCGTTGACACCGGCACGATCCGTCCGCTCCGCGCCATCGCCAGCCCTTGCATCGTCGCGATGCCGATGCGCAGGCCGGTGAAGGAGCCGGGGCCGGCCGCGACAGCGAGGAGCTCGACGTCGCTGATCTGGACGGCGGCGACGGTGCACGCCTGGATCAGGTCTCCGGGCAGGCGCTGCCCGTGCGTGAGCGTGGGATCGCCACTCTGTTCGTAGAGGACCTCCTCGCCGCGCAGCAGCGCAACGCTGCCGGCGCGCGTCGTCGTGTCGAGAGCGAGGATCAGCACGGCAAGCTCAATCTGCTCAATGTTATATTCAGACTTCTGCGTTCCTTCAGCCTTTCATGACCGCTCCAACCGAGCCCGCCGGCGCCACGCCGGCCATGCGCCAATATTTCGATGCCAAGCGTCAGCACCCTGACGCGATCGTGTTCTTTCGGATGGGCGACTTCTACGAGATGTTCTACGAGGACGCACTGACAGCGGCGCGGGCGCTGGAGCTGACGCTGACGTCACGTTCGAAAGACTCGACCGGCGGCGCCATTCCGATGTGCGGGATCCCCTTCCATGCCGCGGACGGCTACATTGCGCGGCTGGTCAAGAAGGGATTCCGCGTCGCGGTCTGCGAGCAGATGGAGGATCCCAAGAAGGCGAAGGGTATCGTCCGCCGGGAAGTCGTCCGTGTCGTGTCGCCCGGCACGCTGACTGACGCCGGCTACCTCGACGCACGCGAGCCGGCGTTCCTGATGGGCATCGCGCCCGCCGCCAAGGGTGCCGGATATGGCGTCGCACTTCTGGATCTCTCGACCGGTGAATTCACCGCAACCGAATACCTCGGCGCGGGCGCTCGGCAGACGCTGGCCGACGAACTCGCCGTCCTGCGCCCGCGCGAGATCGTCGCGCCAACGCAGTTCGCCGACGCCGACGCGCTCGTGTCCGAGCTGCGCCTCGGCGCGCTCGTGACGCACACCGACGACTGGACGTTCGATTTCGAAGCGGCACGACGCACGCTGCTCGAGCAGCTGCGCGCCCACAGCCTGCAAGGCTACGGTCTCGACGAGCATGGGCCGGCCACCTGCGCGGCCGGTGCGCTCGTCCAGTACCTTCGCGAAACACAGAAAGCGGATCTCTCACACATTCGCGAGATCGCGTTCCGCACCGGTTCGGACTGTCTCATCGTCGATCCCACGACCTTGCGGAATCTGGAGGTGGTGGAGGCAGCGCAGGGTGGACGCGCAGGATCGCTGCTCAACGAGATCGACCGGACGATCACTCCAATGGGCGGGCGGCTGCTCCGCGGATGGCTGCTGCGTCCACTTCTGGCGCTCGAACGGATCCAGGACCGCCTCGATGCCGTGGAGGAGTTTGCCTTCCGTTCGACCGAACGCGTGAAGGTGCGCGAAACCCTCAAGTCGATCCACGACATGGAACGGCTCGTCGCCCGGGCATCACTCGGCACCGCCGGGCCTCGCGACCTGGTCGCGTTGAAGGGATCAATCGCCACCATCCCGCGGGTGCGGATGCTGCTCGAGGAGCTCCAGGCGCCATTCGTCCGCAGTTTGCTGTCGGAGATCGACGATCTCGCTGATATCCGCGACGCGCTCGACGCCGCTGTGATCGACGAACCACCCGCCCTCGCCCGCGACGGCGGGATGCTGCGCGACGGCATCGATCCCGAGCTCGACGACCTGCGCACCATCAGCCGGTCCGGCAAGCAGCGCATCGCGGAGATGGAAGAGGCCGAACGCGCGCGAACCGGGATCAGCAATCTGAAGATCCGTTACAACCGGGTATTCGGCTACTACATCGAGATTTCGAAATCGAATCTGGGGAGTGTTCCGCCGGACTACCATCGTAAGCAGACGATCGCCGGCGGCGAGCGCTTCATCACGCCCGGCCTCAAGGAATACGAAGAGAAGGTTGTCGGCGCGGACGAACGAATCATCACCCGTGAAGTCGAACTGTTCGAGGCGCTGCGCAGCCGTGTGGCGCTCGAGGCACCCCGCGTCCAGGAGACTGCTCGCGGAATTGCCGCCCTTGACGTGCTCGCGGCACTGGCCGAAACCGCGGCCCTCTGCAACTACACCAAGCCGCTGATGCACGCCGGCGATGAGCTGGTGGCGACCGACGTCCGTCACGCTGTCGTCGAGCGCTATGCGCCTGACGCCTTCGTGCCTAATGACGTCACCCTGGACGGCGACGCGCACCAGCTTGTGATCCTCACCGGCCCGAACATGGGGGGTAAGTCCACCTACCTGCGACAGACGGCGCTGCTGTGCCTGATGGCGCAGGCCGGATCGTTTGTGCCGGCGAGATCTGCGAAGCTGCCGGTGGTTGATCGGCTGTTCGCGCGGGTCGGCGCCTCGGACAACATCGCGCGTGGTCAGTCCACTTTCATGGTGGAGATGCAGGAGACGGCGAACATCCTGCACTGCGCGACGTCACGCAGTCTCGTCATCCTCGACGAGATCGGCCGCGGCACCGCGACCTTCGACGGCCTGAGCCTGGCGTGGGCGGTGGCCGAATACCTTGCCTCCAATCCGAAGGCTCGTCCGAAAACGATCTTCGCGACGCACTATCACGAGCTCACCGACCTCGCTGACGCGCTGCCGTCAGTGGCCAACTTTCACGTCGTGGTTCGCGAATGGAAGGAGGACATCGTGTTCCTTCGCAAGGTGGTACCCGGTCGTTCGGATCGCAGCTACGGGATCCAGGTTGCGCGCCTGGCCGGAATACCGGCCACGGTCGTCGGCCGCGCCCGCGAGATTCTGAATGGCCTCGAGCGAGACGAGCTGTCACGGGGCGGACGGCCATCGCTCAGCGGTGAGGCGGCGCGCAATCAGCAGCTCGGCTTGTTCCAGGCGCCCCCCGCAGGTGAGGATCCGGTGCACAAACGCTTGCGCGAAATCGATGTGAACCAGCTCACCCCGATGCAGGCGCTCTCGCTGCTCGCTGAACTCAAGCACGAGGCAGACAGCTGATGGTACGCCTGGCGGTCACGGCCGCCGCACTGCTGCTGGCCATCAGCTGCACCAGTGCGCCACCCGCACCAGCAGGATCCATCGTCGTCGGCATGACGAACTCGGCACTCGACATGGACCCTCGGGTCGCGGGTGACGAGGCTTCACAGAAGGTCCATCAGCTCGTCTACAGCTCGCTGGTGCAGATCGACGACAAGCTGCGGATCGTTCCTGATGTCGCCGAGTCGCTCGAGCAGCCCGACCCGCTCACCTACGTCGCGAGGCTGCGCAAGGGCGTCCTGTTTCACAACGGGCGGGAGCTGACATCCGCCGACGTCGTCTACACGTTCCGCAGCCTGATCGATCCAGACTTCCGCGGTCGAACCGGCGCCTATCGACTCCTCGGTGCGATCGACGCGATCGATTCGCACACCGTCAAGTTCACGCTGAAGGAACCGTTCGCCTCCTTCCCGATCAATCTCGTGATGGGTATCGTGCAGGACGGTTCTGGTGTTGGCGCCGCACGCATGCCGATCGGCACCGGACCCTACAAGCTCACCAGCTTCGCGGCCGACGATCGCATCGTGCTGTCCCCTTTCCGCGAGCACTACAAGGGTGCGCCGAAGAACAACGGCATCGTGCTGAAAGTCATCCCGGACGACACGATGCGCGGTCTCGAACTTCGGAAGGGCACAGTCGACATCGTCGTCAACGACGTGGCTCCCGACATCGTTGCGCAGCTCCGGAACGAAGGGCGCCTCAAGCTGGTCACGGCGCCTGGCACCGATTACGCCTACATGGGGATGAACCTGCGCGACCCGATCCTGTCGCGCGTCGAGGTCCGTAAGGCGATCGGCTTTGCGATCGACCGCAGCGCGATCGTCCAGCATCTCCGGCGTGGACTCGCGACACCCGCGGTGGGCATCGTCCCGCCGATGTCGTGGGCTTTTGCGACTGACGTGTTCGAGTTCAGGCACGATCCAGCCGAGGCTCGCCGTCTGCTGGACCAGGCCGGGTATCCGGATCCGGACGGCGGCGGACCACGTTCTCGGTTCGCCCTCACCATCAAAACGTCGACCTCCGAGGTGTATCGCACCCAGGCGGCGGTGATCCAGCACGATCTCGAGCAGGTGGGGATCCATGTCGATGTGCGTTCCTCGGAACTGCCGACACTGCTGAACGATGCGGCGCGCGGCAATTTTCAGCTCTACACGCTGCAGTTTGTCGGCGTCACGGATCCCGACATGCTCAGACGCGTGTATCACTCCCGCCAGGCGCCGCCAGCCGGATTGAACCGCGTGTTCTACGCCAATCCGCAGGTGGATGGCCTGATCGAGCGGGCGGCGTTGCCCGGTCCTGATGAGGAGCGTCGCGCGCTCTACGTTCGCGCGCAACAGCTGATTGCTGATGATGTGCCGTACATCCCGCTCTGGTATCGGACCAACGTCGCAGTCACCCAGGCTGACATTCAGGGCGTCACGCTCTCGCCCATCGCCGAGTTCACGTTTCTCAAGGACGTCTGCCGGGAGCCTCGTCGGTGAGGCCGACGCAGTCCGGCGCTCTGGCGCTGCTCGCGCTTTTGCTTGTATCCGTCGTGTGCGTCAGCGGCGCGCTTGCACAGACCGATTCACCGTTAGTCGGCAGCCGCTACGATCCTCGCCTCCAGTTTCGTGTGCTGCCTACAGCGCGCGCTGACATCTACTTTCACGAGGGAGAGGACGAACTCGCACGCCGGCTGGCGCGCGTCATCGCCGAAGTTGCGCCAGAGGTCGATCGGCGAATGGGCGGCGCGCCCAGCGGCCGGCTTCGCGTGATCCTCGTCGATCAGACGGACGTCTCGAACGGCTGGGCGACCGTCGTCCCGTACAACCTGATCGAGATCGTCGCGGTGCCGCCTTCCGGCCGCAGCATCATCGGTAATACAGATGACTGGCTGCGACTGGTGTTTGCGCACGAATACACCCACGTCGTCCATCTCGAGAAGTCGCGTGGATGGATCGGCGGGTTACGCAAGGTCTTTGGACGGCTGCCGATGCTCTACCCGAATCTCTTCCTGCCGGACTGGCAGATCGAAGGGCTCGCGACATTCGAAGAGAGTGCGATCACGCGCCAGGGCCGCGTGCCGGCGGGTGACTTCCGCATGCTGCTCGACGAGGCGGCAGCGGCAGGCCGCTTCGCCCCGCTCGACCGCGCGACCAGTGCCGTCATCGACTGGCCGGGTGGCACATCGTCTTATCTATACGGCGCGTACTTCCATCGCTACCTGGCCGAACGATTCGGCGTCGAGACTCTCACTCGGCTGGCCACGGCGACGGCTGGCCGCTTGCCCTTCTTCGGCTCCGGCGCGTTCAAGACAGTGTACGGCCGCTCCGTAGGCGAGTTGTGGGGCGAGTTCCAAAGCGACACGGCGAAACGCGTGTTCGCACGCGGGCCGGGCGACCAGCGCACCCGGCTCACGCGGCATGGCTTCACCGTAACGTCTCCCGCCTTCACCAGTGATGGACGGTTGTTCTACTCGGTGGCGAACCCTCACGGGCTCCCCTCGCTGAGGGAGCGCGCGTCGGACGGAACCTCGCAGCACGTGACCAGCCGTTTCCATGGCAATCGCTTGTCAGCCGGCGGCGGCCTGCTCGTCTTCGATCAACTCGAGTTTGATGGCCACGTCGCCTTGTTCTCGGACCTCTATGCATATTCGACCGATAGCGGACACACACGTCGCCTGACCCGCGGCGCCCGCGCGGCCGACCCCGACGTCGCGCCGGACGGGAAGACCGTCGTCTACACCGTCCAGCAGTCCGGACGCCGGGTGCTCGCGACCTTCGTGATTCCCGCGGCTGGCGAAGCCGTTCAACCGCGACCGCTCGTCTCTGAGGACGAGACGGAGTTCACCTCTCCGCGTTGGTCGCCTGATGGCAGGACCGTGGCGGCTGAACGTCGGCGAGTCGGCGGCCCGTCCGAGATCGTTCTGCTCGACGTCGCCAGCAGCGCCGTCCGCACCCTGACCACCAGCGCGGACGGACGAAATATCTCGCCGATGTGGATGCCCGACGGGAACTCCATCGTCTTCGCGTCGGACCGGGGCGGTGGACCGTTCACGCTCCACCGCATCGACCTCCAGAGCGGAGCGCTCTCCCGCATCGATGCCGCGGGTGCCGGTGCGCAATCCCCCACACTTTCTCCCGACGGCGCGCAGCTGGTGTTCGTCGGCTACTCAGCCGATGGCTACGACCTCTATTCAGTGCCGGCGGACACGTTGAACGGTGTGCCGGCAGGCGCCCTCCAGACCGCTCCCGAGCTGCCGCCGCAGCCCATCGCCGCGGATCCGCAACCCCGCCATGTCGCTGACAAACCCTACACACCGTGGTCGACACTCGCGCCGCGGTTCTGGGTGCCGTTCTTCGAAGCCGATGGAGATGACACTGTGCTCGGTGCCGCGACCGGAGGTTTTGACGCACTGGGGCGCCACACCTACGCGCTGTCTGCCGGGTGGACGGTGCCGCGCAATCGACTTGATGGCGCCGTCAACTACACCTACGCGAGATGGTGGCCGACGCTGTTTGCAGGCGCCTCGGACGATACCGACAGCTGGCGGCTCGGGACGGTTCGCTCGCGAGAGATCACCGCAGGCGTGCTGCTCCCGTGGCGGCAGGTTCGATGGTCATCGAGCGTCCTGGCGGCGGCGAGTGCGTCCAGCGATAACTTCGACTGCCCCGACTGTGATGAGCCCGTGGCGGTTAGGCGCGAGCGGCAGGCCGGACGGCTCGGCGTGAACTTCTCCACCGCCAAAGCGTTCGGTTATTCGGTCAGCGCCGAGGAAGGAGCGGCCCTCAGCCTGATCACGGAACTGGCGCGCGGCGCCGGCGGCGCAACCGCGACGAGCCTCTCGGCGGAACTGCGCGGATATCTACGCGCTTTCCCAAGACACGCGGTCCTTGCCGCGCGCATTGCCGGCGCCTCCTCGCATGGCGACGATACCGTGCGCCGCGACTTTAGCGCGTCGGGCAACGGTCCGCAGTTTGGCGGCTTCGATATCGGTCTCGACGCGATCGGTCTGCTGAGAGGCTTCGACTCAGATGATCTGGTCGATCGTCAGGCCGCCGTGCTCAACCTCGATTACCGGTTCCCCATTGCACGCCCGCAGCGAGGGGCAGGGACATGGCCATTCTTCCTGCGCACCATCCATGGCGCTGCCTTTCTCGACATCGGTCATGCATGGGACGACGACTTCGATCGAGGGGCGATTCGGCGATCGCTCGGCGGTGAGCTGTCGTTCGATGTCGTGCTTGGGGGCGCGGTGCCGCTGACGATCGCGACCGGCGCCGCGTGGCGCCACGATCCACGCGCGTTGCGCGAAGGAAGCTCCTTCTTCGTCCGGCTCGGCCGAGCCTTCTGAGCCGGATTAAAATGTCTCTATGAGTTTTCCATTCGAGTACGACCACGGCAACCCGCTCGCGTTTGGCGGTGCGCTGCCCGAACCCCGCAACTTCGACGACTCCCGAGTGGTGATCCTGCCCGTTCCGGTCGATCGCACCACGTCGTATGGCGGCGGCACCCGCAATGGTCCGCACGAGATTCTCCAGGCGTCCTCACACATGGAACTGTGGGACGACGAGGTCGGTGCGGACGTCCACGGGATCGGCATGTTCACGCTTCCGGAGATGGAACTGCCCTTCGGCGAGCTGGAACCGCTGATGGCCGAGATCCAGCGCGTGGCCGCCGAGATCCTCGCCCGCGACAAGTTCCTCGTCACGATCGGAGGCGAGCACTCGATCACACCGCCGCTGGTTGCCGCGGCCGCCGCGAAATTCCGCGGACTGCACGTCCTGCAGATCGACGCCCATGCCGATCTCCGCGAAACCTACATGGGCACGCCGCACAACCACGCCTGCGCGATGTTCGGCAGCCTCGAGCACGCGGAGTTGACCCAGGTCGGGATCCGCAGCATGTCGACCGAGGAAGCCGCGGCCGTCGGCGGATTCAACACCACGGTGTTCTACGACCACAACATGCGGCGCGATCCGGACTGGATCACCAAGGTGGTCGCCAGCCTCGGCGACCCGGTCTACATAACGATCGACGTCGACGGGATGGATCCCGCGATCATGCCGGCCACCGGAACGCCGGAGCCCGGCGGCCTGTCCTGGTATGAGATCCTGGCCCTGCTGCGGGCCACCATCGCCAACCGGAACGTCATCGCCTGCGACGTTGTGGAGCTCAGCCCCATTCCCGGGATGCACGCGCCAAACTTCCTGTGCGCGAAGCTGATTTACAAGATCCTGACCTATAAATTCGCCGGGAAATAGGCTTTTCGACGTCGGGCCGGTGCATACAAGGTATACTCCCCGCCCAGATGCCCGCGGACTACTTCGCAGACGCCGCCCGGGCCCTCGAACGGGGCCACGGGGCGGATGCTGTAGACCTGCTCCTCGCCGCAGCCAAGCGTCCCGATCTGTCGCGCGACGACCGGGCGCAGCTTCGCGCATCCCTAGCGGAAGCCTGGCTGCTGCAGGACGATGTCGCGAAAGCGGCGGCGGCGCTCGGATCCGAGCCTCATGCGCGCGAGCGCCTGAATCCCGCCCGTGTTTCGGATCTCTGGCGGATGCACGGCCGGATCGCTGTGACGGGTGGCGAGGCTTCACGAGGGATCGCTTTTCTTGCCCGCGCCCTGACGCTTGCCGAGCGCGCCCACGACTCACGCGCGATCGGGCTCGCCCACTACGAGCTCGGGATCTCGTATCGCCAGATCGGCGACACCGCCATCGTCCGCGAACACATCACCAAGGCCGCGTCCGCCCTCCACGCTGCCGGCGACCGGCGTCACCTGGCGATGGTGCATTCGCTCTCCGGCATTACCCAGGCCCAGGAGGGGCGGCTCGACGAATCCATGGCGGCATTGCGCCAGGCCGAACGGCTGGCCGTCATGGTGGAGGCGGGCGACGTGCTCGCCACTGTTTGCGGCAACCAGGCGAATGTGGCGCTCATGCAGCACCGTCACGAGCAGGCGCTCGCCCTCGCCGAGCGCAGCGTCGAGTTGCAGGAGCAGGCGGGAACCCCCCACGGGATCGGCGTCGCGCTCGCGTCGCTCGGCCAGATCTGCGTTCGACTCGGCAACCTCTCTCGCGCGGAACAGGCACTGCAGCGGGCGCTGGACGTGCGCAGCCCGGCGCAGTTCCGGCGGGAGACGGCCGGCGCCGTCTTCGATTCACTCGCCCAGATCTATGTCATTCGCGGCGCCCTGGACGAAGCCGGCGCCAGCCTCGAACGCGCCCGCGCCGCCTACGGCGAGTCGCGCACCAGCCGTTGGTATCTGTGGTCGATCCAGGTGCTCGAAGCGCGGGTGGCCCTCAGGCGGAACGATGCACGGCTGGCTCTCACGCTCAGCCGCGCCCTGGCGAGTGCCGCCGATGTTCCAGTGCTCTATGGCCTCCAGGGCGACCTGATCTCGGCCGAAGCACTCCTCACACTTGGACAACCGGCCGAGGCACAGGCGCAGCTCGAGGGTATTCTTCCGCGGATCCATCCGACCGGCATGAGCGGGATCTGGGGCGAGTTCCTCCGGCTGCGAGGTCGGCTCCACGCCGCGGCGGGCCGTGCGACCGAGGCGTATCACGACTTCGGACAAAGCGTCAGCGTCTTCGAGCTGCTCGGCGAACGATATCAGGCTGCTCTCGGTCACCTGGAACTCGGCCGACTCGCCGCGGCAGCCGGTGCGCGATCAAAGGCCCTTCACCAGCTGCAGGAGGCAAGCCGCGTCTTCGACGCGCTCGGCGCGGCGCCCGAACGGGCCGACGTTGATGCGGCGCACCGAAGCGTCAACAACACCGCAGCCGGTGGATATGTCGGCGCCCGCATCGACGGGGACGATGCGATCGTGCGCCGATTGGTGGACGCGTCGGCTATGCCGGCCTTGTTGGAACGTGAAGGAGTCACCGCGATCCACGAGGCCTGCGAAGCACGCGCGGTCGCACTCGTCGTCGACCTTCCGGCGAAGAGGATCCGCGTCCTCGCCGCGGCGGGTACGGACCTCGAAGCCGCCCGCGCTCTCTCCGAAGCCGCCCTGCGCGGAACCGCCCGGACGCGCGAGGGAGTTGAAGTGCACCCGATCGGCCGTGATGCGGATGGTCCGCGCTTCGTCGTGCTCTCGACGGAACGGGCGCTCCCGCCAGCGATGCGTCAGCGCCTGAGGACGCTCTGCGCCGTACTGCGGCAGGGATTTGAACTGTGCCAGGCGCGTGAGCGGGGGCCCGAAGCGGGTGCCGTGGCGCTCGAGCGGCAGCTGGAACCGCTGATCCCCGGGTTCGTGTGTGCCAGCGCTGCGATGCAACGCGTGACCGACCAGATCCAGCGGTTGCAGGGCAACGATTTGAACGTACTGATCACCGGCGAGAGCGGCACCGGCAAGGACCTCGTCGCTCGCGCTATCCACGCCGGATCGCCGCGCAGCGGCAACATGTTCCTCCCCTACAACTGCACCAGCGCCACCCGCGAGCTCGCCGACAGCCAGTTGTTCGGCCATCGTCGGGGCAGCTTCACGGGCGCGACCTCGGACCAGCCTGGTGTATTGCGAACCGCGGTCGGCGGCACGCTGTTCCTCGACGAAGTCGGCGATCTGCCGATCGACGTGCAGCCGAAGCTGCTGCGGTTCCTGGAGCAGGGTGAGGTGCTGCCGGTCGGCGACACGCGGCCGCAGCGCGTCGACGTGCGGGTCGTCGCGGCAACGAACGCCGATCTCGAGCATCGAGTTACCGAAGGCAAGTTCCGTGAGGACCTGTTCTACCGGCTGTGCGTCATCCGCATCCACGTTCCGCCGCTCAGGGAACGGCGGGAAGAGATCCCGCACCTGAGCACGTTCTTCCTGCGGGATGCCTCGGAGAGGCTCGGGAAGCCGGGCGTTCGACTGAGTCCCGAAACGCTGGACATCTTCGACGCCTTCGCCTGGCCCGGCAACGTCCGGCAATTGCGCAACGAAGTGCAGCGAGCGGTGGCGCTCACCTCAGCGCACGGCAACATCACGCCCGACATGCTGTCGTCAGCACTCGCCGTCCCGGGCGCGCTCGACGCACGCGCGCTGCCCCGCGCCCGCGGACGCCGAACGACCCTGGCCAGCGCCGTTGAGAAGCTCGAGCGGGAGATGATCGAGTTGGCGCTACAGCGATCGCGAGGCAATATCTCGCAAACCGCGAGGGCGCTCGGCCTCACCCGCCGCGGCCTCTATCTCAAGATGAACCGCCTCGAACTATCCAACCTGCCGGCCGGAAATGATTAGTTAGTATCCAATAGCGGACCACATGGCTACATCGTATCCATGCTGACCGGCTTGGACATAAACAGCAATTGGTTCATAAATCCATACGCAACAAGCACTTACGGCTCGAATCCATCGAGTAGGCGATCATGGTCGAGTTTCGGCCTCCACCTTGATACATATCCCTCCGAAGACAGCGACTACGGAGGGCCTCAATGGAACAACGGCTTCGACTCATACAAGGCAGTGCCGGTCGCCCGGAGAAGCGGGCCGCGGAACGGCGGCGCGTGCAGGTGCCTGGACAGATCGTGTGGAAGGATCACCGAGGGCAGACCCAGATGGCTGCCGTGGTGACGCGCGATGTGAGCGAAAACGGTGTCAGCTTCGAGTGCCGGACGGGACTGAGCATCCCGATGTATCGCCTGGTCTATTTTCAGATCGACAGGCTGTCTCGACACCACGCCGAACTGTCGCCGAACCTCCGCAAACAGAATGTGCTCTCGGCGGTGTTCCGAGTCGGCCCGTCGAATGAGACCACAGGAACCCCAACCGAGTACGGCTTGAGACTGCTGGTCGAGCCCCGGGTGCCAGCCGCCCAGGTGCCGGCGCCGCCGGCCTGGCAAGAGAATCCCGGCTGCACTCGCACCGCCTAGCTACTTTCTGCCCGGCGACGCCGGCAGAAAGTAGATGGTAAATGGCAGATGGCAAAGGGCGGTTGCTGCGACCCCAGTGCCCAATAGAGACATCCGGCACGCTCACGAATTCGCTCGCTCCATAGCCGCCGCACCCTCAACGTAAGTTGCCCCGCACCCTCTGCGTCAGTCCCTGCACCCTCACCGTCAGCGTCAGCGTCAGCCCCCGCACCCTCTGCGTAAGTTCCTAAGATTTCCGCGTCTCGTCTCGCTCGCGCCGTGCGTCGGCCGCATACGGCGACTGGGGGAACTCTTCGACGATGCGCGAGAAGGCGCGGACGGCCTCTTCGTGCCGTCCGGCACGGGCGTAGGTGCGGCCGAGTGACATCAGGACGCCGTCGACCGGCAGGGTACTCTTCGTATCCGTGCTGAGCGTGCGGTAGATCTCGATCGCCTGCTCGAACTTGCCCTGCGCGGCTTGCGCATCGGCGAGACCGAGGCGAGCCGTGCGGCTGTAGATCAGGCTGCTGCCCGCCTTATCGACGACTTCCTGATAACGCTGCTCGGCTTCGGCAAACCGGCCCAGCGAGGCGAGCGCCGATGCCGCGTAGTAACGCGCCGCGATTCCCGCCTGCTGCGAGGGATACTGGTCCGCCGCGGACATCAGCTTCGGCAGGGCCGCTTCGAGCTTCGCTTGCTCGGTCTGGAACGTCCCGGCCTGCTGGACGGGCACCGGGCTTCCCGGTGCCGGTGCCGCCGGCACGATCACCGGCGCCTCGAACACCGCGAGGCCGGCCGCGAGCGCGGCGGACGCCTTGCCGTACTGCGCCTGGCGCCACCAGGTGAAGCCACCGACCAGCGCCAGCAACACCACCGCGATCACGACGACACGCACGATGTCGTTCTGCCGGCTGCTCACCATGTCGCGCGCGGCTTCGACCGACCGGGCGAATTCGTTTTCTTTCAGCTTGTGACGTTCAGTGCTCTTCATATCTAGGTTTTCAGCAGGGTCCAGGTTTTCAGCAGGGTCGAATCGGTTTCGGTGGATATCAATCAGTATGGTGCGCCCGGAGGGTCTCGAACCCCCGACCCCCGGTTTAGGAAACCGATGCTCTATCCTGCTGAGCTACGGGCGCGGAATTCGCCATTTTACCGTATTGAAGCCGTCGGTTCTAAAGACTGTCGCCTTCAATACTGCAGGATCGCGGTGAGCTGCTCCCCTGGCAGCTTGTCGCGGCCCTTCAGTTCGAGCAGTTCGATCAGGAATGCGAGCCCTTCGACCGTGCCTCCCAGCTGCTTCACGAGGCTCACCGCCGCTGCCGCGGTCCCGCCGGTCGCGAGAAGGTCGTCGACGATCAACACCCGCTGACCGGGCTCGATCGCGTCCTTGTGCATCTCGAGACTGTCGGTGCCGTACTCGAGCGAGTAGCTTGCCTTGATCGTGGCGGACGGCAGCTTGCCGACCTTGCGCACGAGGACGAACCCCGCGCCGATCCGGTCCGCGACGGCTGCCCCCAGGATGAAACCGCGGCTCTCGATACCGACGACCAGGTCGATCCCCCGCCCCTCGAACGGCAGCGACAGGCTGTCGATGGCGACACGAAGCCCCTGCGGATCGCGCAGCAGCGTGGTGACGTCGTAAAACAGGATTCCGGCTTTCGGAAAATCCGGAACGTGCCGGATCTTCGCCTTCAACGTGTCCATGCTCTCCCTCAACGAATGGAAAACCCGGTCGCCCGATAACTCGGCGCTGCCGGTTCGACTTCGACGGATTCGATGCGCGCGCCCGCGGGGCCTCGCCTGATCTTCATCTCAACGCGGTCCACCGCTTCCTGATCGCCCTCGACCAACACTTCGACGCGTCCATCAGGCAGGTTGCGGACGAATCCGTGCACGCCTTCCCGCGCGGCCGCGGCCTCGGTGAATACCCGGAAGCCGACACCCTGCACGCGGCCCGCAATCACAAACCGGCGAGCGATGATCATCTCACGCGCTCCGTTCGACGGTCACTTCGACAACGCCAAGCGGTTCGTCGACCACGACGAACAGCTCGTCGGGATTCTCGGTTCCAGCCGAGAACAGATCGGCAGGCCGGTAGGGACGCTCGTGAAAAGCCAAGGTGATCTCCACGATCTCATCGCACGTCGAAAGGACGACGTCGGCAATCGCATACAAGACGTGCTGGACGGACTGGCGCGCGTGCCATGCGAAGGTTTCCACCACCGCGTTACGGACGGCCTGGCGGTAGACGCCGAAGGTGACGTCCCCGCTCGCATACGTCCACCTCACTGACAGCACACCGACAAGCAGCGGCTGCAACCCGTCCGACTTCCCATCGTCCTTATCGGCGTGGCGGGGAGGCGCGAAGCCAGCGCTGCGCATCACCGTGAGCTGGTCGATCCCCGACACGACCGACATCTGCTTGCCATTGCTGGTGACGATCGCCGTGCGTTCCTCAGGTGAGCCGAGCAGGAACGTTTGCGCCTGCGTCTTGCCGCCGGCCTCGAGCCGCTGCCACCGCGTCTCGGCGATCTCGACGCGGACCTTCGCAATCCGCGGCTGCCGCTCGACGACTTCCGCCGCGAGCGCAAGCGCGAGCGATTCGATCTCGTCAGCGCCATGACGACGTGCGGCGGCATGGACCATGTTCTTGATCGTCTCGCCCGGCAGGAGCCCATCGCTCTGCCCCTGGACGAAGGCAGCGGCGAACTCCCCCTCAAAGCGGAACGAGACCGTCAGCTCACGCGGATCGTGACGATCGCCGCGCCGGACGATGCGGAGCATCCGCAGCCGGGATTCGCCGTGGCTGCTCGCGGTGATCTTCGGAGGCAGCGGCGTCAGATCGTGCCCTTCACGGGCTCGAGTCCGGCACCGGTCAGCCGGCGATTGAAGTCCGCGAGATCCGTCTTCACCGCGGCGTCGAGACGGGCCAGCTGCTTGTCGAGGCGACCGGAGAGCTCCTTGAAGACCGCGAGGGCCTGCGCGGTGGGACGGTAATCGCCGCCCTCGACCGTCCCCTGCAGTGCCGCCAGCTTATTGTTCAAGCGGATCGGATAGTTGAGCGGATCCTGTCCACTGCGAAGGCGATGCTGGTAGATCTCGCCTTCCACATCCGTGAGCGTGTCGATGAACGCCTGCCCTGCCGTCTTCACCGCGGCATCACTGGCCTTTCCGATTCGCTCGTTGATCTGCGTCTTGATATCCCGCATACGAATGACCGCGCGGTTGGCCTCCGACACCCGTTCGCTGATCAGCATCGCCAGCGCGAACTGCGCCTGGAGATCGGCGTCGGTGACGTTCGGCACCGCGGCGTTGCGCTTGATCTGGAAGTCCTGCGTCTTGGTCACGCCACCGGCGGCCACGCGAACCTGGTAACGTCCCGGCGGCGCTGCCGGACCACGCGTGCTGGCCGCCCACATGATCATGCCGGGGAAGTCGACGGCGTTGGGATACCGCATGTCCCACATGAAGCGGTTCATGCCTGCAGTCGCCGTCACAGGTGCTGCCGCCGCCTGCCGCGGCCCAGCCTCGCCTTCCTCCATCTCCGCCGGACGGTTCGGAGCCGCGGCCTGCTCCTGTTGCGGTCCGCTGTAGGTGCGGATCACCTTCCCTGCCGGATCCAGGATGTCGATGGTGACCTTGTCGGTCGCTGCCTTCAGGTAGTAATCGATCGTCACGCCGCGCGACACCGAACGAACCGCGTCTCCGGGATCGAAGAGCACCAGCGGCTCGTTGGTCGTCGCCGCATTGGCCTGGCGCAACACCGAGATGTTGTCCATCACGTAGAACGAGCGGCCATGCGTGCCGATCACCAGGTCGTTGTCCTTCACGGCGATGCCGTGCACAGGCGTGACCGGGAGATCGCCGCGAAGTGACTGCCACTGCGCGCCGTCGTTGAACGACACGAAGACCCCCTGCTCCGTGCCGAGGAACAGCAAGCCCTTGCGGACCTTGTCTTCACGAATGGCGCGGGGAAAGTCGTCGCCGGGAATCCCGGTGACGATCTTCGTCCAGCTCTTGCCGTAGTCGGACGTCTTGTAGACATACGGCGCGCGGTCGCCGCGCTGATAGCGATTGCCAGCAAGGTACGCGGTCCCCGCGGCATGCGGCGACGCGTCGATCAGGCTGATCCGCGTGAAGTCCGGCAGACCGTTCGGCGTTACCTTCTGCCAGTTCTTGCCGCCATCCCGGGTCACGTGCACGACGCCGTCGTCCGAGCCGGCCCAGATCAGGTTGCCGTCGACCGGGCTTGGCGCCAGCGTGAACACGGTGGCATAGGTCTCGACGCCGGTCTGGTCGAGCGTGATCGGTCCACCTGAGGGTCCCATCGTCGCCGGGTCGTGACGCGTGAGGTCGCCGCTGATCTTTTCCCAGCTCTGGCCTTCGTTGGTGGAACGCCACACGTGCTGCGACGTGACATACAGGACGTTGGGATTGGTCGGCGCGATGACGATCGGGAACGTCCACTGAAAGCGTTCGGTCATGTCGCTCGACGAGTGCCCCATCGGATTGTCCGGCCAGACGTTGATGTTGCGCCGTTCGCCGGTGCGCCGGTTGATGCGTGTCAGCAGTCCGCCGTAGCTGCCGGCGTAGAACACGTCCAAGTCTTCCGGATCCGGAGCGATGTAGCCGCTTTCGCCGCCGCCGACGTCATAGAGTTCGCCGCCGGTGCTTGGCACGCACGCGGTGCTGTTGTCCTGCTGCGCGCCGCACACGTGATACGGCACATGCGTGGTGGTGGTGACGTTGTAGAACTGCGCGGTCGGAAAATCCTGGTCCGTCCAGGTCTGACCCGCGTTCAGCGAGACATTGGCGCCGCCGTCGTTACTCTGGATCATCCGCTTCGGATCATCCGAGGCAATCCACAGATCGTGATTGTCGCCGTGCGGCACGCGGATAGTGCTGATCGTCTTCCCGGCGTCCGTGGAGCGGTAGAACGAGACGTTGAGGATGTAGACGGTGTCCTTCGCCTGCGGGTCGGCAGTGACGCGCGTGTAATAGAAGGCCCGCTGACGAATGTTCCGGTCGGCGTTGGCCAGCTTCCACGTCGCGCCGGCATCGTCGGACAGATAGAGGCCGCCGTCCTGCGCCTCGATGATGGCGTAGACGCGACTTGGGTCGGCAGGGGAAACGCTGACCCCGATCTTGCCCCACACAGGTTTCGGCAGGCCCGGGTTGTTCGTCAGTTCCGTCCAGGTGCCGCCGCCGTCGGTGGACTTGAACAGGCCGCTCCCCGGACCGCCGCTCGAGAGCGAGTGAGGCGTCCTGAAGACTTGCCACATGGCGGCATAGAGGACGTCCGGCGACTTGGCGTCCATCGAGAGATCCACGGCACCGGTCTTGTCGTCCCGGAAGAGAACGCGCTCCCAGGTCTTACCACCGTCGATCGACTTGAACACGCCGCGATCCGGAGTGGACGCATACGGATCCCCGAGCGCCGCCACATAGACGATGTCGGGATTGGTGGGATGGACGCGGATGCGACCGATCGCCCGCGTCTTCTCGAGACCGACATGTGTCCACGTGCGACCCGCGTCGGTGGTCTTGTAGACACCGTCACCCTGGATGATGTTGCCGCGAAGCTGCGTCTCACCCATGCCGACGTAAACCACGTCCGGGTTGGATTCCGAGACGGCGATCGCGCCGACCGAGGAGGTCTTGAAATAGCGGTCCGACACCGGGCGCCAGTTCACACCGCCGTCCGTCGTCTTCCAGGCACCGCCGCCGACCGCGCCGAAGTAGTACTCCAGGGGTCGCTTGGTGCTGCCGGCCGCCGCCTGCGAGCGTCCGCCGCGGGCCGGGCCGATCGATCGCCAGCGCAGACCCGAGAGCAGCGAGGGATCGATGTCCTGCGTGGAAACCGTCTGGATTGCAGGCGGGGCGGGCGCCTGGGTCTGCGCGGTGGTGCCAGGCGTCCCCAATACGAGGGCGAAGAAGGCGACTGCAAGATATTTTTCGCGTGTCATGTAACGAGCTCCCCGGATGAAGTGGTCCGCCGAAATGCTAATCGAATGGGTGCCCGAGTGGAAGCCGACGCCACACGGTTGGTACGAGCACAACCGTTTTTCAATGGAATCAAGCACTTACGGCGGGCACGGCTTGTGCTCAATCACCACGACAGGAGGGGAAACGAAATGCTATTTACGATTGCGGTGATTCTGCTGGTTCTGTGGCTGCTCGGCCTGGTCACCGGATACACGATGGGCAACTTCATTTACGTGCTGCTGGTGATTGCGCTGGTCCTGTTCGTTGTGGGGCTGGTCAGCGGTCGCCGCACCGTCTGAAGCGTCCTTCGACACAACTGAACGCCCGGTTCGATCGGCCAAGTGGCTGACCTTGTGTCAGCGCTTGGCCGATGTCGTTTTGCGCGACCGATGGGACATCATCTGCCCATGATCCGCACCGCTTTCCACGTGACCTAACTGCCTTGGTGCTCACTCTCGCTGGTCTGCTCGCACCGTCCACCGTTGCTGCGCTGACCTGGCAGGGCACACTCAATCCGGCGCCGGCCTTCCCTGTTATCCCTTGTAGCTCACGCGGTAAATCGCGTCGGCCTCATCGTCTGCGATCAGCAGCGAACCGTCCGGCATGACGAGCACGTCGGCCGGGCGGCCCCAGGCGTCCGCGACCATGTTGCCGCCGCGTCCAGCCCGCGTGCCGCGCAACCAGCCCTCGGCAAACGGCGTGTAGCTCACCGCCTCGCTGCCGTTGATCTTGATCAGCATGATGCGGTAGCCCTGCGGCGTCGTCCTGTTCCACGAACCGTGCTCGGCGATGAGGATCTGGTTGCGATACTCGGCCGGGAACATGGTGCCGGTGTAGAACGTCATGCCGATGGCGGCGACGTGGGCGCCGAGCTTCAGCGCCGGCTTCTCGAATTCGCTGCACGGCCGCTTCGCGCCCAGGTCCGGATCGGGCGTATCGCCCCCGTGACAGTAGGGAAACCCGAAGTGGAGCCCGGGCTTCGGCGCGCGCAGCAGTTCATCGGGTGGGACGTCGTCACCCATGTTGTCGCGCCCGTTCTCGGTCATCCACAACTCGCGGGTGGCGGGGTGCCAGTCAAAGCCAACGGTGTTGCGGATGCCCCGCGCGAAGATCTCGAGCCCGCTGCCGTCCGGTTTCATCCGCATGATCGTGCCGAACCGCTCGTCGTCTGTCCGCTCGCACGCGTTGCACGGCGCGCCCACGGGCACGTAGAGCATCCCGTCCGGACCGAAGCGCAGATACTTCCAGCCGTGCTGCCGCTCGGTGGGGAGTGTCGCGTTGACCACGGCAGCCACTGGCGGCGCGTCCAGCTTCGACTCGATGCCGTCGTAGCGGATGATCCTCGAGACTTCGGCCACGTAGAGCGCACCGTCCCGGAATGCCAGGCCGCTTGGACTGTTCAAGCCGCTGGCGATCAGAACGACGCGATCGGCCTTGTGGTCGCCGTCCTTGTCGACGACGGCGTGGATCTTTCCGGCCGTCCGACTGCCGACA
>Ga0183260_10000653_pt1 | contig 29412 bp, 31 predicted proteins | sample AntDrymUQ4972206_2_FD_129768 | JGI IMG/M metagenome (GOLD analysis project Ga0183260, IMG submission 129768) | Polar desert sand microbial communities from Dry Valleys, Antarctica - metaG UQ497 (22.06) (version 2) (version 2) | ecosystem: Environmental > Terrestrial > Soil > Desert | place...
CTCCTGGCAGGCGCAGGGCGGCCGGGTTGACCTACTGACCTTGACGATGCGGCATCGCGCCGGCCAACGGCTAGCGACGCTGTGGGACGGGCTCGCTCATGCGTGGGGCCGTGCTACGTCGGGCTCTAGCTGGCAGCAGGACAAGGCGGTGTTCGGCGTGGCCGGCTGGGTGCGGGTGGTCGAGGTCACCCAGGGTGCTAACGGCTGGCATGTCCACGTTCACGCGCTGATGTTCCGCCACCCGGCCGGGGAGGTCTGGGTCCCTTCCGATTTGTGGGCCGCTGATGACTTGGGCGCCTCGATGTTCCAACGGTGGAGGTCGGCGCTCATGGACTGCGGCCTGGCTGCGCCTATAGCCGGCAAGGGTGGTCTGGACGTGACGTGGCTGCGCGGGGAGGCAACCGGCCTGGGTGACTACTTCACGAAGTCTGTCTACGGCGCTGAGTCGGCTGACAAGGCCGGCCTCGAGGTGGCTCGCGGCGACTTGAAGGAAGGCCGCGGCGCCGGCCGCACACCCTGGGCGTTCCTCCGGGCGCTAGTCGACCTGGGGGTGGCTGATGACCTGGAGCTGTGGCACGAGTTCGAGCGCGCGTCGACTGGGCGCCGGCAGATGACCTGGTCGCGCGGCTGGCGCGCGCAGCTGCTCACAACAGTTGAGCAGACCGACGAGGAGATAGCGGCTGAAACTACAGACGGCGCCGTTCTGCTGGTCGTGTCGGCGAAGCAGTGGGCGCGCGTCTGCGCGCTGCGCGCGGTCGGCCGCGTGTATGACGCAGCCGAATCGGATGATGACGGCACGCAGCTGCGCCGGCTTCTCGCTGAGCTACACGTCGACTGGCTCCCACCGCCCGGCTGACAACACCTGGCCAGGTGTTTCGACTAATCACAAGTGCTGCACCCCAGCGGTTTCGCCATGCGCCGAACTTCTCGGATGTGGGGGAGGGGGGAGCCACATCCCCCCCTCCCCCCCAGCCGCGCGCCGTGAAGGCCACCAAGAAAACCCGGCCGAGCTGACAGCCGATCCAATCGCTCGAAAGACGTGTATTCGGCGCCCGCTCTTGGCGTCGTGTTCACTCTTTCGGGCGGTTGTCGGCGCCCGCGAGCTGCACCCCGCCGGCCCTTCTTGGGAACCTTGCGAATAGTTCTTCCGGGGACGGGCGTACGGCTAGAAAGGCTGTGCTTAGGAAGCGCGTCGCTGAGCGTGGGCGCGAACAGGTGTTCGACGCGCTGGGATTGTCGACTTTGGGCGGGCTTGGTGGCCTCCACCGTCGTCGCTGAGGCTGTCCACGATGCTCGCGAGCGTCGTCCATGCGTCGACCCATTCGGCGACGGTCTGCGCGCCCGCTGCGGCGGCCTGGGCGTGGGCGAGAGCACGGTGCAGGGTGAGCGCGCCGGCGGCTGAGAGCATGGGCGGTCCCTCGTCGTCTGCTCCCCGGCAGGCGGGCCGATGCTAGCGGGGCATCGTGGCGGTGACCACGGCGAGGGTGGCCAGGGCGCCGAGGAGGGCGGCGACCAGCCACGCGGCCCAGGAGGGCACCGGCTGGCGCCACGGCCGGCGTGAGGAGCGGGCGGGCAGGATGCTCTGCGCGCGCGGGAAAGAGCGGCGCGAGCGGCTGGGGCGCGTGGCCGGCGGGAACGACGACCGGCGGCCGGCCGGGTGTACGCCGTGCCGGTCGTAGAGCGCGCGGGCGCTGTCGCTCGAGAGGGTGTCGAACGCGCGCGAGAGGTCGGTGGCGTGGGCGGTGGCCCCGGCGCGGGTGGCCCGCGCAACTTCGCGTTCGTAGGCGCGTCGTATGTCGGCGTTGGTGGCGCTGCGGGGCACGCCGAGCAGCTGGTAGGGGTCGGTGGACCGGTGGTTGGGCCGGGTTGGCCACTCGTCATGCGCGCCGTTCACGAGCCGCGTCCGTTACCCCGTCCGGCGTAAGCCGAAACGGCCGACACGCCGATATCACCGGCAAGGTCGTGACAGATGGGTATCGGGTGTGCATTCTGTGATCCACCACACCGGCCCCGGCAAGGGCCGCATCCAACAGAGGGAGAGTGGATCGAATGTCGCATCTGCGACTGACGGGGCTGGTTGGCCGCGTCGACGTCAAGCCGTTCGTCTACAAGTCGGGCACCCGGCAGGGTCAGGCCGGGGAGTTCCGCACCGCACGTGTCATCGCAGGTGACTGCGACTTCGTTGACGTGCAGCTGGGGGACAAGCTCAAGACGCCGGCTCGCGGCGAGGCGGTCGACTGGTCCGTCAAGGTCAAGCACAAGCCGGCGCGGGACAACTTCCCGGCCGGCGTCGAGTTCGAGGCGGTCGACCACTACGTCGACACCTCCACCGGCCAGATCGGCGCGACCACACCCGGCGCAGCTGCCGGCCTCGACGCTGCCACGCAGAACCTCCGCTCGATCACCAAGACCGCCTAGCGACGACGGCGGCGGGCGGGGGACGTAGGCGAACCGACACCCCCCGCCCGCCGGAAGTCGCAGCCCGCCGAGCGGCAACTCGACGGGTGCTGACCCGCAGCGAAGACAGAGACTTCGGAGGGGCTACCCGTGAAGGTACGCACCGGACTTGGGCCGGTCCAGAACAAACTGAGTGCCGATAATCGACACTATGTCATTCTGCCATGTCGAGCAGGGACACCTGGGGATACCCCTCTCTCAGCGTCGGACGGTCGTTACGCCCTTCGCTGCACCCTGACCGGTCTCGACCAGGACCGGGTCACCGCATTCCGGTGTCGCGACCGTCGTGTAGCGGACGGTCGCGTCGATGTCGGCTGCGCCCGGCTTAGCGGTCGGCGGGAGGTTGAACAAAAGGGTGATCCAGCCTTCCCGGTCGGTCTCCTGCGACGCCTCGTCCAGCGTGCGCTGCGAGCTGGTCAGCCGTCCGGTGACCATCGCGAAAGCGATCGGCAGCCGCTCGGTCACCGGCGAGGCCGGCGAGCCCGGGTCCACGCCCCGCGTCACCCGGATCCGCAGCGCAACCTGCTCGCCGCCGCGGTGAGCCCTCGGATCGCGCACGAAGCTCAGCCGAAGCGTCTCCACCTCAACCGGAACCGACCGGGCACAGCGGGCCGCTGTGGCACCCGCGGGGACCGCCGCTCCCCCGACCAGGGCGAGCGACAGGGCAAGTACGCCGCCGCGCACGCCGGTCGAGAGCCGCTGCGTCATTTCGCGGGAAGGCGCGTGACGTAGAACCCGAGCTTCAGGTCGTCGGAGAAGATGTAGCCGGGCACCGGCGCGTACTGCTTCGCCGACCACGTCGACGCGCCTTCAGGCGCGATCCAGCCCGACTCGACCAGCCCGATGCCGTCGTGGCCGTACGCCGCGACCGGGACGGGGCTTGGGGTGGTGCCGTCGTTGTAGAGGTCGTCGAACCGGAAGATGCGGGACCCGGCGCCGTACCAGCCGATCGTCAGCGACAGCTTGTCCGGGTTGAGCTCCATCACGTGGCTCGTGCACGAGGACAGCGCCCCCACCTCGGTGGTCGGCTCCGCGTCGCGGTTGGTGACCGGGCCCGCACCGGCGTACGCCTGGCCGAGGTAGACCGGGGTCTTCTCGGCACGGATGTCGAACACGTGGATCGCGCCGCCGGGGCAGGGGAACGTCGCGCCGCCGCCCGCCTCGTCGCCGGCGAAGAGGTAGGCGCCGTCGGGGCTGACCAGCGTGTCGTGCCCGATGGTTGTGCCCGGCGGGTAGAAGACGCTGACCAGCTTGGGCGCGACCGGGTTGCTCGTGTCGATGATCCGGTACTGGCTTATCCCGGCGAGGTACGCCCGGGTGCCGGAGGGGTTGAACCGCACGTCGTGCGGGGCGTTGCCCGGGGTCGTGAACGTCGCGACGAGCTTGGGCCGCCGCAGGTCGGCCAGGTCGAAGATCGGAACCTGGCCGTCGGTCTCCCCGATGTTCGACGTGGAGATGTAGAGGTACCGCCCGGACGGGTGGAGGGTGTGGTTGTGCGCGCCGTCCTCGGTCGGCGCCGACCCGACGACCCGCGGCGCGTACAGGTTGCTGATGTCGACGATGGCCGACCCGGGCGGCATCGGCATCATCTGGCGCTCGGCGACGTCGAAGTACTCGCACCGCGCGGAGTCGCTCCCGGTGCCGTTGGCGATCACGACGAGGTTGCGGGCCGCATTGACCTGGATGTCGCCCTGGCTGAGGGCGCACGGGATCTCGGCGGCGACGAACGGCCGCTCCGGGCTGGTGATGTCGACGATCTTCGCGTTCTCGCGCTGGTTGCCGACGACCGCGAAGTGTCGGAGGACCGGCTTCGCGGACGTGACGAACCTTCCCGACGCGGTCCGGTAGCGCGTGAGGCGACGGCTCAGGAACTCGAGGTCGGTGCCCCCGGGGCCGGGAATCTGCGCGACCAGGGTCATCCCCTTCGACCCGCGCGGGGCCGGCGCCTCCGCAGGAGCGTCGCCGGCTGCCAGAGTCAGGGACAAGAGCGCGAGGGCGGGGACCAGTCGAAGGGCGCTACGCACGGATGTGACTCCTGTCGAGGGGCTCGGGCGGTCCCCACAGTCTTCGACGACACGTGGGCGGAGTCCTACTTCGGACCCACCGGCCGTCACGGATCGAGCGGCCCTGGGCGTGGTCTCTTGCCCAAATGGACCGTGAGGTCCAGATTGGCCGGGTTGCACCGCCTCTCGAGGGAGCCCGCATGCGTCGCCGTCTCGTCGCCATCGCCAGTGCCATCGCCTTCGTCGCTGGCGGCCTGGTCCTCTCCGCCGCACCGGCCCAGGCCGCGCACAGCTGCATGGAGGACATGCCGTGCTACCCGCACGTGTGCGGGGACATCAAGCCGAAGCCGTACATCTACTTCTGCTGACCCGCCCTGCGCCCGCTCAGGAGGCCGAGGGCAGGATGCGCCCGGTGTCCTCGGCGTTCTCGCGCTGAGCGGGCGTGAAGCAGCCCGGGCTCGACCGCACCGCGCCGACGTAGTCGCGCGCGCTGCGCTCGATCGCCGCGGAGTCCGTCGACCCTTCCGCGCGAAGGCGTACGCCGGCCTCCGCGGCGGCCTTGGCGGACGCGCGTACGCCGACGCAGGCCGTGGCGTCGCCGTTCTCAGCCCCACCGCAGGCGACGAGCACGACGAGCAGCCCGACAGCGGGGATGCCCGACACCGCTGCCTGCCGGGTCCGGGAAGCCATGGCGGCTACGGTATCGGCCGACCCCCAGCCTGAGAGGCGATCCGCCCGCGTGCTCCTCCTGCTCCCCCCGTCGGAGGGTAAGGCCGTGCCGGCGGACGGGCCGCCGGTCGACCTCGCCGCGCTGACCTTCCCGGAGCTGGCGCCGCTGCGCCAGGAGCTCGCGACCGCGCTGGTCCGGCTGTGCCGCAGCAGGTCCGCCGCCCGGACCGCGCTGTCCCTCGGCCCGACCCAGGACGACGCCGTCGACGCCAACCGGCGGGTGCTCACCGCCCCTACGCTGCCGGCGGCGCGCCTCTACACCGGCGTGCTCCACGAGGCGCTCGGCTTCTCGTCGCTGCCGGTGACCGTGCGACGACGCGCGGCCGGCCATGCCCTGGTGTTCTCGGGGCTCTGGGGGGCGGTCCGGTACGACGACCGGCTCCCCCACTACCGGCTGCCGATCACCGCCCGGATCGGGCGACCGCTCGCCGCCGCGTGGCGGCCGGTGCTCGCCGCGCCGGTAGCCGCAGCGGCCGGAGCCGGGCTCGTGGTGGACCTGCGCAGCGCGCCGTACGCCAAGGCCTGGCAGCCCACACCCGAGCTCGCCGGTCGGGTGGTCGCTGTGTCGGTGCTGGCCGAGCGGCGGGCCGGCCGACGGGTCGAGACGGTGCGCGTGAGCCACTTCAACAAGGCGTCCAAGGGCCGGTTCGCCCGCGAGCTGCTGCTCTCCCCCACCGACGACCCGGCCGCGCTGACCGAGCGGGCCGCGGCCGCCGGGCTGCACGGAAGCGTCGTCGCGGCGCCGAGCGGGTACCGCCTCGACCTGGTCGAGCCGCTGGAGGGCAGATGAGACCGCTGGCCGTCATCGACATCGACGGGGTCGTCGCCGACGTTTCGCACCGGCTACACCACCTCTCGTCGAGACCGAAGGACTGGGGCTCGTTCTTCGCCGCCGCAGCGGACGACCCGCCCCTCGAGGTGGGCGTACGGCGCGTCCGTGAGCTGCTCGCTGACCACGAGGTGGTCTACCTCACCGGCCGGCCGGAGTGGCTGCGCAAAGACACCGAGCGGTGGCTGGCGGCACAGGAGATCACCGGGTCGGCGCTGCACATGCGCCGGCGGGGTGACCGCCGGCCGGCCCGGCAGACGAAGGCCGAGCTGCTGGCCGAGCTGGCGCACGGCCGCGAGGTCCGGATCGTCCTCGACGACGACCCGGAGGTGGTCGACGCGCTGGCCGCCGCCGGCTGGCCGGTCGAGCTGGCCACCTGGCTGCCGCACTCCCGCACCCTGGCGCAGGCGCAGGAGACCGAGGGGCGGACCTAGGGAGCGAGGGCACCGACGAGCGGGGCAGCCTTCGCCTCGGCCTCGGCGACCTCGGCCGGCGCGCTGCTCGACCAGGTGACGCCGCCGCCGGTCCACAGATGCACGGTCCCCTCGGCCACCGCGACGGTCCGGATCGTCAGCCCGAGCACCAGGTGCCCGTCGACGCCGAGCCAGCCCATCGCCCCCATCGATGGGCCACGCCCGACCGGCTCCACCGCCGCGATCCGGTCGAGAGCGGCCAGCTTCGGCGCCCCCGTGACCGAGCCGCCGGGGAAGGTCGCCGTGAGCAGTTCGGCCAGTCCGACGCCGTCGCGCAGCCGCGCGGTGACGCTCGACTCGGCGTGCCAGAGCCCGGCGAGCGGGCGGACGGCGTACAGGTCGGTGACCTCTACCCCACCGATCCGGGCCACCCGACCCAGGTCGTTGCGCTCCAGGTCGACGATCATCACGTGCTCGGCGCGGTCCTTCGCCGACCGGCACAGGTGCTCGCGTGCGGCGTCGTCCGCGACCGGGTCGCTGCGCCGTACGGCCGTACCCTTGATCGGCCGGGTCGTCGCCACCCCGCCGGCGACCTCGAGGAACAGCTCGGGCGAGGCGCTGTGCACCGCCCAGCCGTCGCCCTGGATGCTGCCGGCGTACGGCGCGTCGGGCACCGCCGCCAGCGCCACCGCCACACCCTCCGGGGTCCCGTCGAGCCGGCCGGACCGGTGGCCGACGACGTTGGCCTGGTACACGTCGCCGCGGGCGATCGCCGAGCGCACGTCCTCCACCGCGCGGCGGTGCCGGTCCGGAGCCCACCCGGGTGACCATTGCGCGACCGTCGAGCGGTCGGGCGCCTGCGCGGGCCGCGGCCCACTGTCCGCGGCGTCGTAGACGATGACCACCACGTCGGGCACGGCCGGGCAGGGGCTGCCCGGCCCGCCGTGCGCCGCGACCGGCCAACCGCCGCCGATCAGGAGCGCCGCGCCGGCCGCGCCGCTCCCGCTGCCCACCGCCGCACCGGGCGGGCTGGTGACCTCGAGAACGGGCAACCCGTGGCCGGCGAGGAACCGCTCGACCTGCTCGAAGGGCGCTTGCGCCCCGGGCGCCCAGCGCCACTCCCAGCGGTCCCGCTCGCGCAGGTCCTGGCGGCGTGGAGCGCCGGGTGCGGGTGTCACGCGCCGCAGACTAGGACGTTCGTCCAGGTGACGTTCTTGCACCGATTCTGGCCAACGGGTCGCAGGAGACCGGGTGAAGGGGTGAAATAGGAACTGTAAGAGCACCGTCAGTCCTATCCAGACCGGCTCGAGCGACGGTCAGCGGCTCAACGAAGCGCGCTGACCTGCCGATGACTCACCAGGAGTGATCGTCGCTCGACGAGGAGCGTTTCGCATGTGCCCGCCCAGCAGCTGCCAGCACGACCCCGTGTGCCCGCCGGCCGAGGCCGTCGACCACGACGCCGCCCGGGTCGTCGCCACCCACCCCGAACAGGGCTGGAGCCTGCTCTGCAACGGGGTGGTCGTCTTCGACGACACCGGCGAGATCCTCCCGGACGGGCGGATCGAGGGCCCGCACCGCTCGATCCCCACCCGCGCCGCCTGACCGATCAGGCATAGTCGCCGACCGGGGGGCAGCTGCAGACCAGATGGCGGTCGCCGTACGCCCCGTCGATCCGGCGCACCGGCGGCCAGTACTTCGCCTTTCGCGACCCGCCCGGCGGGAACGCCGCCTCCTCGCGCGAGTACGGCCGGCCCCACTCCCCCGTCACGCACGACGCAGTGTGCGGCGCGTTGTGCAGCGGGTTGTCATCAGCCGGCCACTCGCCGGCGGCGACCCGGGCGACCTCGCCGCGAATCGCGATCATCGCGTCACAGAACCGGTCCAGCTCGGCCAGGTCCTCGCTCTCGGTCGGCTCGATCATGAGCGTCCCCGCGACCGGGAACGACATCGTCGGCGCGTGGAACCCGTAGTCGATCAGCCGCTTCGCGACATCGTCGACCGTGACGCCGGTCTCCTTGGTGATGGCCCGCAGGTCGACGATGCACTCGTGCGCGACCAGGCCGCCGCGGCCGGTGTAGAGGACCGGGTAGTGCGCCGCGAGTCGGCGCGCGACGTAGTTCGCGTTGAGGATGGCGACCTGGGTCGCGGTCCGCAGTCCCTCGGCGCCCATCATGCGCACGTAGGCCCAGGAGATCGGCAGGATCCCTGCGCTCCCCCACGGTGCGGCCGAGACCGGGCCCGGCCCGGTCTCGGGCCCGGCCGTCGGCTGCAGCGGGTGGTTGGGCAGGTATGGCGCGAGGTGCGCGCGCACCGCGACCGGGCCCACACCCGGGCCGCCGCCGCCGTGCGGGATGCAGAACGTCTTGTGCAGGTTCAGGTGCGAGACGTCGGCGCCGAAGCGGCCCGGCCGGGCCAGCCCGACGAGGGCGTTGAGGTTGGCTCCGTCGACGTAGACCTGCCCGCCGTGGTCGTGGACGGTCGCGCAGACCTCGGCGATGGCGTCCTCGAACACGCCGTGCGTGCTCGGGTAGGTCACCATCAGCGCCGCCAGGTCGCCGCTGTGCACCTCCGCCTTGGCGTAGAGGTCCGGCACGTCGACGTTGCCCGCCTCGTCGCAGGCGACGACGACGACCTTCATCCCGGCCATCACGGCGCTCGCCGCGTTGGTGCCGTGCGCGCTCGACGGGATCAGGCAGACGTCGCGCGCCCCCTCGCCGCGGCTGCGGTGCCACTCCCGGATCGCCAGCAGGCCGGCCAGCTCGCCCTGCGACCCGGCGTTGGGCTGCAGGCTGACCGCGTCGTACCCGGTCACCTCGCACAGCCAGCGCTCGAGGTCGCCGATCAGCTCGACGTACCCGCTCGCCTGCTCCAGCGGAACGAACGGGTGCAGCGCGCCGAGGCCGGGCCAGGTGATCGGCTCCATCTCGGCGGTCGCGTTGAGCTTCATCGTGCAGGACCCGAGCGGGATCATCGTGCGGTCCAACGCCAGGTCGGCGTCGGCGAGCCGGCGCAGATAGCGCAGCAGCGCGGTCTCGCTGCGGTGCTCGGAGAACACCGGGTGCGTGAGGTACGCCGACTCGCGGGCCAGCTCGGCGGGCAGGGCGTCCGGCGCGGACCGGTCGAGCACGTCGAGGTCGACCCCGGTCGCCCCGTACGCGGCGAGGACGTCGGCCACGTGCGCCCGGGTCGTCGTCTCGTCGCAGCTGATGCCCACCGTGTCCGCGTCGACGAGGCGCAGGTTGACGCCCGCGTCCCGGGCCGCGTCGACGACCACCGCGGCGCGCCCCGGCACGCGGGTGGTCACCGTGTCGAAGAACGCATCGTGCGCGATGTCGACGCCGTGCGCGCGCAGGGCGGCCGCGAGCAGCGCGGCGAAGCGGTGGGTCCGCAGCGCGATGTCGCGCAGCCCGGCAGGGCCGTGGTGGACGGCGTACATCCCGGCGATCACCGCGAGCAGCACCTGTGCGGTGCAGATGTTGCTGGTCGCCTTCTCCCGGCGGATGTGCTGCTCGCGGGTCTGCAGCGCCAGCCGGTACGCCGGGGCCCCGTCGGCGTCGACGCTCACGCCGACCAGGCGGCCGGGGATCGAGCGCTGCAGCTGCTCGGTGACCGCCATATAGCCCGCGTGCGGGCCGCCGAAGCCGAGCGGGACGCCGAAGCGCTGCGTCGTGCCGACGACGACGTCGGCGCCCATCTCCCCCGGGGGCCGGAGCAGGGTGAGTGCGAGCAGGTCGGCCGCGACGGCGACGATGGCGCCGCGCGCGTGCGCGTCGGCGGCGACCGGCGCGAGGTCTCGGACGAGGCCCGAGGACCCCGGGTACTGCAGCAGCACACCGAACACCTCGCCGTCGGGTAGACCGGCCGAGGTGTCGGCGACGACGACCGGCAGCCCGAGCGGCTCGGCGCGCGTGCGCACCACGGCGATCGTCTGCGGGTGGCAGTCGGCGTCGACGACGAACGCCGCGCCGCCCGGCGACTTGCTCGCCCGCCGGCACAGCGTGAGGGCCTCGGCCGCGGCCGTGCCCTCTTCGAGCAGGCTGGCGTTGGCCACCGGCACGCCGGTGAGGTCGGCGACCATCGTCTGGAAGTTGAGCAGCGCCTCGAGCCGGCCCTGGCTGATCTCCGGCTGGTAGGGCGTGTACGCCGTGTACCAGGCCGGGCTCTCCAGCACGTTGCGCCGGATGACCGCCGGTGTGTGGGTGCCGTGGTAGCCGAGGCCGATCATCGGCGTCAGGACCTGGTTGCGGTCGGCCAGCGCGCGCAGCTCGGCCAGCATCTCGGGCTCAGACGCGGCGACCGGCAGCGCCAGCCGGTCGGCCATCCGGATGGCGTCGGGGACGGCGACGTCGGTCAGCTCGTCGAGGGACCCGTAGCCGATGACGGCGAGCATCTTCGCCTGCTCGTCGGCCGACGGGCCGATGTGACGGGTGGTGAACGGCGCCGCGTCCTCGAGCTCGGACAGGGCGGGTCGGCGGTCGTCGGGCACAGGGGGCTCCTCGGCTGCTCGCCGACGCGCGCCGGCGGGACGCCTCCCCCTCTGTCATGGGACCTGAGAGCTTCGCCTGCAGTTGCGGGCTTGCACCGTCGGTGGGCGCGTCCGGCACGCCGCTTTCCAGAGTGGCCTGACCCGGGCGGTTGTCGGGCCTGGAAGATTCCGGGGAGGGTTGCTCCTGCGGCGCCCGGCGCTGGCGTGCGCCGGGGCTCTTCCGCTCGGGGTGATCAGCCGAGGGTGAGGCTACCAGCCGGTCCTCGTCGCGTCCGGCGGTGCGCCGCGGCTCTTGTCAGGCCGTGTCGCGCCGGGAGCGCCGCCGCGAGAGCTCGTCGGTGCCCAGGGCCGGGACGGCCGCCGGCTCCTCCGGCCGCTCCCCCGGCATCTCGGCCAGCGAACCCTCGACCTCGCGGACGACCTTGCCGACGGCGATGCCGAAGACCCCCTGACCACCTTGGAGCAGGTCGATGACCTCGTCCGGCGACGTGCACTCGTAGACCGTCGTCCCATCGCTCATCAGGGTGACGTCGGCGAGGTCGTCGACCCCGTGCAGCCGCAGGTGCTCGACCGCGGCCCGGATGTTCTGCAGTGAGACGCCGGTGGCGAGCAGCCGCCGCACGACCTTCAGCACCAGGATGTCGCGGAAGGAGTAGAGCCGCTGGGTGCCGGAGCCGGAGGCGTCGCGGATGCTCGGCACGACCAGCCCGGTCCGGGCCCAGTAGTCCAGCTGCCGGTAGGTGATGCCGGCCACGCTGCAGGCGGTCGGCCCGCGGTAGCCGACGTCGTCCGGTGGCGACACCGCGACGCCGTCCGGCGTGAACAGCTCCTGCTGGCGGGACTCGGGCGGCGTACCGGCTCGCCGGCCCCTCGTGCTGTCGTCGGCCACGCCGGTCCCTTCCCTCGTTGCGCCGCCGCCGGGCAGGTGCCCAGCGCAGCGTCGTGCCGCCACGCTAGGAGGGGGGAAGGACCTCCGCAACGACCGTGGCCATCGTGTCACGACTCTTACTCTCGACCTCAGATCAAGGGTTTATCCACGCAGTCAAACCCTCGACCAGGGTCACGACGCCGTGCTCATGGGCGTCACGACGCCGTGTTGTTGAAGTCGTCTGGCGAGATCTGGTCGAGGAACTCCCGGAACTTCTCCACCTCCGACTCCTGCTCGTCGGCGATCGGGATGCCGGCCTCGTCCAACACCGCCTCGGCGGCGACGATCGACACACCCATGCGCATCGCGAGCGCGATCGCGTCGGAGGGCCGCGCAGAGACCTCGGCGCCCGTGTCGAGCACCATGGTGGCGTAGAACACCCCCTCGGCGAGGTGCGTGATCTGGACCTGCGTCACCGTGACGGTCACGGCGTCGAGGAGGTCCTTCATGAGGTCGTGGGTCATCGGCCGGGCCGTGACGATCTGCTGCTGGGCGAACGCGATCGCGGTGGCCTCGACGGCGCCGATCCAGATCGGCAGGTAGCGGTCGCCGTCGACCTCCTTGAGCAGGACGATCGGCTGGTTGTTGGGCAGCTCGACGCGCACGCCGACGACGGAGACCTCGAGCACTTGCCTCGTCCCTGCCTCTCACCGCGCGGGCCATGGTGGGTGGCCGTCGAAACTACACCCGTGCCGGGCCCGGCGCAGCCGTGCGCCGCAGTGAGCGCGGCGGCTGCCTCTCAATGGGCGAGGTGCATCAGCGGGTGAGGCCGGGCCGCAGCCCCGCGCGGACCAGCGCCGAGTGCAGCCGGATCGACAGCGCGGCGAGCTCGCGGACGACCTCCTCGCTGCGCGCGCGGGCCTCCGGGTTGCGCTGCCGGACCAGCGGCGTGACCACCTGCTCGAAAAGGCCGATCTCCCGGTCCGCCGCGCTCTTGAACGGACGCAGGTGCCGCGCCTCGATGCCGTAGCGGCTCATCTCGGCCACCGTCTTGGCCACCAGCAGCGCATCACCGTCGAAGTACGACCCGCCCGGCCGCAGAGCAACCAGGCCGTACTGCTCGAGCGCCTCGAGCTGCTCGGCGGTGAGCCCCGCCGCCTGGGCCAGCTCCTCCCGGGTGAGCCGGACATCGCTGACGTCGCGGACGAACGCCTCGGGGCCGGGCAGGCCGTCGGTCGAGGACAGGGCGCGGGGCACCTGCGGCCCGCCGGAGGGGTCCGCCGCCGGCTCCAGCCCGCGGTCAAGCGCCTCCAGGTGGGCCTTGATCACCCGCAGTGGGAGGTATCGGTCGCGCTGCGCGGCCAGGACGTAGCGCAGGCGGGCGACATCGTCGCGGGAGAACTTGCGGTAGCCCGAGCTGGTCCGCTCGGGCTCCACCAGGCCCTCGGCCTCGAGGAAGCGGATCTTCGAGATCGTCACGTCCGGGAAGTCCCCGCGGAGCTGGCCGAGGACCTCGCCGATGCTCATGAACGCCTTGCGCGCCCCGCTCACGTCTGCGCTCCCTCGCGCCGCGGCGCGGCGAAGAAGACGAGCCGGAACTTGCCGATCTGCACCTCGTCGCCCCCGGTGAGCACACCTGAGTCGATCCGGCTGCGGTTGAGGTAGCTGCCGTTGAGGCTGCCGACGTCGACGAGGGCGAACCCGCCCGAGGGGTCGCGGCGGAACTCCGCGTGCCGTCGGGAGACGGTCACGTCGTCGAGGAAGATGTCGCTGTCCGGGTGGCGTCCGGCCGTGGTCGTGTCCCGGTCGAGCAGGAACCGGCTGCCCGCGTTCGGGCCGCGCTTGACGACGAGCAGCGCGGTGCCGGGCACCAGGCCCTCGACCCCCGCCTCGTCGCCGGCGCCCTCCTCCTCGTGCTCGCCGTCGAGCGGCGCGAGGGCGATGGTCGAGGTCTGCTCGACCGGCGCCTCCGACTCGGTCGGCGCCTCCGATTCGGTCGGCGCGCCGCACTTGGCGCAGAAGTGGCTGTCGGGCGGGTTGCTGTGACCGCAGCGGGTGCAGAACACGCGACGAGTCGCCTCCCCGGGACGGACGCCGCGCGGTATGTCCGCCAACGGTCGTCGAGGCCGGTGACCCTAGCCACGCCGTACCAAAGGGTCAACCTCACCTCGCGAGTTGCTCGACGCCTCGCGTCCGCAACCCTCAACCTCAGGTCAAGTCAGCAGATCTCCGGTGTCAGCCGGTCTCGATCAGGGACTGGTAACCGGCGGCGTCGAGCAGGCCCTCGAGGGCGGCGCCGTCGGCGAGGGTGACCTCGACGATCCAGCCGTCGCCGTACGGGTCGGAGTTGACCAGCTCCGGCTCGGTTTCCAGCCGGGCGTTGCGGCCGGTGATCGTCCCGCTGACCGGGGCGTAGATGTCCGACACACTCTTCGTCGACTCGATCTCGCCGAACGTCTGGCCGGCGGACAGCGCGGTGCCGGTCTCCGGGAGGCTCACGTAGACGATGTCGCCGAGGGCGCCTTGGGCGTAGTGGGTGATGCCCACCCGCACCACCCCGTCGTCACCGGTGGGTCGCACCCACTCGTGCTCGGCTGTGTACTTGCACTCCGCTGGGATCACCGACGAAGGCCTCTCTGGTCGGGACCGGGAGCGGTCAGCCGGGCTCGGACGGGCGAGCGTAGACGGGCGTCTGGACGGCCCGCAAGGCGTCGACGACCACCCGCGGTCGGGGGTCGACCACCACCCGCGCGTCGGCGAGGGAGTTGACCACGTCGATGACGCCGCCGGGGATGTCCATCGCCTCCGCGAGCGTGCGGGCCTCCCCGACGACGACGAACCGGTACGGCGCGCTGATCGGCACTCCGTCGACGCTGACCCCGCGCCCGGCCCGGATGACGTAGCTGGAGGCCACGATCCGGACGTCGTTGAGCATCATCGCCTCGGCACCGGCGTCACGGAGCTCCTGGATCGCGTCGAGCAGGACCTCGGCAGTGACCGATCCCGCGGGGTCTTCGATGGTGAGCCGCAGCCCCGGCCCCTCTGCCGCCAGCGTGCCGGCCAGGATGCCCAGCACGTCCGCCCGCCGCTGCGCCTCGGCCAGCGCGGCGGCCTCCTGGCCGACCTCGCCGGTCAAGTCGTCGCGGGTCCGCTCCAGCAGGTCGACGTCCTGCCGGAGCCGGTCCTCGCGCGCGTTGAGGTCGTCGAGGATCCGGATCAGGTCCTCCTGGCGGGTGGCCGGGAAGACGTCGGTCTCCTGCCGGCTGCGCACCTGCACGACGAGCGCGAAGCCCAGGATGCCGGCGAGCAGCCCGACCAGCAGAGTCGACCGGGTGGGCCGCAGGCCCCTCAGCTCGCGCGCGGCGGTCATGCGCGGAAGAGGTGGCGGCGGATCGCCGCCAGGTTGCCGAAGATCCGGATGCCCAGCACGACGATCACGGCGGTGGACAGCTGCCCGCCGACCCCGAGCTGGTCCCCGGCGAAGACCATGACCGCCGCGACCAGGGCGTTGGAGACGAAGGAGACGACGAAGACCCGATCGTCGAAGATCCCGTCGAGCAGCGCACGGACGCCGCCGAACACCGCGTCGAGGGCGGCGACGACGGCGATCGGCAGGTACGGCTGCAGCGCGACCGGCACGGACGGCTGCACCAGCAGCCCGAGCACGACGCCGACAGCGAGGGCGAGGGCGGGGATCATCCGAGCGACCCGAGCCGCACGCTGGTCATGCCGGGACTCTGGCATACCGCAGGCGGGTCCCCGCGGCAGGCAGGGTCATCGCGTCGCGCCGGCGGACCGAGAACCCGACGCCGTACAGGTCAGCGAGGGTCCGGAACGCGGCGGCGGTCGGGCTGTCGACGAACGCGGGCTCGACCGCGTCCGGGTCGCCGACCGCACTGATCACGTACGGCGGGCTGATCGGGCGGTAGTCGACGAGCACCGCTTCGCCCGCCTCGCGGATCGCGGTCAGGGCGCTGAGCCGCTGGCCGTTGACCGCGATCGCCTCGGCGCCGGCCGCCCACAGCGCGTTGACCACCTCCTGGAGGTCGCGGTCGCGCACCGTGCCCTCCCCCGCGAGGTCCTCCTCGCCCGGCACGTCGGGCGCGTCCCGGAGCGTCACCTGCACCCCGGGGCCCCGGACGACGACGGAACCGACCGCGAGCTCGAGCCGGTCGAGCCGCTCGGCCAGTGCCCGGCCCGCGGACGTGGCGCGCAGCCGCTCGTCCCGCGCCGCGTCGACCTCGTCCCGCAGCGCCGCGGCCCGGACCTGCATCTCGTCGGAGCGCGCGGTGCGCCGGCGGGCCTCGTCGGCGAGCGCCTGCCGGGCCCGGCCGGCGCTCGGTGCGCCGGCGAGGGTCTGCCGGGCGGCCACGACGAGGAGCAGCCCGACCATGGCCACGACCACGACCAGTGCGATCGTGGAGCCGACGCCACGGCCCGGAGCGGCGCCGACCGCCCGGCGGGCGGCGGCCTGCACGTACGCCGGGTCGACGGTGATCGTGGTGATGTCGAGGAACGAGGCGTCGACCCCGGCCGACTGCACCCCGCCGGACCGGACGTGCGCGTCCGGCCGCTCCGACCGGCGCGATGCCTCGCTCACGCCGGTTCAACGGAGCCGGCACCGTCGACAACGGCGGCCCACTCCTCGAGTAGCGCGCTGGCGGCCGCGGCGTCGGCGGCCTCCGCCCACAGGTGCGTGACCGCCTCGGCCGGGTCGGGCAGCGCCAGCACCCACGAGCCGTCCGGCTCGACCACGCGCACGCCGTCGGTCGTGTCCACCTCGCGGCTGCCCGCCGCCTCGACGACCGAGCGCATGACCCGGCCCTTCGTCGCCCACGGTGTGGGGACCGACCGGTGCAGGACGTGCGCCATCGGGATACGGGCGTCGATCTGGCTCACCGTGAGCTTGGTGCGGGCGACCAGACCGGTCAGCCGCACGAAGGCGGCAATCGCGTCCACGGACGACGCGAACTCCGGGATGATCATCCCGCCACGTCCGTCCCCGGCGAAGATGACGCCGGGCTCGGCCGCCGCGGACATCAGCTCCGACGCCGACAGCGCAGTCCATCGCGCGTGCACGCCGTGGAATCGGGTGACCTCTTCGGCAATCCTCGTGGTCGTCACCGGCAGCGCGACCGTGCCGGTGCGCCGCTCCGCGGCGACGAGGTCGAGCAGCACCAGCAGGGCTCGGTCGTCGTGCACGAGGTGCCCGCGCTCGTCCACCAGCGCCATCCGCTCGCCGCCGTGGTCGAACCGCACGCCGAAAGCCGCCCGCGAGGACGCGACCAAGCTCCCGAGCCGCTCGATGCCGGACATGTGCTCGGCCAGGGTCTCGGTCGGGTAGGCCTCGTCGAGCTGCCCGTTGACCGCCAGCACCTCCACGCCGAGCCGCCCGAGCAGGGTCGGGAGGACCAGCGCCGCCGTGCCCCCGGCGGTGTCCACGACCACCTTGAGGCCGGCCTCGCGTACGCCGGACGTGTCCACCCGGTGCAGCAGCTCCTGCGTGTACTGCTCGGTCGCGCGCGGCGGGAACGTCAGCTCGGCGATCTCGCCGGGGAAAGCGCGGCGGAACTCCTCGCGGTAGAAGACCCGCTCGAGCTTGCGCTGCGCGGCCGGCGACAGATCGGCCCCGCGCTCGTCGAAGAACACGATGTCGAGGCTCTGCGGGTCGCCGTGCGTCGTACGCAGGCTGATCCCGCCGACCGCGTCCGTGACGCTGACGTAGAACCGGGTGACCGGGGTCGCTGCCACCTCCAGGTCGCGCACGTCGATGGCGCTCGCGGTCAGCGCGCTGATCACGGCCCGCTTGAGGGCGCGCGCCGCGCGCGACGCGTCACGACTGGTCGTGACGACCGAGCCCTTCTTGAGGGTGGTCGCGTACGCGCTGGCCAGCCGGACCGCCAGCTCGGGAGTGATCTCGACGTTGACCAGCCCGGACACACCGCGCGCGCCGAACAGGGTGCGCTGGCCGCGCGACTCCCAGATCACGTTGGTGTTGACGACCGCGCCGGCCTCGATCGTCTTGAACGGGTACACCTTCACGGTGTGGGAGACGTAGGCCTCCTCCTCGACGAGGCACTCGTCGCCGATGATCGCGCCTTCCTCGACGCGGGCGCCGCGCATCACGTCGGTGTTCTTCCCGACGACGCAGCCGCGGAGGTTGGTGCCCGGCCCGATGAAGACGTTGTCGTGGACCACCGCGCGGTGGAGGAACGCGCCGCCCTTCACCACGACGTTGCTGCCGAGCACGGTGTACTCCCGCAGCTCGGCGCCGGCCTCGACCTTGGCGTAGTCGCCGATGTAGAGCGGGCCGCGCAGCGTCGCCTCCGGGTCGACCTCGGCCCCCTCGCCGATCCAGACGCCGGGTGAGATCTCGAAGCCGTCGATCTCGACCTGGACGGCGCGGTTGAGGACGTCGGCCTGCGCTCGGATGTAGCTCTCGTGCGTGCCGACGTCCTCCCAGTAGCCGTCCAGCACGTGGCCGTAGAGCGGCGCGCCCGCGGCGAGCAGGGCCGGGAAGAGGTCCGCGGAGAAGTCGACCGCCTCCTTCGCCGCGATGTGGTCGAAGACCTCGGGCTCCATCACGTAGATGCCGGTGTTGACGGTGTCGGAGAACACCTGACCCCAGGTCGGCTTCTCCAGGAAGCGCTCGATCCGGCCGGCCTCGTCGGTGATCACGATGCCGAACTCCAGCGGGTCCGGCATCCGCTTGAGCCCGACCGTCACCAGTGCGCCCTGCTGCTTGTGGAACTCGACCATCGCAGTGAGGTCGACATCGGTGAGCGCGTCGCCGGAGATGACGAGGAACGGCGTGTCGCGCAGCGCCTCCTCGGCGTTCTTGACGCTGCCGGCGGTGCCGAGCGGCGTCTCCTCCGTCGCGTAGTCCAACGACATCCCGATCTCGTCGCCGTCGCCGAAGTAGTTGCGGACCAGGCTGGCGAGGAACTGGACGGTGACGACGGTCTCGGTGAAGCCGTGCCGGCGGAGCAGGTTGAGGACGTGCTCCATGATCGGCTTGTTGACGACGGGCAGCAGCGGCTTCGGCTGGTTGGCGGTCATCGGCCGCAGCCGGGTGCCCTCCCCGCCGGCCATCACGACCGCCTTCACGCCCGCGCTCCCGTCGTCTCCAGGCCGGCCCGGCGGTCATCCGCGACGAGCCGGCGCACCTGGACGGCGTACAGCACGCCGGCCCACCAGTACAACGCCGTTCCCCACGTCACGAACGCCCAACCAAGCGGGCGGCACACCGCGGTGAACCAGTTGTCCCACGAATGCGCGGCGAGCAGCATCGGGAAGGCGTACAGGAGGTTGAACGTCGCGGCCTTGCCGAGGAAGTGCACCGGCAAGGGGCCGTAGCGGTGCCGCCGCAGCGCCGGGAGCGTGAACGCGAGCAGCACGTCCCGGAGCAGGATGGCCGCGCTGAGCCACCACGGCACGACGTCGCGAGCCGCGAACGCGACCAGCGTCGAGACGACGTAGAGCCGGTCGGCCAGCGGGTCGAGGATCTGCCCAACCCGGCTGGTGAGGCCGTACTGGCGGGCGATCTTTCCGTCGAAGTAGTCGGTCCAGCCGCTGACTATGAGGATGGTCAGGGCCCAGCCGTCGGACTCGGTGACCAGCAGGCAGTAGAGGAAGACGGGTACGCCGACGAGGCGCAGCGCCGAGAGCACGTTGGGCACCGTGAGCACGCGGTCGGTCGCCGGCACGAGCGCGGCGGCGGTCCCGTCCACGACCGGCCGGCGGCGCGCTCCCCCTGCTGGCACTCGCGCTCCTCGGGTCCGGTGGCCTAGGCGGAGCGGGGCCGTGCCCGCTGGCGCGGAGACGGCCCCGGCTCGATCAAGACGCTGCCCGTCGGGATGACAGGATTTGAACCTGCGACCCCTTGACCCCCAGTCAAGTGCGCTACCAAGCTGCGCCACATCCCGGCGCCCGGGGCGGCCGAGGCCACCCGAGGTGCGGGCACGACCATATCAGCCGGCCACCGGGCCGGCGCTCGACGGGTCACCGGCTCCGGCCTCCGTCGCGCTTGTCCTTCACCTTCACGCCGATCTCGATCGGGGAGCCCTCGAAGCCGAAGTCCTCGCGCAGCCGGCGCTCGATGAACCGGCGGTACGCCGGCTCGAGGAACCCGGTGGTGAACAGCACGAACCGCGGCGGCCGGGTGGCCGCCTGGGTTGCGAACAGCACCCTGGGCGCCCGGCCGCCTCGCGGCGGCGGCGGCGTGCGGGCCACGACCTCGCCCAGCCACGAGTTGAGCTTGCCGGTGGGCACCCGCCGGTCCCAGGACTCCAGCGCGCGGACGAGGTGCGGCGCGACCTTGTCGACGCTGCGGCCGGTCTTCGCCGAGATGTTCACCCGCGAGGCCCAGGGCACCCGCTCGAGGTCACCGAGCAGCTCCCGCTCGAGCTCGTAGCGTCGGTCCTCGTCGACCAGGTCCCACTTGTTCAGGGCGATGACGAGCGCGCGACCGGCCTCGATCACGGTGGTGATCACCCGCTGGTCCTGCTCGGTCAGCGGGATGCTCGCGTCCAGCAGCACGATGGCCACCTCGGCGCTCTCCAGCGCCGCGATGGTCCGCACGCTGCTGTAGTACTCCGCGCCCTTCGCCTCGCGGACCCGCCGACGCAGCCCGGCAGTGTCGACAAAGCGCCAGGTAGACCCACCGAGCTCGACCAGGGAGTCCACCGGATCGCGGGTGGTGCCCGGCACGCTGTCCACCAGCACGCGCTCCTCGCCCAGGAGCCGGTTCAGAAGAGACGACTTGCCGACATTCGGCCGGCCGAGCAGCGCGACCCGGCGCGGGCCCTCGGCCTCGTCGTCGCCGACCCTCGGCGCGTCCGGCAGCGCCTCGAGCACGGCGTCGAGCAGGTCCCCGCTCCCCCGGCCGTGCAGCCCGCTGATCGGCAGCGGCTCGCCCAGCCCGAGCGACCACAGCTCGGCCGCGTCGCTCTCGGTCCGCGCGTCGTCCACCTTGTTGGCGGCCAGCACGACGCGCTTGCCGGAGCGCTGCAGCACCTTGGCCACCAACCGGTCGGCATCGGTGGCGCCGACCGTCGCGTCGACCACGAACAGAACGGCGTCGGCCGCGGTCACCGCGATGCGGGCCTGTTCGGCGACCCGCTCGGCGAACCCGCTCGCGTCCGGGTCCCAGCCGCCGGTGTCGACGACCGTGAACGCCCGCCCGTTCCACGTGGCGTCGTACGCGACCCGGTCCCTGGTGACGCCGGGGACATCCTCGACGACCGCCTCACGTCGGCCCAGGAAGCGGTTGACCAGGGTGGACTTGCCGACGTTCGGGCGACCGACGACGGCCAGCACCGGCAGCGGCAACCGGGTCTGCGGCTCGTCGCCCGGCTGGCCGGGATCGGTCATCGGCGGTCCCCCTCGACGGCCCGGACGTGCGCGGCCAGCGCCACGCGGATCTGCTCGGCCGCCTCCGCCACGGCGCGTCGCGACCGGGGGTCACCGGTGACGGTGACGGTGAACGGCGGACCGAACACGACGTCGACCCCGGTGCGCCACCGGGGCAGGCGGGCCCCGCGGGGCCACGCCCCCTCGGTGCCGAGGCAGGCGACGGGCACGATCGGGCAGCCGGCCCGGACGGCCAGGTAGGCGACGCCGTGCTGGACCTCGTCGAGCGAGCCGGCGCCCCGGGTCCCCTCCGGGAAGATCCCGAGCAGACCGCCAGCGGCGAGCACCGCGCGCGCCTGCTGCAGAGCGGCGCGGTCGGGGCGGCCGCGGTGCACCGGGATCTGGCCGAGCCATCCGAGCACGCGGGCCAGCGGACCGACGAACAGCTCGGACTTGACGAGGAAGGTCGTCGGCCGCCGGATGCCGACCGCCACGACCGGACCGTCCACGAGGCCGCGGTGGTTGCCGGCGACGATCACCGGTCCCGCAGGCGGCACGTAGTGGGGCTCTCTCACCCTCACGTCGAGGATTAGCCTGAGTAGCGGACGCCCAATGAAGCCGAGCCACTGATGCAGCCACGGGCGATGACGACTGCGCACCACGATCCGAGGCGGGGCCACAATCGGCTCGGTCGGCGCCGACGGCGCGGCCGACGCCGACGGCGCGGCCGGCGTGCTCATGCTGACGTCCGAACGCCGGCCGGGCGCCGGGGCGCGACGATCCCGGCGCGACGGCACTCGGCCAGCACGGCGGCGACCACCTCGCTGACGCCGAGGTGGGTGGAGTCGATCTCGACCGCGTCCGGCGCCCGGACGAGCGGGCTGGCCGCCCGGGTGCTGTCCAGCCGGTCCCGCCGCTCGAGCTCCGCGTGCGTGCGCGCCAGCTCGGCCGGATCCTCGGCCGGAGTCTCCTGGCGATGCCGGCGGACGGCCCGGGCGGTGCCCGACGCGGTGAGGAACACCTTCACCGATGCCTCCGGCGCCACCGTCGTGCCGATGTCCCGGCCCTCGACGACGATCCCGCCGGCGCCGATCAGCTCGCGCTGACGGGCCACCAGCCACCCGCGGACCGCGGGGAGGGCCGAGACGGCGGAGACCGCGCGGGTCACCTCGTCGGACCGGATCGCGGTTGCCAGGTCGGTGCCGCCGACCGAGATGCCCGGGCGGCGCGGCGCGGTGCCGACGACAAGGTCGAGCCGGTCCAGCCGCTCGGGCGTCAGGGCGGCCGCGAGTGCCGAGCCGTCGGCGGCGTCCAAGCCGTCGGCGAGTGCCTGCCAGGTGACGGCGCGGTACATCGCCCCGGTGTCGAGGTAGCGCAAGTGCAGCCGCTGCGCGACCTGCCGGGCCACCGTGCTCTTGCCGGAGCCGGAGGGACCGTCGATGGCGATCACCGCCGCTCGCGACACGGCGATCCCGTCGCGCGCGCCGCGAGTCGTCACGTCGACTTATCTCCTTCGCCATCTTGTCGCCGAGCGCGTGCTGCCCGGCCCGGTCCTCGGGGAGCGTACCGGGTCACCGGAGTCCTGAGCGTCGGACACCGCACACGGGGCGGCCCGCCTGTGTCAGTCCGGACCCCGCAATCCGAATCTATTTAACGACTTGCCGGTAAGTCTCCGCCTAGGCTCAGCGCGTGCGGTGTGCCGCCCAGCCCACGTCGGTGAGCAGCGCGACCAGTCGGGCTGCGTCGTCCTCGTGGACCTCGAGGTCCACGAACCCGACCGGGTGGTCCGCGGCGTGCTCGATCGCGATGTCCTCGACGTTGATCGCCGCACCGGCGGCGGCCGAGAGCAGCCTGGCCAGCTCGCCGGGCCGGTCGGCGAGGACGACCCCGACCCGGGCCCAGGGGACCCGCCGAGGGGCGTTCGGCTTGCCGGGCAACAGACGACGGGCCGCCCGGCCGGCGGCGATCGCCTCGCGCACCGGCGCCGGGTCGGCGACAGCGAGCCGATCGGCGATCGTCTGAAGTCCGGTGGCCAGCACGGTCAGCACCGCCGCGAGGTTGTCGGCGTTCTCCGCGGCGATGTCGGCCCACAGGTCCGGGTCGCTGTCCGCGAGCCGGGTGGTGTCGCGGAAGCCCGGCCCGGCCAGGACCGGCGCCAGCTCCCCGGCCCCCGCCAGCAGCCCGGCCAGCACCGAGGCGAGCACCTGGGGAGCGTGCGAGACGACGGCCAGCACTCGGTCGTGCAGGTCGGGCGGCACGACGACGGGTCGGGCGCCGCAGCGGATGGCCAGCTCGACGACGTCTGCCTGAGCCTGCACCGAGGTGAAGGTGTGCGGGGTCACCGCCCACACCGCGTGGTCGAAGAGCTCCGGCTGGGCCGCACCTGGGCCGCCGCGCTCCCGCCCGGCGATCGGGTGCCCGCCGCAGAAATTGGAGAAAGCAGGACTAAAGGTCTCGACCTGAGCCAGAGACCTGGCCTTGACCGACGAAACGTCGCTGACTGTCGCCTGGAGGCCTAGACCGTGGAGTTGGTGGAGTACGGCAGCTGTGCCGGTCGGTGGAACAGCGACCAGCACGTGGTCGCAGCCGGCCAAGTCGGCCAGCTCCCCCACCGCGGTGCCCGCACCGAGGGCCTGCGCGGCTCGCGCCCGCGCGCCATCGACGTCGAGCAGCAGCACCGGGAGGTTGTGCCGGGCGAGCGCGAGGCCCACGGAGGTGCCGATCAGCCCGGCGCCGACCACCCCGACCCGCTCGACGCTCACTGCGGTAAGTCGGTGCGCAGCGCCTGCGCACCGCGCAGGTAGACGTGCCGCAGGGCGCTGCGCGGCAGCTCGGTCTCGACGTGCGCGAGAAGGCGGACCACCCGCGGCATCGCGCCGGGCACGTCGACCTCCGACGCGCAGAGCAGAGGCACGTCGGTGATGCCGAGCCGGCGCGCAGCGTAGGCCGGGAACTCCGCGGTCAGGTCCGGCGTGGCGGTGAAGACGACGCTGATCAGCGCGTCCGGATCGAGGTCGTTGCGGTCGAGCACCGCAGTGATCATCTCGGCGACCGCGTCGAGGATGTCGTCGCGGTCGTCCCGCGCGACCTGGATCGCCCCGCGCACCGCCCGGACCGCCACCGCAGACCGCCTCCTCCCGACTCGACTCCAGATGGGACCTTAGCGCCTTCGGGCTTTCATGCCAGGACTCCAGATCGGCGTGGCGGTTTGGCGGTCAAGTCCCGAACACTTATATCGATGAATAAACGAAATGAGATATCGATGCTGGCCGTCGCCGTCGGATCTGCTGTCCTGAACTACTCGCGGGGGACGATCGACGCTCAGCAGTGTCTACTTAGAGGTAAATAGATTCTGGTCGAAGTCCGGGTGAGGGGTCCTTCAGACCATGAAGCTGTTCGACGTCTTACCTACCTAGAGTCAATGCAATGAACTGGCATATCGACTTATATCAAAGTCGTGAAGTCGGCACATCGTCACTCGCCGCGTAGAGCCCGCCGATCTCCGCCGCCGTCAGCCGGCGGGTTCGACCGGGCTTCAGCGAGCCGAGCTGAACCGGCCCGACCTGGGTCCGGACCAGCCCCACGACCGGGTGGCCCACGGCCTCGCAGAGCCGGCGGACGATCCGGTTCCGGCCCTCGTGCAGGGCCACCTCCAGCAGCGTCCGACCCTCCCCCGATGCCACGATCCGGACCGCGTCGACCCGGGCCGGGCCGTCGTCCAGCTCGACCCCACCGCGCAGGCCGCGCAGGGCATGCCGCGACACGGCGCCGTTGACGTCGGCGAGGTAGACCTTCCGGACGCCGTGTGACGGGTGGGTCAGTCGGTGCGCGAGCTCACCGTCGTTGGTCAGGAGCAGGAGTCCCTCGGTGTCCGCGTCCAGCCGACCCACATGGAACAGTCGGGGCCCGCGGTCCGCGACCAGGTCGCCGACACTCGGCCGGCCGCGGTCGTCGTGCATCGTGGTGAGGACGCCTCGAGGCTTGTTCAGCGCGAGGTAGGTCCGTTCCGCCGCGGTGACCACCCGCGTGCCGTCCACCTTCACCACGGCGCGCTCAGGGTCGACGCGCATGCCCTGGACTCGCACGACCGAGCCGTCGACCTCGACCCGCCCCTCGGCGATGAGCTCCTCGCACGCGCGGCGAGACCCAACACCGGCGTCCGCCAGCACCTTCTGCAGCCGGATGCCTTCTGTATCGCTCAACCCTGCACCCGAGCCTGATCCGCTTCGTGCAATAAAGTCTCAATCTCAATCTGAGGCTTGCTCACAGGTCGCTCTCGAACTCGTCCAGATCCGTCGGTAGCAGGGGCGCGAGCGACGGCAGCTGCGCCACGGAGGTCAGTCCGAGCCGCTCGAGGAAGTACGGCGTCGTCGCATACAGGTGGGCACCACCGGGTCCGTCCTGAGACACCTCGGCGATCAGGCCACGGCTGAGCAGGGTGCGGACCACGCCATCCACGCCCACGCCGCGGATGTTGGCGATCGCCTGTCGGCTCACCGGCTGCTTGTAGGCGACGACGGCCAGGGTCTCGAGCGCCGCCTGCGTCAGCCGGGCGTGCTGGCCGTCGAGGACGAAGCGCTCCACGTAGGCGGCGCAGTCCTCCGCGGTGAACAGCCGCCACCCGACCCCGACCCGGCGCAGCTCGAACCCGCGGCCCTCGTCCCGGTAGCTGAGCGCGAGCCGATCGAGCTCGGCCACGACCTCGGCCCGGGACCGCTCGGTCACCTGAGCGAGAATCCCGTCGTCGACCGGCTCGTCGACGACGAGCAGGATCGCTTCCAGGATCCGAGCGAGCGGCGGTCCGGCCCCATCGGGTCCGCCGTCCCCCGCCTGGTCGGCCAACCGGTCGACGCCGGCTCCGTCCGGGCCGCCCGCGCCGTCCATGGCGGCCGACTCGTCCGGGGTGACCGACTCGTCCGGGCCAGGCGACGTTATGTCAGCCTCATTGTCGGGTGCCGAGGGGTCTGCCCACCCGTGCGCACCTTGGTCTACCGGCCGATCCGTCACGCCGGACGCCCTTCCGTTCCAGCGGTGGGGACCCGACCGTCGGACCTGTCCCCCGCCGTGCCGCCGGCCCGTTCCGATGCGTGGTCCCCGCCATCAGCGTCGGCGGCGGCCTCGGTGGGCGCGTCGTATTCCTCGACAGAGAGATATGTCGACTCAGCCGGGGACGGGCCGGCCGTCCAGCGAACCTGCAAGTCGCCCAGGGCGACCAGCTGGTCGAAGGCCACGTGGCCCTCGCGGTAGAGCTCCAGCAGCGCGAGGAACGACGCGACCACCTCGACCGTCTCGGTGCAGTCCGAGACGAGCGCTCGGAACGACGCGTGCCCGAGCTCGGCCAGCCGCCTCGCGAGCACGACCGCACGCTCCCGAACCGACACGCGGGTGACGTGCACGTGATCGATCGCGACGCCCGGCGGCGGGGGCTTCGGCGCGAGCGCGCGTGCGGCCAGCTCGGCGAACTGCTGCGGCCCGAGCCCCAGCAGCACCTCCGGTACGGCGGCGGCGAAGCGCGGTTCGAGGCACACCTCCCGCGGGAAGCGGTGCTCCTCGCGGGCCAGCAGGGTGGCCACGATGGCCGCCGCCTCCTTGTAGGCGCGGTACTGGAGCAGCCGGGCGAAGAGCAGGTCGCGCGCCTCCAGCAGCGCGACATCCTCCTCGTCGTCGACCTCGCCGGCCGGCAGCAGGCGGGCCGCTTTTAAGTCGAGCAGCGTGGCGGCGACCACGAGGAACTCGGTCGCCTGCCCGAGGTCCCAGGCAGGACCTGCCGCGCGGATGTAGACGATGAACTCGTCGGTGACCCGCGACAGGGCCACTTCGGTGACGTCGAGCTGGTGCTTGGCGATCAGGCGCAGCAGCAGGTCGAAGGGGCCCTCAAAGTTGCCGAGGTGCACCTCGAACGCGGGACGCCCGGCGACGGCCGGGCTGCTGGCGCTCATGCCGGCCGACGGTAGCAGGTCGGCGGCGCCCCACCGCCGCACGACCGGCGGCGAATCTGCGCGGGCCGGGCGGCGTTCGACGGCCCGGTCAGGCCACCGGGTCAGGCACAGGTAAGTCGACTTAGCGTGTTAGCTACTCATGCCTACGGTGCGGAGCATCAGGTCGACCAGCGGACGGCCGACCTCGTAGACCAGGCGCATGATCAGCCCGACACTGCCGAAGATCGGCAGGATGAGGATCACCAGCACCGCGACGCCGTAGCCCTGCTCCTCGGACCAGTACCTCAGCCGCTCCCAGCTTGCGCTGCGGGGAGCGAGGGCCCAGAGCGCGCGGCTGCCCTCCAGAGGCGGCAGGGGCACCAGCGCGAGGACCGCGCAGCCGACGTTGACGAGGCCGGCGACCAGCAGCGCCTCGGCCGCGAAGTCCGGCCCGGCGATCTCGCCGCCGCCGACGATCAGCCGGGCCGCTGCGAAGGCGACCAGCCCGAGCAGGAGGTGCACCGCCGGGCCGAGCGCCAGGATCGACAGGAACCGGCCACGGCCGAGCCGCCGCTGGTCCAGCGGGACGGCGGCCGGCCACCCGACGCCGGTGATGAGGAAGGCGACCACGCCGAACGGGTCGAGGTGGCGGCGGGGTTCCACGGTCAGGCGCCGGGCCAGCCGGGCCTGCCGGTCGCCCGCACGGTCGGCGGCGAGCGCCTCGGCGGCGGCCCGGAGCACGATGCCTACGACGAAGCCGACCACCAGCCCGAGCAGCGCAGCACCGTCGTCGAGGAGCCGCAGCGCCCCGACCAGGCTCAGGATGAGCACCCGCTCAGCGCCCGCGGAGCCGGCGGACGAGCACGCTCTGGTCCCCCTTGGCGTCGAGGTCGGCGAGCACCATGGCCAGCGCCTCGCGCACGATCCGCCCGCGGTCGGCGGCCAGGCCGTAGTCCCCGCGCAGGGTCAGGCGGGCCCGCTCGAGGTCGATCAGCTCCTCGGCGGAGCAGTACACGGTGATCTTCTCCTCGTGCCGCTCCCGCCCGGTCGGCCGCCGCTCCCCGGTGCGGGGGCGACGGCGCGGCGCGATCGGCTCATAATCCGCCTCCCGGTCGTCCACAGGCTCCAGCGCTTGCTGTGGACGCGCTTCGACCGGTGAAGGTGCGGCAGCCACGGAGACTAGCCCCGCGACCGGCTCCGGGGCCGGCTCGGCGGCGCCGGTGGAGCGGAACAGCTCGTCGGCACCGGGCAGGCTGATGCGGCGTCCGCTCATCGGGCCAGCACCTCCTTCGCGAGATCCCGGTACGCCTTGGCGCCGGTGGAGTGGGAGGCGTACGTCGTGATCGGCTCGCCGGCCACGGTGGTCTCCGGGAACTTCACCGTCCGGTTGATCACCGTGTGGAAGACCTTCTCGCCGAACGCCTCGACGACGCGGGCGAGCACCTCACGACCGTGGAGGGTTCGACCGTCGAACATTGTGGCGAGAATGCCCTCAAGTTCAAGTTGAGGGTTAAGCCGCTCCCGGATCTTGTCTATTGTCTCGATCAAGAGTGCGACACCGCGAAGCGCAAAGAACTCGCACTCGAGCGGAATGATCACGCCGTGCGACGCGGTGAGCGCGTTCACGGTGAGCAGGCCCAGGCTTGGCTGGCAGTCGATCAGGACCACGTCGTAGTCGTCGAGCACCGGCTGCAGTACCCGCAGCAGGACCTGCTCCCGGGCGACCTCCCCCACCAGCTGCACCTCGGCGGCGGACAGGTCGATGTTGCTCGGCAGCAGGTCGAGCCCCGGGATGTGCGTCTTGAGCATGACGTCGTGGATGGTGACGGTGCGGTCCATCAGCAGGTTGTAGACCGTGCGGTCGAGTTGGAGCGGGTTCACCCCGAGCCCGACGCTGAGCGCGCCCTGCGGGTCGAAGTCGACGAGCAGCACCCGCCGGCCGCACTCCGCGAGCGCGGCGCCGAGGTTGATGGTGCTCGTCGTCTTGCCGACGCCGCCCTTCTGGTTGCACATCGACAGGATCCGCGCCGGGCCGTGCCGCTCGAGCGGCGCTGGGTCGGGGAACTCGCGGACCGGACGCAGGGTCGGCCCGAGCTTCACCGCGTCGAGCGGCGCGGCGGCCGGCTCGGCTGGGCGCTCGCCCGCGCCGAAGTGCGGTTCCTCGAGGGCCCGGAGCAGCCGGGCCGCGTCGGTCTCCTGCGCCGGCACCGCGACGTTCGTCGGCGCCGGGCCGGCGGCCGGCTCGACCGGGGTGGGCACGCCGTCGCCGGAAGGTGCCGGCTGGGCCGCCTCGACCCAGTCGTTAACGGTCGGCTCTCCCGCCGCCACCTCGGCGACCACCTCGGCGACCACCTCGGC
>Ga0183260_10000654_pt1 | contig 29360 bp, 27 predicted proteins | sample AntDrymUQ4972206_2_FD_129768 | JGI IMG/M metagenome (GOLD analysis project Ga0183260, IMG submission 129768) | Polar desert sand microbial communities from Dry Valleys, Antarctica - metaG UQ497 (22.06) (version 2) (version 2) | ecosystem: Environmental > Terrestrial > Soil > Desert | place...
CCGTGGATGTAGTCGACGAGGGCTTGCTTCTCGGTCTCCAGCTGGCCGAGTCGGGCCTTGACGATGTCGCCGATCGAGATGATGCCGGTCAGCGAGCGGTCGTCGGCGACGACGGGGAGGTGACGGATGCGACGCTCCGTCATCGACGCCATCAGCGACTCGACGGCGTCGTCGGCGACGCAGGTGACGACATCGGTGGACATCACCGAGCCGACGGTGCGGCCGAGGGCGCCGGCGCCGTGGGCGGCGAGGGCGCGCACGACGTCGCGCTCGGAGACGATGCCGACGATGTGGGTGCCGTCGTCGGAGACGACCAGGGCGCCGATACCCCGGTCCCGCAGGATGGCGGCGACCTCGGACAACGTGGCGTGTTGGCCGATCGTCGCCACGTCCCGACCCTTCACCCCGAGGATGGACTGCACGTTCATGGATCGACTCCCGTTGACTCGCCGAACAGTCACCGCGAGGGCGGCGGCGACGCCCACGACGACGCACCCTAGTGCACCGATCTCGCCGCCTCTCGGGCGAGCAGTGGGGCCGCCGGTCGGTTGACAGCCGCACGCCGAGTCGCCATTCTGGGAGCGCTCCCATGACCGCACTGCACGCCACGCCGACCGCGCCGGGAGCGGGCGCGCTGCGCTTCGAACACATCGACATGGTGTTCCCGGACGGGACGGCGGCCGTCGACGACGTCAGCTTCACGGTCGAGCGGGGCGAGTTCGTCACCATCGTCGGACCGTCGGGGTGCGGCAAGTCGACGCTGCTGCGCATCGCCTCAGGGCTGCTCGAGCCCACGGCGGGGACGGTCGACGTCGACCGCGACCACCTCGGCTACGTCTTCCAGGACGCCACGTTGCTGCCCTGGCGGACCGTGCGCCGCAACGTCGAGTTGCTGGCCGAGCTGCGGGCGATGCCGGCCGACGAACGACGCACCCGGGCCCAGTCGGCGATCGACCTCGTCGGGCTCGGCGGCTTCGAGCACCACTACCCCACGTCGCTGTCCGGCGGCATGAAGATGCGCGCCTCGCTGGCCCGCACGCTGACGCTGCGCCCGCCCGTCTTCCTCTTCGACGAACCGTTCGGCGCGGTCGACGAGCTCACCCGCGAGCACCTCAACGAGCAGACGCAAGCCCTCTTCGAGCGCGAGGGCTTCGCCGGCTTGTTCATCACCCACTCGATCAGCGAGGCCGTGTTCATGAGCACCCGCGTGCTGGTGATGTCGCCGCGGCCGGGCCGGATGATCGCCGAGTTCGAGGTGCCCTTCGAATACCCGCGCCGACCCGAGCTGCGCTTCGACCCCGCGTTCGCCCAGCTGAGCGGCGAGGTCTCCACGGCCCTGCGAGGAGGGCACTGATGGCCGTCGAAGTGACATCCGAGACCGCAGTCGCCGGGGGCGAGGTCGTGGCCGAGCCGTCGCGGGTCACCGCCCGGCGGGGTCGCGACACGCGGCGCATCGACGTCGTGTGGCCCCCGCTACTCCTCGGCGCACTCATCGTCGGGGTCTGGTACTTCTTCTCCTACGTCGTGCTGGAACCGCGACGCCAGTTCCTGCTGCCGCCGCCTCACGCCGTCATCACCGACGGCTTCTTCGGCACGTTCCGCGGCGGACAGTCGAAGTGGTCGACGCTGTGGGAGGCCCTTCAACGCTCCGCAACCGTCGCCGCCATCGGCCTCATCCTGTCGATCGCGATCGGGATGGTCACGGCGATGTTGATGAGCCAGTCGGCCAAGATCGAGCGGGCCGTGTTCCCGTTCGCGGTGATGCTCCAGGCGACGCCGATCCTCGCCCTCGTCCCGCTGATCGGCTTCTGGTTCTCGTTCGGCACGAACTCCCGCGTGATCGTGTGCGTGATCATCGCCCTCTTCCCGATCATCGTGAACACGCTGTTCGGGCTGCAGTCGGCCGAGCAGGGGCTGCACGACCTGTTCACGCTGCAGCACGTCAGCCGCACCACCCGGCTGCGCAAGCTGATGTTCCCGGCGGCGATGCCGGCGATCTTTGCTGGGCTGCGGATCTCGGCCGGCCTGTCGGTGATCGGGGCGATCGTGGGCGACGTGTTTTTTGGCCAGGGCCCCGCCGGGCTCGGACGCCTGCTGCGGCGGGCGGCCAACGACGCCGAGGGGGAGCTGCTTCTTGCCACCGTCATCGTCTCGTGCTCGCTCGGCGTCGTGGTGTTCTTGTTGTTCGGCTGGCTCAGCCGCCGTGTCACCGGGAAGTGGCACGGCCTCAACGGGGCCGCCTGAGCATCTCCACCCATCAGCGTGAACTCCTGGAGGAACCCCATGACCACTCGCACACGGACGGCGATCACCGCCATCGCCGCGCTCGGGCTCGTCACCGCCGCCTGCGGTGACGGCGACGAGGATCCCGTCGACACCACCGCCGCCCGCGCGACCGACACGACCGAGGCGCGCGCCGACACCAGCGCTGCCGGGGGCGGGGCGACGACGGCCGGCGATGCGGAGGGCAGCGGCCCGGCCGGCGGCGCCGTCGACCTGTCGGACGTCTGCCCGGACACCATCGTGATCCAGACCGACTGGTTTCCCGAATCTGAGCACGGCGGGCTGTACCAGATGATCGGCGACGACTACGAGGTCGACATCGACACCAAGGTCGTGCGTGGACCGCTGGTGGCCGCGGGCGAGGAGACCGGCGTCCAGCTCGAGGTTCGCACCGGCGGCCCGGCCATCGGCAACCAAGCCGTCTCGGTCCAGCAGTACACCGACGACTCGATCACCCTGGGCTACGCCAACACCGAGGGCCAGGTCGTGCGCTGGGCCGACACCCCGACGATCTCGGTCCTCGCCCCGCTGGAGATCAACCCCCAGATCATCTACTGGGACCCCGAGGTGTACCCGGAGATCGAAACCCTCGCCGACCTCGGTGAGGCCGGCGTGACGATCAACATCTTCGAGGGCGGCCGGTTCGCCGGTGTGTTCGTCGGTCAGGGCGTTTGGACCGAGGACCAGATCGACGACTCCTACGACGGCAGCTCGACCCGGTTCATCGCCGAGGGCGACATCGCCCAGCAGGGCTTCGCCTCGGCCGAGCCGTACAACTACGAGTTCGTCTTCGAGGACTTCGCCAAGCCGCTGGCCTACCAGCTACTTCACGACGCCGGCTTCGAGGTCTACAGCCAGACGCTGTCGGTACGCCCCGACCAGCTCGCGGAGCTCAGCCCGTGCCTGGAGCGGTTCGTGCCGATCGCCCAACAGGCCCAGGTCGACTTCGTCAACGACCCGGCCCGAGCCAACTCGATCATCATCGACGCCGTCGAGCAGTACGCCGACTTCTGGACCTACGACGAGGCCCTCGCCGAGTACTCGGTGGCGACGCAGGTCGAGCTCGGCATCGTCGGCAGCGGGCCCGACGACACGCTCGGGAACATGGAAGAGGAGCGCATCCAGGGCGTGATCGACCAGATCCGCGACGACGCCGGCATCGCCATCCCGGCCGATCTCGAGGCCGCCGACATCTTCACCAACGAGTTCGTCGATCCCGACATCGGCCTATGACCGGCGAGCCCCTGCACCTGACGATGACGGCCGCCATCCACGCCCGCTGGGCGCACCGGGTCGACGGCCTCATCCACAGCCACCCCTGGAGCCTGGAGGCCACCGTCGAAGGCCCGCCCGACGCGGCGATGGTGATTCCGGCCGACGAGCTCGAGGAGGTCCTCCACCAGCTCGTCGAACCGTGGCGCGGTCGATACCTCACCGACACCGACGTCGGCGAGTGGAAGGGCTACACGCCCCTGGTCTGGGACCAGGAACCGACGGTCGAGGAGATCGCCCGGCGGATCTGGGCCCAGCTCGACGAACGTATCGACGGGTTGGTGTCCGTCGGCGTCGTCGAGTCGACCGAGTTCGACCGCTGCCGGACCGTGCGCGTGAGCCGCCAGCCACGCTGATGAACCGGGTCGCCGCCGGTCAGGTGGCCTGGCTGCGGAGGCGGCCGTGACGCTCACCCGCCGGGCGACCATCGACGACGTCGCCGCCCACGCCGGCGTCTCTCGTTCGACCGCCAGCCGGGTGCTGAACAAGGAGGCGGCCGTGGCGCCGGGGACCCGGGCCCGAGTCGAGCAGGCGATCCGCGAGATGCACTACCGACCGAACCGCCACGCCGCCGGGCTGGCGCGCGGCACCAGCCGCTCGATCGGCATCGTCGTGCCGCGGCTCGACCGCTGGTACTTCGCGGCCGTCACGGCCGCCGTGCTGTCGGCGCTGCAGGATTCCGACCACGACCTGCTCGTCCACGCCGCCGACGACCGCGCCGCCAACGACGGCTACTTCGGCGCCACCGAGGCGATCGAGGCGCGCTTCGACGGGCTCGTGCTCGTCGGGATCCACCTCGAAGCGCGCCAGGCGGCCGCCCTCGACGACGCCGGCGTCCGCGTCGTCAGTGTGGGCCACGTGACGGGCATCTTCCCGTCCGTGCGCGTCGACGACGCGGCCGTGGCCCGTCTGGCCACCGAGCACGTCGCCAACCTCGGGCATCGGCGCATCGGTCTCGTCGGCATCTCGTCGCCCACAGACCGGGTCCTGCTGGCGGCCCAAGCCCGCGAGCAGTCGTTCCGAGCGACGATGGCCGACCTCGACCTGGCGGTCGACGAGACCCTCGTGACGGCGGCCGAGTCCACGGTGGCCGGCGGCATCGACGCCGGCCACCGCCTGCTCACCGGCCCCGATCCGCCGACGGCCGTGGTCACGATGTCGGACGAGCTCGGCTTCGGCGTCCTCAAGGGCGCTCGCGATCTCGGCGTCGATGTGCCCGCTCAGCTGTCGGTGTGCGGGATCGACGACCACCCGGCGGCGGTGGCGGCCGGGCTGACGACGATCGCCCAACCGGCCGGTGCCCTCGGCGCCCTCGCCGCGCAGCTCCTCGGTGACGTCATCCGCGGCGAGCTCGACGAACCCGTCGACCTCGTCGTGCCGGTCGACCTGATCGTGCGCGAGAGCACCGGCCCTGGTCCCGGGCGACGGTGACCGGGAACCGTTCCGTCAGAAGCGGTAGTGGGCGAAGGCGCGGTTGGACTCGGCCATCTTCTGGGTGTCGTCGCGGCGCTTCATCGCTGCACCCAGGCCGTTGGCGGCGTCGAGCAGCTCAGCGGCCAGGCACTCGGACATCGACTTCTCGCGCCGGGCGCGGGCGAAGTCGACGACCCAGCGGATCGCCAGCGTGGTCGCCCGGCGGGGGCGGACCTCGATCGGCACCTGATAGGTGGCCCCGCCGACGCGGCGGCTCTTCACCTCGAGCGGCGGCTTGACGTTGTCGATCGCCCGCTTGACGGTGGCCAAGGCGTCGTCACCGGACTTGGTGGCGACGATCTCCATGGCGTCGTAGACGATGCGCTCGGCGAGGTTGCGCTTGCCGTGCAACATCACCTTGTTGATCAGCTGGGTGACGAGCACCGAGCGGTACTTGGCGTCGGCGACGAGGTCGCGACGGGGAGCAGGACCTTTGCGGGGCATCTCGTGGCCTTACTTGTCGGCCTTGGCGCCGTAGCGACTGCGGGCCTGCTTGCGGTTCTTCACGCCGGCGGCGTCGAGGGCGCCGCGGATGATCTTGTAGCGGACGCCGGGCAGGTCACGAACGCGACCGCCACGCACGAGCACGATCGAGTGCTCCTGCAGGTTGTGGCCCTCGCCGGGGATGTAGGCCGTGACCTCGACGCCGCTCGACAGGCGGACGCGAGCCACCTTGCGCAGGGCGGAGTTCGGCTTCTTCGGGGTGTTGGTGTACACGCGGGTGCACACGCCGCGGCGCTGGGGCGAGCCCTTCAACGCCGGGGTCTTGCTCTTGGTGAACTTCGAGCTGCGGCCCTGACGGACCAGCTGCTGAATGGTCGGCACTCCAAACCTCTTCCACCGGTGACGGCACCGGTTCCACAGACGAACGATTCGCTGCTACGACCCCGGACGAACGACAGCACACCGGCCGCACAGGACCCTGCAAGGTTAGGAGCCGCAGGTGGGGACGACAACGCCGAGCCCCGCCGCCGACCCTCCCCGGGTCAGCCGACGACGCAGATGAACGACATCGCCGCGGCGCTCTCGTCTCCGTCCGACGAGGAGACCGTCGCGGCGAGCGCCTCGTCGACTGGACGTCCGGCCACCAGCTGCCGGTGCAGCCGCTCCATGACGGCCGCCGTCCGCAGGTCGTGCACCGGGTTGATCGGGGCGACGACGGCACGGGCACCAGAGGCGACGAGCCCGGCCGTCAGCCCGAGGAGCGCGCCGCCAGCGAGCACCGACGAGGTCGCGGCATCGCAGGCGGAGAGCACGAACAGCTCGGGAAGTCGCTGAACACGATCCAGGTCGTACATCGTCAGCGGACCATCGGCCAGCGACAGCGTGGAAAACAGCGGGTTGTCGCGCCGGAACGTGCCGTGACAGGCCAAATGGGCGAGATCGCACCGGCCGATCGCGTCGATGACCGCGTCCACCGTGCTGTCGTCGGCGTCGAGTCGGACGGCACCAGGATGCAACGCCTGCAGGAGGTCGAGCTCGTCACGTGCGCCCGGCAATCCGGGCCCGGCCACGAGCAGCGGAGACGTGGGGACCACGGTCGGGCCGGCGCCGCGCCGGGCCCAGGCCAGCAGCGAGGGGGTCGCCGACACCGGCCGATCCTGGAGGCCGGCCAGCGCCCCCCAGGCCAGCCCGTGCAGGGGACCGGCCGGGACGACCAGCAGCGGCGCCGACGACTCCCGAATCCGCTGCGGCACCACCGCCCGCATCAGGCAGTCGCCGTCGTCGGCCAACGCGGCCAGGGCCGCGCTGCGACTGGCCGCCGACAGGCCAGTGCGGTTCAGGCGATGGATCGCGTGCGCCGCGCCGTGTATCAACCGGTCGAGCGCGCCCACCGCCCCGCAGTGGTGCAGCGCGGCCCGGCCCGCCACGACCGACACCGCGTACATCTCGCCGTCCACCTCGCCGTACTCGACGAGGGCGCGGCCCCCAAGCGCGTCGAGGGCTTCGGGGACCAATGGCACCGGCCCGGCCGACGCCGCGGCCGTGCGGGCCAGCGCGGCAACCCGCTGTTCGGCCGCGGCCCGCTGTTCGGCCAGGGCCATGCGGGCCGCTCCGCTGTCGGCCTGCCCGTGCTCGTAGGTCAGCCGGCGCAGTTCGGCCAACCCAGCCTGGGTTGACTCGTCGAGGCCGCCGCGGCTCGCTCCGAGGACCGTCGCCGGCAGCCGGGCCGCCTCCACGAACTCCAGGAACTCTCGCGGTCGGCGATCGCTCACGGCCATGCCGGCGCCGAGGCTCGCCAGGTAGTCCGCGTTCGCCGACGCGCGCGCTCGCAGTTCGACCGCGCCGAGCAGCACCGCGTTGTCGGCGAAGATCCGCAGTCCACGCCGCGCGAACCGACGCGCCGATCCATGATCGCCTTCGGTCAAGGCACACAGTGCGCTGACCTGCTGCACGGCCATCCGGTCGAACGCCAGCCCGGCCCGCCCGGTCCGTCGGTCAGCGGCCAGGAGTACCAACGCTCTGCGGGCATCACCGGAGCGCACGGCAGCCCGCGCCGCAGTAATCCTCATCCGCGTCGCCTCGAGGTGGTAGCCGATGCCGTCGAAGCGGGCGGCGGTGTCGAGGGCCCGATCGACGGCCTCTGCGTCGGGGTGTTCGATCGCCGCGGCACTGATGGCCAGGCTGTCGGCCAGCATCGACCACGACTCGCGACCGGCCCGAGCGAAGCCGTCCCGGCTGTCCTGGGCCAGCTGCTGGGCTCGCTCCGCGGCCCCGCCGGCGAGTGCGATCTGGGCCAGCACGTAGCGGGCCTCGGCGGCCCCCGACTCGGTGACGTTGGCTGCTCGGACCACGCTCGCAGCTTCGGCTTCGGCCTCGGCCAGCAGGTTGGCGCCGAGCAGCGCCTTGGCGTGATCGATGCGCAGCGACTCGACGTGGGCGCCGACTCCGGACGCCCGCCGGTACGACACCCGCGCCCGCTCGAAGGCGGCAAAGGCGGCGGGGAGCTGACCGAGGAGGGCGAGGACGTGGGCGCGGTTGTGCATCGCGGTGGCGGCGACCAGGGCCTGCTTGGTCGATCCGGCCAACCGTTCAGCCTGGGCCAGCTGCGCTTCGGCGTCCTCCAGTCGACCGACGAACGACAAGGCCGCGCCTGCATTGACCAGCAGCCGGGCCTCGGCCGCGGGGTCGACCCCGGTGAGCAGCGGGCGGGCCTCGTCGTAGGTGCGGACCGCCTCGGCGATGGCCCCGTTCCAGTACTGAACGATGCCGCGCTGCATCAACAAGTGACCGCGGTCGGCCCCTTCGGTGTGGGGTTCGGCCACGTCCAGGGTCGACAGGGCCTGCCGATGACGGCCGGTGAAGGCTTCCACCAGGGCGAGCGACACCATCACCCGGCCGACGAGACGCGACTCGTCGGCCGACCGGGCCAGGTCGAGGGCCCGGTGAAGGTCGGACTCGGCGAGGTCCAGCTCGCCGAGTTCGCGGTGGGCGAGACCGGAGGCCCACGCGGCCAAGGTCCGGTCGACCGCGTTGGAGCTGTTCGCATCGGCGCGGGTCGCCAGAGCTAGTGCTCGTCGAGGATGGCGGTGGGCCATCGCCACCGCCTGCTCCGCGGCAGACTGGCGGCGCGGGGGCGGCATCGGCGCGAGCCTACGAGCCGCCCGGTCGGCCGGCGGGGGCCGCCGTGCCGCCGACGCATTCGGTATCAGGACACGGTGTGCATGATCATGGGAGCGTGATTGGTCACTCAGAGGGATCGGTGCGCGACTTCGGGGACGTGATCGGCCCCGCGGAGACTCGGTTGCAGCAGCGCGGAATCGCCGTCGTGGCCGACGAGCGGGGGGAGCCGGTGCTGGTACGGCCGGACTCGATCGTCGTCGACGTGCTGGACGGCGAAGCACTCAGCCGGCTCCGGCGGGCCGTTGATCGTCGCTTCCATCCAGTCGGCAAGAACCCGGAGATCGGCGCCAGCGGACTCCTCGCGCTGCGTCTGAAGCTCGGCAAGGGCAGCCAGTCGACCGCAGCTTCACTCAGCGACGCACTCGCACGGTTGCGCAAGGGCGGGGTAACCGCGTCGGTCAACCATGTGTACCTCGGGGCGCCGACGGTCATTGGCAGCCCGACCGTCATCGGCAGCCCCACAGTCATCGGCAGCCCGACCGTCATCGGCAGCCCCACGGTCATCGGCAGCCCGACCGTCATCGGCAGCCCGACCGTCATCGGCAGCCCGGCCGCGTTGATCACGACGGCGGCCCCGGCAACCGCGCCGAAGGTGTTGGCCGACCCGTTGGGCGTCGCCAACCGGCCCGTCGTTCTGGTGCTCGACACCGGGCTGCGCACGAAGAACGGCAAGGGCCGGGACGCCGAGCACCCGGCGCTGCTGGCCTACGTCGCCACCCACCAGCCGTGGCGCGACGAGACGGACGCGGGAGCCTGGGACGACGAAGACGAACTCGACGACGACAAGAGTGGGCACCTGGACGCGCAGGCCGGCCACGGCACCTTCATCGCCGGCATCATCCGCCAGCACTGCCCGGACGCGAAGATCCAGGTCGACGGGGTCCTGTCCAGTTTCGGCGACGGCGACGACATCACCGTCGCCAAAGGTCTGGAGCGGGCGGTGGCCCGCACCGGCGGTGACGTCGACGTGATCAACCTCAGCCTGGGCACGTTCACGGCCAACGATCAGCCACCACCGCTGGCCACCGCGCTTGACCGGCTCGTCGGACCGGACACCGTGGTCGTCGCCGCGGCCGGCAACTCCGGTCTGTGCCGGCCCTTCTTCCCCGCCGCGCTCCCCACCGTCGTCGGCGTCGGGGCGCTCGACAGTGCGGGACGGGCGTGGTTCTCCAACTTCGGTGGCTGGGTCGACGCCTGCGCGCCCGGCGTCGGCGTGGTCAGCACCTTCTTCTTCGGCACCACCGAACCACTGAAGCCCAAGAAGTCGCAAGATCATGCCCGCTTCGACGGCTGGGCCCAGTGGAGTGGCACCAGCTTCTCGGCGCCGAAGGTCGCCGCGGCCATCGCCCAGGAGATGATCCTCGGCGGGTCGGGCGCGCCGGCCGCGTGGACCCGCGTCGGCGACTACCGACGCTTCCGCTACCCGGATCTCGGCGTCGTCGTGAACCTGTGACGGCGACGATCACGTCCTACGACGGGCCGATGACGGCGCTCGCCGACCGCCTCGTCTCCCGCCGCATCACCGTCGCCGCCGACGAGCAGGGCCGGCCCTACCTCGTCCGCGCCGACTCCGTCGTCATCGACGTCGACGATGTCGAGGAGGCGACGGCGCGGGTCGCCGAACGTGGTTTGGAGGTGCTCGGACCACCGCTCGTGGCCCGTCATCCGCGTCTGCTCGGGGCCCGAATACGACCGGCAGACCGGCCGACCCCCGACGCTCGGGGCTGGGGCGCCGACGTGGTCAATCGCCTGCTCGACGAGTTCGGATCGTCAGACGTTGTCGCCCGTCCGAACCACGTCTACCTCCCGGACGGCATCGGGCACCTCGTGCCCGGCGCCCGCGGCGAAGCCGACGCCAACCTTCATTCATTAGAGGCGCTCGTGTCGACGGCCCGACCGGCCACCACGCCGAATCGGCGGCGACCGCTCGACCTGCCGGACCGGCGTCGACCGAATGTCCTCGTGCTCGACACGGGGCTGCGCACCGCGTCCGGACGCCCTGAACACCCGTGGCTCGAGCGGTGCGTGATCCATGAGCCGTGGCTCGACCGCTCCGCCGGCCGATTCAACGACGAGGACGAGCCGGACGACGATGGCCGGGGCCAGCTCGACGCCCAGGCCGGTCACGGCACGTTCATCAGCGGCATCATCCACCAGCGCTGCCCTGACGCGGTCGTGCACCATGCCGGCGTGCTCAGCAGCTACGGCGACGGTGACGACGCCTCCGTGGCCGCCGCCATCGAGCGGGTCCGGCACCGTTTCGAACGTTCGGGGGTCCCGCTCGACCTGGTCGTCTGCGCCTTCGGCGCCTACGGCGACGGGCCCCCGCCATTGGCCGATGCGCTGGCCACGCTGCCGGCTGGCTGTGTCGTCGTCGCCGCGGCCGGCAACGACGGGACCAGCCGGCCGTTCTATCCAGCCGCGCTCCCTGGCGTGGTCGCCGTCGGCGCCGTCGATGTCGACCGCCGGGCGCCGTTCACGAACTTCGGACCGTGGGTCGACGCTTGCGCCCAGGGCGTCGCCACGGTGAGCACGTTCTTCGTCGACTTCGACGACGAGCCGCCCGATCAAGGTCGACGGTTCCGCGGCTGGGCCTCGTGGAGCGGCACCAGCTTCGCCGCACCGGTCGTCGGCGCCGCCATCGCCCAATGCCAGTACCTGCACCAGTCGACGGCGCCGGCCGCCTGGCAGGCCATCGGCGGTGACCGACGACGGCTCCGAATCGGCGACCTCGGCGTCTTCGTCCCCGGCTGAAGATTTCGTCCGTCGAGGTATCACGAGCGTCGGCCGCCGATCTTGTCAACGTGCCCGCTCACCCGATGGCCGTGCGACTGCCAGATCTACACTCGGTCGCCGTGGAGGCGCAGGAGCTGCTGGCCCGCGTCGTCGCCGGCGACGAGGGCGCCTGGAAGGAAGTCGTCGACCGCTACGCCGGCCTGGTGTGGTCGGTGGCCCGCTCCTACCGCCTCGGCGGGGCGGCGACCGACGATGTCGTGCAGACCGTGTGGTTGCGCCTGGCCGAACACTGTGCCCGCATCCGTGAGGCCGACCGGCTGGCGGCATGGCTGGCGACGACGACCCGCAACGAGTCGCTGCGAGCCATCCGCCACGCCCAGCGCACGACCCCCCAGGATGTCCTCGACCAGCGAGCCGACACCACCGCCGTTTCGATCGAGGAGCGCATCGGCGACGACGTGACGCTCAACGCCGTGCTCAAGGCGTTCGCCCAGCTCTCCCCGGAGGACCAGCAACTGATGCGGCTGCTGTGCACGGTCCCCCCGCTCGACTACCAGACGATCGCCGAGATGCTCGGCCGCCCGATCGGCAGCATCGGTCCCACCCGCGCCCGCTGCCTGGCGCGACTGCGCAAGCTGCTCCCGCCCGGCATCGACCCGAAAGAAGCTTTGAGATGAACGCCTCCGACGACGAACTGCTCGCCCTGGTCGGCCGGGCGCTGCGCGCCGCCGACCCGGTACCCGACCACGTCATCGACGGCGCCCGGGCGGCGTGGACGTGGCGCACGATCGACGAGGAGCTGGCCGAGCTGGTCTTCGACTCCTCGAACCAGCTGGCCGGCGTCCGCAGCGAGGACACCGCACGCCAGCTGACGTTCCGTTCACCGGGCGTCGAGATCGAGGTCATGGTCACCGACGAGGCTTCGCGCCGGGTCATCGGCCAGCTCATCCCGCCCGGTGAGTTCACCGTGCGGCTGTTGATCGGCGACGCCGTCATCGAGGAGCCGACCGATCGTCTCGGCCGCTTCACGTTCAATGGCATCGCCCCCGGCCCGGTCCGCCTCGTCGTCGTCGACGAGCACGGCCACCACCTCGTCATCACGGAGTGGGTCCTGCTCTGAAAAACGACGAACTGCCTTGAGCAATCGACCGAATCCGGTCGATTGCTCAAGGCAGAACGGGTCGTCAGCTATCGGCGGTGGCGGGCTGGCCCTCGTAGGTGCCGTGGACGTTGGACAGCCAGGCGGCCGGGTCGTCGAGGCCGTCTTCGGCGTCGGACGAGTAGTAGGTCATCGGCTGATAGTCGGGGGCGTCGATGTCGAACTCCCGGTACTTCATCATCCCGGTGCCGGCCGGGATCAGCTTGCCGATGATGATGTTCTCCTTCAGCCCGATCAGGTTGTCGCCCCGGCCGTCGATGGCGGCCTCGGTGAGCACTCGGGTCGTCTCCTGGAAGGAGGCTGCCGACAGCCACGACTCGGTCGCCAGCGAGGCCTTGGTGATGCCCATCAGCTCAGGGCGACCCTCGGCCGGGCGGAGCGTCTCTTCGACCATGCGGCGGTTCGTGTCCCGGAACACCTTGGCGTCGACGCGCTCGCCGGGCAGGAACGTCGTGCCGCCCGGCTCCTGCACGCCGATGCGCCGCGTCATCTGGCGCACGATCAGCTCGATGTGCTTGTCGTGGATCGACACACCCTGGTCCCGGTACACCTTCTGGACCTCTTCGACGAGGTACAGCTGCGTCTCCCGGATGCCCTTGATCTCCATCAGCTCCTTCGGGTCGAAGGGGCCGTCGGTGATCGGGTCGCCGGCCTTGACCTCGTCGCCGTCGGCGACGATGGGGCGGGCGCCGAGGGGCAGCACGACCTCGTGCTCTTCGCCATCGTCGCTGACGACACTGACGGGGATGCCCTTGCCCTCGTCGTCGCCGAGGCGCAACACGCCCGACGCCTTGGCCAGGCGGGCGGCGCCGCGCGGCGTGCGGGCCTCGAACAGCTCGACGACACGGGGCAGACCGCCGGCGATGTCCTTGCCGGCGACACCACCGGTATGGAACGTCCGCATCGTCAGCTGAGTACCGGGCTCACCGATCGACTGGGCGGCGATGACGCCGACGGCCTCACCGAGCTCGATGCTCTTGCCGGTGGCCAGCGAACGGCCGTAGCAGATGGCGCAGATACCGAGGTCGGCATCGCACGTCAGCACCGACCGAACCCGCAGGCGGTCGATCGACGGGTCGTCGCGCAGCGCCTCCATCTCCTCGTCGCCGACGATGGTGTTGCGGGGCAACACCGTGCCGTCCGAGAGGGTGACGTCGTTGAGCAGCGCACGGCCGAACAGCTTCGTCTCGAGGTAGGTGCGCCGGTTGGCCGAGTCCGCCTCGACGTTCTCGACCCAGACGCCCAGCGTGGAGCCGCAGTCGTCCTCGCGGATGATCAGCTCCTGGGCCACGTCGACGAGTCGACGGGTCAGATAGCCCGAGTCGGCCGTCCGCAGGGCGGTGTCGACGAGGCCCTTGCGGGCGCCGGGCGTGGCGATGAAGTACTCCAGCGTCTCCAAGCCCTCCCGGAAGTTCTTCTTGATCGGGCGGGGGATCATGTCGCCGCGGGGGTTGGCCACCAGGCCGCGCATCCCGGCGATCTGGCGCATCTGGGTCATGTTTCCGCGGGCGCCGGAACCGACCATCATGTCGATCGGGTTGAAGCGCTGGGCCTTGAACTCCTTCTCCATCGCCGCCTGGACCTCGGCCGTGGCGTCGGTCCAGATGCGCACCTCCTGCTGGCGGCGCTCGCCGTCGGTGATGATGCCGCGGCTGAACTGGTTCTCGACCTTCTCGGCTTGGGCCTCGTGGCGGTCGAGGATGGCCCGCTTGCTGGCCGGCGTCTTGACGTCGTCGATCGACACCGTCAGCCCCGACTGCGAGGCGTAGCGGTAGCAGAGGTTCTTGATCGCGTCGAGCGACGAGGCGATAACCGCCTTCGGATAGTTGTCCGACAAGCGCTCCACGATCAGGCCCATCTCGCGCTTGCGGATGACGGCCTCGATGTGACCGAACTGCTCGACGTAGTCGTCGGGCAGGGCGTCTTCGAACGTGGCCCGGCCGACGGTCGTCTCGACCGGCTCGCGCCCGGGCACTCGCATCGTGATCTTGGCGTGGAGGTTGAGCCCACCCTCGTCGTAGGCCCGCTGGGCCTCCCAGAGGTGGCGGAACACCCGTCCCTCACCCGTGGCCCCGGGCGTGTCCTCGGTCAGGTAGTAGGCCCCGATGACGAGGTCCTGGGTCGGCGTCACGATCGGACGACCCGACGCCGGCGACAGGATGTTGTTGGCCGACAGCATCAGCACCCGGGCCTCGGCCTGGGCCTCGGCCGACAGCGGCACGTGGATGGCCATCTGGTCGCCGTCGAAGTCGGCATTGAACGCCGTGCACACGAGCGGGTGGATCTGCAGGGCCTTGCCCTCGACGAGCACCGGCTCGAAGGCCTGGATGCCGAGGCGGTGCAGCGTCGGCGCCCGGTTGAGCAGGACCGGGTGCTCCTTGATGACGTCCTCGAGGACGTCCCACACCGGCGCCCGGCGTCGCTCGACCATGCGCTTGGCCGTCTTAATGTTCTGGGCCAACTCGAGATCCACGAGTCGCTTCATGACGAACGGCTTGAACAGTTCGAGCGCCATCAACTTGGGCAGGCCGCACTGGTGCAGCCTCAGCGTGGGGCCGGCAACGATGACCGAGCGGCCCGAGTAGTCGACTCGCTTGCCGAGCAGGTTCTGGCGGAAGCGGCCCTGCTTGCCCTTCAGCATGTCCGACAGCGACTTCAACGGGCGGTTGCCCGGCCCGGTCACGGGGCGGCCGCGGCGGCCGTTGTCGAACAGCGCGTCGACGGCCTCCTGGAGCATCCGCTTCTCGTTGTTGACGATGATCTCCGGCGCCCCGAGCGACAGCAGTCGCCCGAGGCGGTTGTTGCGGTTGATCACGCGGCGGTACAGGTCGTTGAGGTCGGACGTGGCGAAGCGACCGCCGTCGAGCTGGACCATCGGGCGCAACTCCGGGGGGATCACCGGCACGACGTCGAGGATCATCGCCTTGGGGTCGTTGCTGCGCCGGCCGTGGTCGTCCCGGCGGTTGAAGCTGGCGACGATCTTGAGGCGCTTGATCGCCTTCTGCTTGCGCTGGGCCGACAGCGGCTTGCGCCCCGAGTCACCCGGGTCGATGGCGTCGCGCAGCTTGATCTCTTCCTCGTCGAAGTTGATGCGGTCGATCAGCTGCTTGATGGCGTCGGCGCCGGTGCCGCCCTCGAAGTAGTCGCCGTACTTGTCGCGCAACTCGCGCCACAGCATCTCGTCGTCGATGATCTTGCGCGAGTGGAGGCCCTTGAACTCGTCCCACGTGCGGGCGACGAGGTCGAGCTCGACGTCGTAGCGCTCGCGCAGGGCCTCGACGTCCTTGTCGGCCTGCTTGCGGACGTTTGTCAGCGCCTTGTTGTCGGCGCCTTCGGACTCGGCCTTTCCGGCTTCGACCTCGAGCTCCTTGAACCGGCGGTCGATCGCCAGCTCCTTCTCCTTCTCGATGGCGTCACGCTCTTCGAGGTACTCGGCCTCCAGGCTGGACACGTCCTCGTGGCGCTTGTCCTCGTCGACCCAAGTCACGAGGTTGGCGGCGAAGTAGATGACCTTCTCCAGCTGCTTGGCCTTGAGCTCCTCCTTCGGCTCGATGCCGGCGAGGAGATAGGCCAGCCACGAGCGAGTGCCGCGCAGGTACCAGATGTGCACGACCGGCGCCTCGAGCTGGATGTGGCCCATGCGGTCGCGGCGCACCTTCGAGCGCGTCACCTCGACGCCACAGCGCTCGCAGATGATGCCCTTGAAGCGGACCCGCTTGTACTTGCCGCAGTAGCACTCCCAGTCCCGGGTGGGTCCAAAGATCTTCTCGCAGAAGAGCCCGTCCTTCTCCGGCCGCAGCGTGCGGTAGTTGATGGTCTCGGGCTTCTTCACCTCACCGTGCGACCAGGTCTTGATCTGGTCGGCGGTGGCCAGCCCGATCTTGAGCTGGTCGAACATGTTCACATCGAGCATGGGATTCCGTTCTTCGTAGTTCTCGTCGTGGGATGTGAAATCAGTAGGCCCGGATCGGCCGGCGGTCGTCGTCGTCGTCGCTGCCCCGCTCGGGGCGGGAGATGTCGATGCCGAGCTCCTCGGCCGCCCGGAAGACGTCCTCGTCCATCTCGCGCATCTCGATCTCGGAGCCGTCGTCGGCGAGGACCTCGACGTTGATGCAGAGCGCCTGCATCTCCTTCATCAGGACCTTGAAGCTCTCGGGCACGCCGGGCTCGGGGATGTTGTCGCCCTTGACGATGGCCTCGTAGACCTTGACCCGTCCGAGCACGTCGTCGGACTTGATCGTCAGCAGCTCCTGCAGGCAGTAGGCCGAGCCGTACGCTTCGAGCGCCCACACCTCCATCTCACCGAAGCGCTGGCCACCGAACTGGGCCTTGCCGCCGAGCGGCTGCTGGGTGATCATCGAGTACGGACCGGTCGAGCGGGCGTGGATCTTGTCGTCGACCAGGTGGGCCAGCTTGAGGATGTACATGAACCCGACGGTGATCGTGTTGTCGTAGGGGTCGCCCGTGCGCCCGTTGTAGAGCGTCGTCTTGCCATCGACGCCGATCAGCCGGTCGCCGTCGACGGACTCCTCGTTGAGGTTCTCCAGGATCTGCTGGATCGTCGGGTGGGAGCCGGCGTCCTCAGTCTCGTCCCAGTGGGCGCCGTCGAAGACGGGCGTGGCGATGAACGTCGCCGGGCGCGTGCTCGGGCGCGTCTTGGACTCGGTGCCCCGGATCGGCGTCTCGCCGACGCGCTGGCCACTGTTCGGGTCGGTCCACCCCCAGCGGGCGCAGTAGCCGAGGTGGGCCTCGAGCACCTGGCCGACGTTCATCCGGCTGGGCACGCCGAGCGGGTTGAGGATGATGTCGACGGCGGTGCCGTCGGCGAGGTAGGGCATGTCCTCGATCGGGAGGATCTTGGAGATGACGCCCTTGTTGCCGTGTCGGCCGGCGAGCTTGTCGCCGACTGAGATCTTGCGCTTCTGGGCGACGTAGACCCGCACGAGCTGGTTGACGCCGGGCGGCAGCTCGTCACCGTCGTCACGGTTGAAGACCTTGACGTCGATGACCTTGCCGTTCTCGCCGTGGGGCACCTTGAGGCTCGTGTCGCGGACCTCCCGCGCCTTCTCACCGAAGATGGCCCGCAGCAGGCGCTCCTCGGGCGTCAGCTCGGTCTCGCCCTTCGGCGTGACCTTGCCGACGAGCACGTCACCGGGGCCGACCTCGGCGCCGACGCGGATGATCCCGCGGTCGTCGAGGTCGGCGAGGATGTCGTCGGAGAGGTTGGGGATGTCCCGGCTGATCTCCTCCGGTCCGAGCTTGGTGTCGCGGGCGTCGACCTCGTGCTCGTGGATGTGGATCGACGTGAGCACGTCGTCCTTGACGAGGCGCTCGGAGAGGATGATGGCGTCCTCGAAGTTGTAGCCCTCCCACGGCATCAGCGCGACGAGCAGGTTCTTGCCGAGGGCCAGCTCGCCGTGGTCGGTGGAGGGACCGTCGGCGAGGATCGTGCCCTTCGTCACCGTGTCGCCCTCGCGGACGCGCGGGCGCTGGTTGATGCAGGTGTCCTGGTTCGAGCGACGGAACTTGGCCAGGCGGTAGACCTTGCGCCCCTCGTTCTTGTACTGCACCGTGATCGACTCGCCGGTGACCTCGAGGACGTGGCCGTCCTCGAGCGCCTGGACGAGGTCGCCGGCATCGCGCGCCGCACGGTCCTCGATGCCGGTGCCGATGTACGGCGCCTCGGAGCGCACCAGCGGCACGGCCTGCTTCTGCATGTTGGCGCCCATCAGGGCGCGGTTGGCGTCGTCGTGCTCGAGGAACGGGATCAGCGCCGTGCCGACCGAGACGATCTGCTTCGGGGAAACGTCCATGTAGTCGACGTCGGTCGGCGGGACGTAGCCGATGTCGGTCGTGGCGCCGAAGAAGCTCTCCGCCTCGAGCATCTTGCGCAGGTCGTCGAGGCTGGCGGCCTGGGGCGACCGGCGCACGAGCACGCGGTCTTCGACGAACGTCCCGTTGGCGTTGAGCGGCGCGTTGGCCTGGGCGACGACGTAGTTCTCTTCCTCGTCGGCGGCCATGTACACGATCTCCGACGTCACCTTGCCGTTGACGACCTTGCGGTACGGCGATTCGATGAAGCCGAACTCGTTGACCCTGGCGAACGTCGAGAGTCCACCGATCAGGCCGATGTTCGGGCCCTCCGGCGTCTCGATCGGGCACATCCGGCCGTAGTGGCTGAAGTGGACGTCGCGGACCTCGAAGCCGGCCCGCTCCCGCGAGAGACCGCCCGGCCCGAGCGCCGACAGGCGGCGACGGTGGGTCAGGCCCGACAGCGGGTTGACCTGGTCCATGAACTGCGACAGCTGGGACGTCCCGAAGAACTCCTTGATCGCGGCGACGACCGGGCGGATGTTGATCAGCGTCTGGGGCGTGATCGCCTCGACGTCCTGGGTCGTCATGCGCTCCCGCACGACGCGCTCCATGCGCGACAGGCCGATGCGCACCTGGTTCTGGATCAGCTCGCCGACGGAGCGGATGCGCCGGTTGGCGAAGTGATCCTGGTCGTCGAGGCGGTAGCCCGGCTCCTGCTTGACGAGATGGAGCATGTAGGTGACGGAGGCGAGCACCTCGCACCGGCTGAGCACGTTCTGGTCCTCGTCCGGCAGGTCGAGCTGGTCGGCGGTGAGCCCGAACAGGTCGCCGAGCCGGGCGACCTCGGCCCCGAGCTTGCGGTTGAGCTTGTAGCGCCCGACCCGGCTGAGGTCGTAGCGGCGGCTCTCGAAGAAGGCGTTGCGGAAGTAGGCCTTGGCCGACTCGACCGTCGGCGGCTCGCCCGGACGGGCCCGCTTGTAGATCTCGACGAGCGCTTCGTCCTGGGTCGGGGCGACATCGCGCTCCTTGTCCCACTGACCCTGAAGGAAGTCGAAGTGGTTGACGAAGCGGTCGAGGAAGCCGGGCGCGTTCTCCTCGTCGTAGCCGAGGGCCCGCAGCAGCGTGAAGATGCCGAGGCGGCGCTTGCGGGCGACACGGGTACCGGCGGTGACGTCCTTGCCCGGCTTCTGCTCGACGTCGAACTCCATCCACTCGCCGCGGTAGGGGTGGATCGTGCCCTTGACGAGCTGGTGCTTGGTCAGGTTGCGCAGGCGGAAGCGCTCGCCCGGCTCGAAGATGACGCCGGGGCTGCGCACGAGCTGGCTGACGACGACGCGCTCGGTGCCGTTGACGATGAACGTGCCCTTCTCCGTCATGATCGGGAAGTCGCCCATGAACACCGTCTGCTCTTTGATCTCGCCGGTGTTGCGGTTCATGAACCGGGCCCGCACGAAGACGGGCGCCGAGTAGGTCATGTCCTTCTCTTTGCACTCCTCGACGGAGAACTTCGGCGGCGGCCGCAGGTCCTCGTCGTGGGGGTCGAACTCCAGCTCCAGCTGCAGCGCCTCGGAGAAGTCCTTGATCGGGCTGATGTCCCGGAATGTGTTGGCGAGACCCTCGTTCAGGAACCAGTCGAAGCTCTCGCGCTGGATGGCGATGAGGTCGGGCAGCTCCAGAGGCTCCACCAAGTTGGCGAAGGAATAGCGCTCACGGGACGTCGAACGAGAGGCCACAGATCACTCCTGGGGGTCGCGGGCGAGGGGGCGCGCTGAAGCAGGGACCTTCGTCGGGGGAAGGGTCAGCGAACGCACGGCAACGAACCATGCTAGGGAGCAGGGCGCACGAAATCAACCAGCACCGCGGGCGGGACGCCCGGGCCGGGATCTCGTGCGACGCGGCGAGCCGCGCTGAATTGGGTGACAAGCTAAAGACCTGGCCCCGGCGTGTCAAGGATCGCCCGCCCGGGCGGCCCAGCCCGATCTGGAGGATGAGCCCGTTCTCATCGAAACCTCATGGTCCTCGCCCATCCTGGGGCCGAGATGCGTCGTCTTCCGCTCCCCGTGGCCCTGCTCGTCGCCATCGCCGTCGCCATCCTGACGGCCGTGGCCATCAACCTGACGATCCGCGCCCTCGAGCTGCCGAGCCAGCCCACCCCGATCGAGCCGATCCGGGTGGCCACGGCGGCGACGACGACCACCACCACCACCACGACCACCCCCACCACGACTACCACCGTTGCGGCGACGGCGTCGACGACGATGCTGGTCGCCACCACGACCACGGCGACGACGACGACGACCCTGCCCCTCCCCCACGAGGTGCCGCTGCCGCCGCAGCCCGCCGTACCGGCCGGTGGCGCCGTCGCTGGCGACACCGGTGGCGGTGGTGGCGGCGGCGGGGACGACGACGGACATGACGACAACGTCGAGGTCGACGACGAGGTCGAGGTCGAGGTCGACGATGACGTCGAGGATGAGGTCGACGATGACGAGGTCGACGATGACTGAGCGAACACAGGGCTCAACCAGGTCGCGCCTGCGCCGCGGGGTCGCCAGCATTCGGGTCCGGATCGTCGCCGGCTACCTCCTCCTGATCCTCGCCGCGCTGGTAATCACCGTCGTCATCACCCGTCAGGTCCAGCTCGCCCGCGTCGACCGCGAGATCGAACAGGAACAGTCCCAGGAGGTCGAGGAACTGCGCCTGTTCGCCGAGGACGGCGTCGACCCCGACACCGGCCAGCCCTTCGGCGGCGACGTCGGCCGTTTGTTCACGGTGTTCCTCAGCCGCAACGTGCCCTCGGACGACGAAGGCTTCTACACCGTCGTCGACGGGGCCGCCCAGCTGTGGAGCCAGGGAGCGCCGCGCCTGTTCGACGACGCCCAGTTCGCCCAGGCCTGGAGCGGCGTGACGGCGCCGACGCGGGGGAACACCCATACCGACGTGCCCGGCGTCGGCGAGGTCCGCTCCCTCGCCGTCCCCGTCGAACTCGGCGCCGCCACGGCCGGCGTGTTCGTCGTCGCCAGCTTCCCCCACGACGACCAGCGCGAGGTCGCCCAGGTGCTGCGCGTCATCAGCCTGGCCGGCATCGCCATGCTCGTCATCACGACGGCCGTCGCCTGGAGCATCGCCGGGCGCATCCTCCGGCCCGTCCGCGAGTTGTCGACCACGGCCCGTTCGATCACCGAGTCCGCGCTGTCGGCCCGCATCCCGGTCGATGGCCACGACGAGCTGGCCGATCTCGGGGCCACGTTCAACGACATGGTCGAGCGCTTGGAGGCGGGCTTTACCACCCAGCGCCGCTTCCTCGACGACGTCGCCCACGAGTTGCGGACGCCGATCACGATCGCCCGCGGGCACCTCGAGGTGCTCGGCGACGACCGCGCCGAACGGGCCGAGACGGTCGAGATCGTGACCGACGAACTCGACCGCATGAGCCGCTACGTCACCGACCTCCTGACGCTGGCCAAGGCCGAGCAGCCCGACTTCCTCGTCCTGCGACCGGTCGACATCGGCGAACTCGTCGCCGAGGTCGTCCAGCGGGCCCGCACGCTCGGGCCGCGCACGTGGACGCTCGACGCCGCCCCGGCGCCCGGCCGGTTCGCGACGACAGCCGACCCCGACCGTCTGCGCCAGGCGTTGATGAACCTGGCGGCCAACGCCGTCCAACACACCAAGGACGGCGACGAGATCGGCTTCGGCGCGGCCGTCGGAGCCCGGACGTTCCAGCTCTGGGTGCGCGACACGGGCCCGGGTGTCGACCCGGCCATCGCCTCCACGGTGTTCGACCGGTGGGCCCGGGCCGTCAACAGTCGCGCCAAACGACCCGAGGGCGCCGGCATCGGGTTGTCGATCGTCGACGCCATCGCCCGCGCCCACGACGGGCTGGTCGAGCTCGAATCCAGCGCCGCCGGGGCCACGTTCACGCTCGTCCTTCCCCTGCCCGACGACGGCGCCTCCTTCGACCCGCCGATCGTGCCCCCACCGTTCACCGCCGACGCCGGCCTGACCGAGGACCCGACATGACGAGAATCCTGATCGCCGAGGACGAGGCCCGCATCGTCTCGTTCCTGGAAAAGGGCTTGCGGGCCAGCGGCTACTCGACCGTCGCCGTCGGGACCGGACCCGACGCGGTGGCGCTGGCCCGCGACGACAGCTTCGACCTCCTGCTGCTCGATCTCGGCCTGCCCGGCTTGGACGGCCAGGCCGTGCTGCGCGCCGTTCGCGATCGAGGTGAGCACATGCCGGTGATCATCCTCACCGCCCGCGAGGGCGTCGACGACACCGTCGCCGGGTTGGAGAGCGGCGCCGACGACTACATGACGAAGCCGTTCCGCTTCGAGGAGCTGCTCGCTCGCGTCCGCCTCCGTCTCCGGGACGGGGTCACGCCGGAAGCGACGATCGTGGAAGCGGGCGGTGTCGCCCTCGACCTGCGGGCCCGCCGGGCGTCGATCGGCGACCGCATCGTCGAGCTCACCGCCCGCGAGTTCGCGCTCACCGAGGTCTTCCTGCGCCATCCGGGACAGGTCCTCAGCCGCGAGCAGTTGCTGTCGCACGTGTGGGGCTACGACTTCGACCCCGGCTCCAACGTCGTCGACGTGTACGTGCGCTATCTGCGCCGCAAGCTGGGGAAAGACGTCATCGAAACCGTCCGCGGCATGGGCTACCGCCTGCGCGACTGATCACGCAGCGACGGAGGCGACGGAGAGTCGCGCGATTGATCACGCTCGGGTGCTGATGAGAGGAATCTCATCGAGGACTCACCCGGTACTCAGGGTCGGGGCTCACGGTGGCGGGCGTGGCTCTCGCCGACGACGTCATCCCGGCTGCCGCCCATCTGGCCGGACCGGGCTCAGCGGCCGTGCTGCGCGCCGCCCTGGCGCCGCTCGGCGCCCAGCTCGTGACGTCGCGTCCCTGTCACGTGCACTATCGCCCCGACAGCGACGTCGCCGTCCGTTACGACACGACGGTCTCGTGGGCCGGCGCGCCGGCGACGCCCGAGACATTGCTCGCCGGGGTCAGCCGCCATAGCGTGCCCACGGGGACATTGCCCGTCGCCGGCCACACCGACGAGGGCGAGGTGCTGGAGGTCGGGGTGTGGCGTTGGCCCTTCGACCCCCACGTCCCGGGCCTCACCGACGCCGTGACCCCGTCCCGGGTCGGCGCATTTCTCGGTGACCTCGTGGCCGGCCGCGCCGAGCTCGAGGTCGTCGCCTACCGGCCGACGCAGCGGGCCGTGGTGCGCGTGCGCGACGAGCGCGGCCGCACGACCTACGTGAAGGCGTTGCGGCCCGGCGACGTCGGACCGCTCGTACTCCGCCACGAACGGCTGGCCGCCGCCGGCGTGCCCGTCCCCGCCGTCCTCCTGGCCGACGAGGGACGCGGGCTCGTCGCCCTGCAGGCGCTCGAGGGACCGACCGCCCGGCTGCGCTACCAGCGGGTCAACGGCAAGTGGCCCTCGCCCGCCCACTACCTGGGCGTCCTCGACGCCATCGGCGCCGCCGACCTGTCGACCATCCCGGTGCGGCCGGGGCGGCTGACCGACGCCGTCGGCCACGCCCGCATACTCGAACGCACCGCACCCGCCCAGCGGTGGCGACTCGAGACCGTCGTCGACGCGGTGCGGGCCGACCGCGGTCGCGGCGAGCGCCGACACCTCGCCGTGCACGGCGACCTCTACGAGGCGCAGCTCGTGACGGCGCCGAGGTCGGCCGCCATCGTCGGCGTGCTCGATCTCGACGACGCTGGACCCGGCGATCCGCTGGACGACCGGGCGACGATCCTTGCCCACCTGTGGGTGCGCTCTCTCGACGCCCCCCATCGGGCGCGCCTGCGGGCCCACATCGCCGAGCTGCGCGACGCGTTCGTCACCACGGACGGGCCGGCCGAGCTCGACGTCGTGACGGCGGCGGTACTCGTCGGATTGGCCACCGGTCCGTTCCGCATCCAAGCGCGGGGGTGGCGGCGCCAGACGACCCAGATCTTGTCCGAGGCCGTTCGCCTCGCCACGGCAACGTCGACCCGCCGCCGCTCCGCCGGCGGGATGAGAAAACCCTCAGCCCGGCCTCACGCCCGTGTCACCGCCGCCGACGAACCTAGTCGCATCCCCCAATGATCCCGAAAGGACCGATCATGCCCAACATCACCTGGAAGGCAGCCATCGCCGGAGGCGCCGTCGCCGGCGTCAGCCTCGGTGGCTTCGCCGTCGCGCAAGACGATCAGCCGCTGCGGCCCGTCGACAACGTGCAGCTCCGTCTCGTCAGCGCCAACCTGGCGGCGTCGCCCTCGGCGCCCGTCACCGTCGCGTCGTCGGCGTCCAAGGCCGTCCGTCAGAACACGTCGAGCCCCGCGGCCCCGGCGGCCGTGGTCCCCGCCCCGGCGCCCGTCGTTCCGGCGGTGGCGTCGGCTCCGTCGCTGCCCGACATCTGCCCCGGCGGCGACTTCACCGGCAGTAGCTGGGACGACTCGTGCGGCATCGCTCCTCCCCCGCCGCCCCCGCCGCCGCCCCCGGTCGACGACAGCCCGTCGCCGGACTCGCCGGCCCCGGCTCCGGCCCCGGCCGCCGCGTCCGACAGCCCGGCATCGCCGCCCAGCGGTGGTGGGGGTGGCGGTAGCGGCAGTGGCGGTGGAAGCGCCGGCAGCTGAGACGCTCGGGGCTTCGCCGACCGGCATAGCCGGATCGGCTGCGCCTCCGTGCTCGCCGCCGACCCTGCGGATCGGCGCTCGCCCAACCTGCAGACAGCGACGCCCCGGGGACCATGGTCCCCTGGGCGTCGTCGCGCCAGGGCGGATGGCGCGTTGTCAACGGCTGGTCAGGCGACCTCGACGGAGGCGCCGGCGTCTTCGAGCTTGGCCTTGGCCGCCTCGGCGGCGTCCTTGTTGGCCTTCTCGAGGACGGGCTTCGGGGCGCCGTCGACGAGGTCCTTGGCCTCCTTCAGGCCCAGGCTCGTCAGCTCGCGCACGGCCTTGATGACCTGGATCTTCTGGGCTCCGGCGCCGGTGAGGATGACGTCGAACTCGTCCTTCTCCTCGGCGGCCTCGTCGGGCGCACCACCGGCGGGGGCGCCGGCGGCGGCAACGGCGACCGGAGCGGCCGCCGTGACCTCGAACTTCTCCTCGAACGCGTCGAGCAGCTCCTTCAGCTCGAGCACGGTCATGCTGCTGATCGAGTCAAGGATCTCTTCCTTCGTAGCCATGTCTTTCATTCCTTCGGGATAGGTGTGGGTAAGTGGGGTGGTGTCGCGCGCCGTCAGGCGGCGGCGTCTTGTTGGTCGATGAGGGCCGAGAGGCCGTAGGCGAAGTTGCGTGGGAGCGCCTGCAGGAGGCCGGCCGTCTTGACCAACGGGGCCTGCAGGGCGCCGGCGAACCGGGCCAGCAGCTCTTCGCGCGAGGGCAGCTCGGCGAGGGCAGTGACGTCGGCCGCGCTCAGTGTGCTGGCGCCGAGGGCGCCGCCCTTGAGCACGAGCAACGGGTTGGTGCGGGCGGCATCGCGCAACGCCTTGGCGGCGGCCACGGAGTCGCCGCTGACGAACGTCAGCGCGGTCGGACCGACGAGCAGCTCTGTGAGCCCGTCGATGCCGGCCTTCTCCGCGGCGAACCGGGCCAGGGTGTTCTTGTACACCGTGTGCTCGGCGCCGACCTGGCGCAGCGAGCTACGCAGCGTGGCCAGCGCCCCGACGGTGAGGCCGCGGTACTCCGTCACGAAGACGGCGGCCGCGTCAGTCAGCTTCGACGCGATCTCGTCGACGATGGCGACCTTCTCGGAACGAGGATTGTCCATTCGATGCACGCCTCCTTTCGCTTTTCTCGTGGCGTCTCGCTTGGTTGGAGCGAGCGCCACGCGATCCCGCTGGAGCGGGAGACGAATGGGGCGTGCACCTCGGCTGGCGGGGCGAACCCATTACCCGACTCCGTACGGAGTGCGGACCAGCGGTCTGCGGCGAGCAGCCGGATTGGACTTGTCGGGCGTCGATGCTACCGGCATCGAGCGCTGATCGGGAGGCTTCTAGGCTGACCGAACCATGGCCGCCGAACATCGCCGCGTCGTCGCTGCCACCGTGGCCAACGCCCGCGCCCTGGCCGACAACCTCGCCAACCAGGGCTACGTGTTCGGCGGTGGGGACGCCTCGACGTGGACGATGCGCAAGGCGCGCCGGCGCGGTGACATCACCGTGACGATCGTGATCACCAGCGCGGATCCGGCGGCGACACCGTGGGGGCCGCCGCCGGGTCCTCGACTGGGCTGACGAGAAGATCAGTCGACGTCAGGACGCAGCCGGTTGGTGTCGACGTGGACGCCGGGGCCCATCGTCGAGCTGACCGTGATCTTCTTCAGGTAGCGGCCCTTGGCCGATGCGGGCTTGGCCCGGTTGAGCTCGTCGAGCACGGCCCGGAAGTTGGTCTCCAGGGCCGACGGCTCGAAGCTCGTCTTGCCCAGCGGCACGTGCACGTTGCCGTAGCGATCGGTGCGGTACTCGACCTTGCCGCCCTTGAACTCGGTCACGGCCCGGCCGACGTCCATCGTCACGGTGCCGGTCTTGGGGTTGGGCATCAGGCCGCGCGGCCCGAGGGCCCGACCGAGGCGACCGACGAGCGGCATCATGTCGGGCGTGGCGATCGCCACGTCGAAGTCGAACTTGCCCGCCTCGATCTGGGCGGCGAGATCGTCGGCACCGACGAGGTCGGCGCCGGCGTCGCGGGCCTCGGTGGCCTTGTCGCCGGAGGCGAAGACGGCCACGCGGACGTCCTTGCCGGTGCCGGCGGGCAGGGCGACGGTGCCGCGGACCATCTGGTCGGCCTTGCGCGGATCGACGCCGAGGCGGACGGACACGTCCACGCTCTCGTCGAACTTGGCCTTGGCCATGCCCTTCACCAGGCCCAACGCCTCGGTCGGCGTATAGAACTGGTCACGGTCGAACGTCTTCAGCTGATCGGTGTAGTGCTTCCCGGACATCAAGAGTCTCCCTCGTGGTAGAAGTCGCCGGGCGAGGTCCTCCCGGTCGAACTGTTGAGTGATTGCTACGGCGCCACGCGTTAGCGGACGGTGATGCCCATCGAGCGGGCGGTGCCGCGGATCTGTTGCTTGGCGGCGTCGAGGTCGTACGCGTTGAGGTCGGGCATCTTGATCTGCGCGATCTCTTCGACGTCGGCCTCGGTGATGCGCCCCACCGTCGTCTTGCCCGGCTCGGACGAGGCCTTGTCGAGACCGGCCTTCTGGCGGATCAGGACGGGCGTCGGCGGCGTCTTCAGGATGAACGTGAACGAACGGTCCTCGAAGATCGTGATGTCGACGGGCACGATCGTGCCGACCTGGCTTTCGGTGGCGGCGTTGTACGCCTTGACGAAGTCCATGATCGCCACGCCGTGGGGACCGAGCGCGGTGCCCACGGGCGGCGCCGGGCTGGCCTTGCCGGCCGGGATCTGGATCTTGACGATCGCTGCGACCTTCTTCTTCGCCATTTCGTTGTCCTTCTTGCGTCTCTTACAGCTTGGCGACCTGGGCGAAGTCCATCTCGACGAGCGTCTCGCGCCCGAAGATGTTGACCAGGACCTTGAGCTTCATGTGGTCGGCATTGATCTCGGCGATCTCGCCGGAGAAGTCGGCGAACGGGCCTTCCTTGACCCGCACGCTTTCGCCCACCTCGTACTCGAGGCGGGGCTTTGCCCGCGACGTCGCCTCGGCGCCGTCGGCCTTGGCGGCGAGGAACTTGTGGACCTCGCGCCGCGAGAGCGGCGTCGGCTTCTGGCCGTGACGGCTCTGGCCGACGAACCCGGTGACGCCGGGCGTGTTGCGGATGCAGTACCAGGACTCGTCGTCCATGCGGCAGCGCACGAGCAGGTAGCCGGGGAATACCTTGCGCTGGACGACCTGCTTGCGGCCGCCCTTGAACTCGACGACCTCTTCCATGGGGATGACGACCTCGAAGATCTTCTCCTCCATGTTCATCGACTGGATGCGGGCGTGGAGGTTGGCCGTGACCTTCTTCTCGTACCCGGACTGGGTGTGCACGACGAACCACTCGCCCGGGCGGGTCCAGGGATCGTCGACGATCTCCTCGACGGCGTCGGGATCGATGGTGACGTCGTCCCCACCGTCGCCGGGCACGGCGTCCTCGGCCGGGGCGTCATTCTCGGCCGGCGCCGGATCGTCGGGGATCGTCTCGGCGGTCGGGGTCTCGACGACGGTGTCGTCGACGAGTACGTCGGTGTCAGTGGCCGTCTCGGCCATGGTGGTGTCCTGTTCGTCGCTCATCGTCCGTAGAACCATCCCGATAGGTCGCCGAACACGTAGTCGAGACCCCCGACGAGGGCGGTGTACACGATCACCGTGATGATGACGACGATCGAGTAGCGCACGACCTCATCGCGCTTGGGCCAGGCGACCTTGCGCATCTCCTCGCGGACTTCGCGCAGGTACTGGGCCGGCGTGACGCGCTCGTGCTTGGGCGGCGCCTGGCGCTGCACGCGCGTCGGGGCCCCCTTCTCGTCCAGCGCGCCCATGCGGCGGAGCTGGCGCTTCTGTTCGCGGTTTAGGTCGTCCAGGGACATGGAAGTCGTCGTGCTCGATGTTCGTGAGGGGCAGGGCAGGAGGGACTCGAACCCCCGACCGCCGGTTTTGGAGACCGATGCTCTACCAACTGAGCTACTGCCCTCGGTTCGGGAAGGCGCCCACGCTATCGGCGCGGCCGCCGTCCCGGGGGCCGCCGGCTAGCGCGTCTCCTTGTGGACCGTGTGGCGCCGGTCATGGTTGCAGTACTTCTTCATCTCGAGGCGCTCACGATCATTGATCTTCGACTTCACCGTGATGTAGTTGCGCCGCTTGCACTCGGTGCATTCGAGCGTGATCTTCACCCGCTTGTCTGACTTGGCCATGAGAACCTCAGTTCAGGATCTTGGTGACGCGGCCGGCGCCGACGGTGCGGCCGCCTTCACGGATGGCGAAACGGAGGCCTTCGTCCATGGCGATCGGCTTGCCCAACTCGACGGTCATCGCCACGTTGTC
>Ga0183260_10000655_pt1 | contig 29359 bp, 23 predicted proteins | sample AntDrymUQ4972206_2_FD_129768 | JGI IMG/M metagenome (GOLD analysis project Ga0183260, IMG submission 129768) | Polar desert sand microbial communities from Dry Valleys, Antarctica - metaG UQ497 (22.06) (version 2) (version 2) | ecosystem: Environmental > Terrestrial > Soil > Desert | place...
ACCGTACGTGAACCTCTCGATTCATACGGCTCTTCAGGTGTTGTGAGCGTTGTTACACTCTGTTTTAATTTGACTTGTTCATCCCTTTCGGTTGACGCATCTATAAAACGAACACCTGTGTACCCCTTCGCTACTGCTTATTTTCATAAGCTACCATAGTAGAGGAGCATCTACACTTGAAAGCGGGACGGGAATTGATTATTCTAAGCATGTTATATGACAAAAACTGATTAAAACCTTCTGAAAAAAATAAGCGAAGAGTTTGCCAAGGGAAACATAGAGTTTTGCGGAGCGTATTTAGCTGAATATATTAAGTGGAACATTCTTGGCGAGAATGCAATTATAGTGAAGGAACAAGTGCTTGAAGTATCTAAATGCAGCAACTGACTCTGGGCAATTCAGAACAGATTCATTACTTCATTTTTTTATTGTAACATTCTTACCAATGCTTCTTGCCTTGCTAATAAACTTTCTACTAATACGAAAACATAGACAAGTTAATGCTGCACTCTAGGCAACTCTTTCCCAGAATCCAATGATTAAGAAAATACTTTATTTCATTATCGTTTTAGCAGGACTTATAATTGTCTCCTATTTTTTACAACCCATTAAAAAAGGCAAAGGACTTGACCCAACAACCAAATATGAACTTGTAAGCAATTGGCTCGACCTTCCAAAAGATTTTAAGTTAGGCAATCCAACAGGGATCGGCATTGACACAAACCAAAACATTATAGTTTTTCATAGAGCCGACAGAGAGTGGTCATTGTTTGGTTCAATACCGGATGAACCAATTATTAGCAAAACCATTTTAGTTATTGATAAAGAAAGGGGAAAATTGCTAGATAGTTGGGGCGATAACTTGTTTATTATGCCTCACGGCTTGACAGTTGATCATGAAAATAATATTTGGGTTTCAGACGTTGGACTTCATCAAGTTTTAAAATTCAGCCACGATGGAAAACTTTTAATGAAACTTGGAGAAGCTAAAGTTTCAGGAAACGACAGTTTGCATTTTAATAAACCGACAGACATTGCCGTTGCAAAAGATGGTTCATTTTATGTGAGTGATGGGTATGGAAATAGTAGAGTTGTAAAGTTCTCTGCAGCAGGAAAATATTTATTGGAATGGGGCAAAAAAGGCGGCAAAGAAAGTGAGTTTAACATACCTCACGGAATTTCATTGAACAGCAATGGCAAGGTGTTTGTCGCAGACAGAGAGAACAACAGAATACAAGTATTTGACCCCAATGGCAAGTTTATTAAACAATTTGAAGACAACAGTTTTGGAAAAATTTGCTCGGTTGCATTTGACAAAACTGGAACAAAATTATTTTCTGTTGACGACTTTACATTTTTTAAAGTTAAGCATCATGGTTCAGACGTTTTTATTTTTGACACAACAGGAAATGTACAAACAAGGTTTGGCAGAAGTGGCTCATATAATGGTAATATATCCTGGTATCACGACTTGACAATTGACAAGGACGAGAACATTTACATTGGCGACATTTTAGGAAACACAATTCAAAAGTTTAAGAAAGTTTCTAATCGCTGAGAGAAGTAAAAACGCACATCAAGGGATTTAGCAATATGGTGGCAGGACGTTGAAACTTCATCTGCGTGCTACTATCAACAGCAGTTCCAGCCGACGAATAACGCCAAGCAATAGAATAAACAATGAACATTTATTTATAAATTTAGCTTCGGTTACAGGCTGACGATTTTCAAATACCGATTTTCAAATACCGCAACATCGCCAAGCCATAACGTCAGACTGTCTTAAAACTACTTTAGATACAATTAAAATAAGATTATGCTTTACTCAAAATGGTTAATACTTCTACTGCTCTTTACTTTTTCAAGGAATGTAATCGCACAAAAGAATGAAGTAGTGATTTCTCCAAAAGTGGAAACCTGGAAAAATGAAGTGATGAAAGCTTTGGATGAGAAATATAAAACGGCTCAGGAAATGGTGGACATGGTTTTCAGTTTTTCTGAACTTGGTTTCCAGGAAACAGAAACCTCAGCATATCTCACAAGCATTTTGAAAAAAAATGGTTTTACTATAGAAAAAGGAATTGGAGGAATACCCACGGCATGGATGGCTAAATGGGGTAATGGCAAACCGATGATTGCCCTGGGAAGTGATATAGACTGTATTCCAAAAGCTTCTCAAAAGCCAGGTGTTGCATATAAAGAACCAATTGTGGAAGATGCGCCGGGTCATGGTGAAGGACATAATTCAGGATTGCCGTTAGTAATATTATCCGCCATAGAAGTAAAAAAAATAATGGAGCGGGAAAACTTACCCGGCACTTTAATAATATGGCCCGGCGTGGCTGAAGAATTGGTGGGTACAAAAGCATGGTACATTCGTGATGGTTATTTTAAAAATGTTGATGCCTGCATTTTTACACATGTAGGCAATAATATGGGTGTAACGTGGGGCGATGCAGGTAATAACGGCCTGGTATCTGTGGAATTTAAATTTGAAGGTAGCTCCGCACATTCTGCCGGCGCACCATGGCGTGGCAAGAGTGCATTAGATGCTGTAGAACTTATGAACGTAGCATGGAATTTTAAAAGAGAGCATCTGAAACCTACGCAACGTTCGCATTATGTAATAACCGATGGTGGCGACCAGCCAAATGTTGTTCCTTCCAAAGCAGCAGTATGGTATTACCTGAGAGAGAGAACGTATGAAGATATTAAGAGCATGTATGATGATGCCATACTATATGCAAACTCTGTAGCGGCAATGACAGGCACTAAAGTTTCACATAAACTATTAGGAACCGCCTGGCCGGGACATTTCAATAAATCGATAGCGGAAGCTGTTCATGAAAATATTAAAAAAGTTGGTTTGCCAACCTGGGATTCGAGCGACCAACAATTAGCAAGAGCTGTTCAGAAATTAGTCAACGCACCAAAAAAAACACAACGTGGAGAACTGATTAATGGATTAGCAATGAAGCTCGACACATTAAATGGTCCTGTTCAATTTTCGTGGGGAGCAGGTAGCGATGACATCGCCGATATTGCATGGAATGTTCCGACTGTAGTATTTAGATATCCTTCTAATATTCCCGGCACACCGGGGCATAACTGGGCTGATGCAATTGCGATGGCAACACCTATAGCACACAAAGGGGTTGTGGCCGGAAGTAAGGTGGTTGCTGCTACCTTATTAGATATGCTTACAAATTCAAAGATCATTTTAGATGCATGGGACTATCATAAAAATGTTCAAACAAAGGAGGTAAAATATATTCCTTTTTTAGATTCTACAACACTTCCTGCTATCCACCTCAATAAAAAGATCATGGATGAATTTCGACCTCGACTAAAAAAATATTATTACGATCCATCAAAATATAAAACTTACCTCGAACAACTTGGCATTCAATATCCACAATTGGAGAAGAAAAACTTTTAATAATCATATAGAATTCACTCTAATGGTGTATTAGGAAAGGTTAAACCTTAGATGAGTAAAAGAAAAGTATGCCGATAGTCGAGCAAGCAAGGGGGATTTCGCCCCCTGCTCCTTACAGAACCGTATCCCGAATCAAGTTCGGGACAAGCTGTGAACCTCTCGATTCATACCGCTCTTCAGGTGTTGTGAGCGTTGTTACACTCTGTTTTAATTTGACTTGTTCATCCCTCTTTCGGTTGACGCTTCTATAAAACGAACACCTGTGTACTCCTTCGCTCTGTACACTTTCCTGTACTTCATCGCTACTACGGGTACATCCGTCCCTGTTGCTGGTTTCAACAAGGCTTATTACATCTTACGGGTGCTCCGCTTGATAGTTTCACCTCTATGCTTTTCGTACGTTCTGCCGCATCTGCAACCGTCTTACCTATTTGAGCGTATTCAACCAACACAGGTTCTCCAAGCCTGCCCCGCAGAATTGCGGGGTTCCGCCTCTGCGCCTGTCTGTAAGTCCCCGGCGGCTTTATCCCGGATGCAGCCAACACTTCTGGCAATTACTTATAACGAATGGAACTCTGTTGAAACGATCATCCCGCTGAGGCGGGACAGGTCGTGCATCGTTTCTTTTTCCATCACTAACAATTATCGAGACCTCACAGCCGCTTCTCCGCCGCGGCGGATCGGCTCTTACAGACGCACCTGTCGTATAGCAGGAAAATTCTTAATCCGCTCTGTTCTTCGTTGTGCTTCAATCAGCTCACCTACTATATTCTCCATTTCTAAATGGCCGGAAAGGTTCAAGGTATCCTTTCAACTTCAGTTGCAGAAGATATTCACGCTAAGTGTTGCCGGAAGGACGTAAACGATCTTTGTAGGGTGTTTAAAAAATACTTAAGTTCTCTTTGGGTGTAACAGCCAAATAAAGCTACCTGACACCAACTCCTGCGCTTCAGGTATTCACTTTCATAACTGAAGATTATCGCTTCTTTTTGTAGTTGAGTTATTATGTGATTGGGTTTTCCACCAGGCCAAGAAATAGTAAAAACTTTTGATCGGGAATTATCAAAAGGAAGGACGCCACTTTCGTTTAATAAGTTGAAACAAGCTTGCGAGTAAGTATCGATCAATTCAAACTGCTCCTCTTGAAGTTTCTGCTTAATACCAACATTCAACGCATGAACGAGATTTGATGCAATCGTATAAGGCACTCCATACTTTTTATCGTATTCAGCAAGATCAAAGTAAACCGGAATATGATTTGAAGAAATCGCTTCTATGTTTGAAAAAACAATAGCAAGTCCCGGAATCGATGCCAGCCCCTTTCCTGAAGATGCAGTCGCCATGGCAACCCCGGATAAATCAATAGCATAGGTGCCGACCGTGCTCATGCAATCAACAAAGCAAAGGCAATTGTTTCTGTTACATACATCTACAACGCTATTCAAATCATTCATTACTCCTGTTGACGTTTCACAATGACACAACAATACCCACCTCGCCTCGCTCTGCTTTATTACTTTTTCAACTTTAGCTATATCAAACTGCTCTCCCCACGCTAATGCCATTTCATCAAAGATTAACGATAATCGTGTAGCTTGTTTTATTAGCCTTTCACCAAACTCACCATTCGACAATATCAACCCTTTTCCTCCAAGGACTTTTATTTGCGATATCATAGCCTCGTTTGCTGCCGTTCCGCTTCCTGTAAGTATGTTACACCTTTCCACATTGAATTGTGTACACAAATAATCTGTTGTATCTGAGTATAATCTTTGAAACCTATTTGAACGATGAGAAATAGGTGTCGAAGCTAAAGCGGCAAGGACCTGTTGTGAAATTTGAACAGGACCGGTACTGACGTTTATGGTTGCAGGGTTCATGATGTGACAGGTTAGTTAGAAATTGCTGTAGTAATGAATGAAGGACTATTCTTTTGTGTCGGCTTTAAAAGCCCCTTTTAAATTATTGATATGAAAATATAGTGGCTGGTAAAGTGCCTTTTCTGTTCCAACTAATGGCCCAAACGGAACAGAGCCGATGTTTTTATATAGCTCTAATTCATTTACGCTTCCTGAAATAACTCCCAGATCATACCCTTGTGCTATCAAAGAAGGTATCAACACTTTTAGCATGCTTATGGCTATTCCTTGTTTACGCTTGTTTTTCTTCACGGCAAATAGTCTCACTTCAACCAACTTGTTGTGAGCGGGCAGGTACTCATCAAGATTACTCAGCTTTTTATCCAAAGAGAAAGGACGTATAGGGTTGTAGCAAACCATACCTACTAACTCTTCGCCTTCTAACGCCACTATATAGGTATTCTTTTCATGAAAAGCATCTATCAGTTTTCCATCCGGTCTTTTCTTGTGTTGTGGTATTTCTTCTGCAAACGTTTCATGATTTAGTTGATGAATTTTATCAAACTCATCCTGTGCAGCAATTTTTACTGTTAATGCATGATGCTGCTGCTCTTCGGTTATAGACATTGTTTTAATTTCTTTTAATTATTGGTGTAAATGGATGAAGAATTCGAGGTTTGGTTTTTCTACCATGCTACAACTCCTTTTTGCTGATATCACTCATCGTAGCGATGTGAATAATATTTTTCTATCTCCTTTCTTTTAATCTTCATGGTAGGTGTAAGCAATCCGTTGTCTACAGTAATGTGTTGTGGCTTTCAACAGCTTCAAAGTAAGACATGTTTATTCGCAAAAGATTTGACAAAAGTCAAAAAGAGGATTACCCTGATTTCTTAGCCCTAATACGACTTAAAGTTTCAAGGTTCATACCTAAGTAAGTTGCAAGATATTTTAAAGGAACACGTTGCAGTAGATGAGGAAAGTGTTTTACGATAAACTGATACCGGTCTTCAGCTTTTTGCTTTCTAAGATTGTATACTTCAATTTCAAGCATATATAAATACTTCTCTGTTATTACCCTGCCAATTGTATTGAAAGCAGGATGCTTTTTATATAATCGCTGCATATCATTGTAGTGCAACATAGCAAGAGTAGTATTCTCTATTGCAACAATATTTTCATTACCAGGCTTACGACTATAAAAACTATATACAGAAGTTATGGTGGCCTCCTCCCACAAAAATTTTGTAGTAACTTCTTCAGTTTCTTTGAGATAGAAACTTCGTGTCAAACCTTTCAGTATCCAGGAAGCGTGATTAGAAATACGACCAGCTTTTAATATGAAATCATCCTTTTTAAAATCTCTTATTACCACTGCACTGCCCAGGTCATCAATAAGTTCATCAGACATAGTACAAATACTATTGAAGTATTCTATAACGGAAGCAAGCATGCAAACAATTTAAAGCATTTGAATTTGATCCCCAAACAATATGGATTTGCTGGACGTTTGAAAATGCCTTATATGTAAATAAGCCCGTTACTTTTTCCTTGTTGTGCCACAAATAAGACACAACTCTAAAGGGCACAGTACAATTTACAATACCTTAATGGTAATATATCCTGGTATCACGACTTAACAATTGACAATGACGAAAACATTTACATTGGCGACATCTTAGGAAACACAATTCAAAAGTTTAAGAAAGTTTCTAATCGCTGAGAGAAGTAAGAACGCACATCAAGGGATTTAACAATATGGTGGCAGGACGTTGAAGCTTCATCTGTGTGCTACTATCAACAGCAGTTCCAGCCGATGAATATCTATGAGCCTTTATTTGTTATCTTCATCTTTAGTTTATAATCGGCTTCAGTTGTAGCTGACAGTTATGAAATACCACCACAGCAGCAAGCCGACAACCCTGTTAGGAGCAATTCTTATGGCATGAGTTTTCACATTATATTTTTGCTTGGTTTGTTTAGTGCAGTTCCAATAAAAAGCCTGTGTTTGGAACTTACTTCGCCAAGCACCGCAGAGAACTTTATACCAGGTTAACATTGAATTCGGATAGCACCTTTCAAATAGGATCTTATGGTCTTAAGGGTTGGGATTCTCTAAAGGGCAACTATTATTCCCGCAGGGATACTATATTGTTGGAGCCATTCACAGCAGATGTAAATCGTATTTTAAATACAGATTTGTATGTACACCAAGGCAAATGGCTCCAATTTATCCAATTAGACCGTAATGGTCCCAATCTCCGTAAAAAATAGTACTGCGTCTGCTTGCATCGTGCTTGCACGCTGCTTATTAAAATATTATCTTTAGTTGCGGCTCGGATAACGGAGGACAGTTTCACCCCCGTCCTCACAGCCACAGTACCTGATACTCTCTCATCATTACGGATCTTAATTATATGTTTACCTGCCTTGATACATCGCGGCTAATGTGAAAATAGCTTTGCTTTTCTTCTCTTTGTTGCACATCAAAATAAAGGTTGACACTATGTTTTTATTTTTCAATATCAGTGGCAATCCAACTCAAACACAATTCCTCGTACATAAATGATTGAACCTGTAAATGAATTCTAGTACTCTTGATAAACAGGATTTCAGAAGTAATCATTGGCTGCGTTTCATAATTTATTTTTTCTATTAGAATATGCTTTCGAAAGTCAACATTTCCTTGTCCATACCATTTGAAGACAGCTTCTTTACATGACCATATTAGCGTTAGAAATTGTATGGTAGCACACTCATTGAAGCTACTTAGTTCTTCTTCATTCAAAAACTTATTTTTAATTCTGCTTATAATTTCAGTTGGCTTTTCTATATCTATGCCCACTCTTTTTTTTGAACTTACAATGACTGCAGCATAATCACCGCAATGGGATATGGAAAAATGATAGGCCTCATCATGTAAAAATGGTTTCCTCGTATCTGCTATCTGAATCAATGCTACAGGAAAATGGGGGTAAAGACTTTTCAATAAATACCGGCCCGCCAGGTGTTGTAGTCGCTTGTGCGCATGTGTAATTTCCCGCTGCACATTTACTTTTTTTGTAAAAAAAGCTTCGTCCTCTTCTATTTTCCAGATCGCAAGTTTGGTGGCTTCGTCAATATCTTGTTGAAAAAAAACAGGCATGCATGAACATTTATCCGGTTAATTTGCGGCAATCAAAAGTGGGCTTCAATATTCATAAAAAAAAATATTCATGATTCTTTCTGACACACGCATATTGGAAGAGATTAAAAACGGAACGATTAAAATCGTTCCATACAGCCGTGAATGCCTGGGCAGCAATAGTTATGATGTGCATTTGGGGAAAACCCTTGCTACATATAAAAACCACATACTTGATGCAAAATTGCATAATGAAATAGAACCCTTTGAGATACCTGAGGAAGGCTTTATTTTATACCCCCATATTTTTTATTTAGGTGTGACGGCAGAATATACAGAAACACATGCACACGTACCTTTCCTTGAGGGTAAGTCTTCTACAGGCCGCCTGGGCATTGACATTCATGCCACGGCAGGCAAAGGCGATGTAGGTTTTTGCGGAAACTGGACCCTTGAAATTTCAGTAAAACAACCCGTCCGCGTTTATCCCAACATGCCTATCGGGCAACTCATTTATTTTCCTGTAGATGGAGAGATAGAAGTAAAATACAATCAGAAAGCAAATGCCAAATACAGCTATCAAAGCGACAAACCCGTGGAAAGCATGATGTGGAAGAATAAGTTTTGATTCATCCCCCGATGAATAATTTCTGTTTTAGAATATTTTAAATCGCCTTGGCGCCATACTTCTTTTGATAAGCGATCAGCCACGCCACTACTTCATTGTAGGTGTACAAACCTTTGGACTGCTTATTCAGTTTCAGGTAATTATCATAAAAAGCCGAAGTAAAAGGTTGGACTTTATTTTTATTTCGTATTAAATAATTTCTATATTCTGTATAATCGAGTAAGTATTGAGGATGCGCAGTTTTCAGCAGCAGATAAGCGCTTTGCGGATCCACTAATGTCAATTCACGGATCGCATACAAATACATTTCAAAATAAGCCGAGTACCTGAATTCATTATTTTCTGCATTTTTACTGACAAGAAAACCTACGAAGTTGGCTTCATTTTCTTTGGCATAACCCATTTGGTGTGCTATCTCATGACAAGTGACAAAAGGTTTTAAAAATGGGGGTAAAGTTGTTTTCAACTGGGCTTCTGCACTAAATGGATTGTAATAACCGGTGAAGCCAAAGTAATGCCCAACATGAGTATATAAAGAAGGCTTGATGGAAGGATTTTGATAATTTAAAAAAATCATTTCCTCATCAATTCGCCCAAAGGCTTTTATGCTTTCACTAAACAGGTATTTATTTTTATTGATTGATGCTCTTTCCAGACTGTCTGTTTGCTCACCATATGCACAAAGGCGTTGTTGTAATAAAGTGGTTATCGCATATAATTGTGCGGTATTATAGGGTTGCACATCCAATGTTAATTGAGGAGCAATGCCTTGCCTGTCATAATTAAAACCCCATAAAATATTAAAAGCAAGATATATCCAAAGAACAATGGATGCATATTTTTGAAAAGTATCTCTTGAAATGTAATTTCTAAATTGCTTTCTTAAAAGCAGGCGAATGACCTTTATGGTTTTTACCAGTAAAAATAAAAATGCAAAAAAGTAAAGCAGGTCACCCACACTGAATGGTATCCATCCGAATACAGTACGTAATGTCTTAGAAATGATTGGATAAATTCCATAAGTATAATATTTCTCTACCCATGCACTTTGTGTTGATAATAGTTTTAGGATCAACGTAGCAAACGCAAGTAGGATTAATTTACGATACTTTAGAATGCCGGCTTTACTTTGCAAATCTCTTTTCAGGTGCATTCGAACAAAATTGCGTCATTTAGGCTATTTCCATTACCTTTGCGGCCCGAATTTTAGGGATTTTAAAAACTGGGATGATGAGCAACCGTCGGGAATTTGAAATAGCGTTTGTAGGTCTTAAACCCGGTATTCACCAGTTTCAATATGATATAGAAGACAAGTTTTTTGAAGAATTCGGTGTTCAGGATTTTACCAATATGAAAGCACAGGTTAGGCTTTCACTTGATAAGAACAATGGCTTTATGATCCTGCGTTTCCAGGTAGGTGGTAAAGCAGATGTAAATTGCGACCGGTGTAGTAATGAATTACCCTTTGAGCTCTTTGATGATTTTACCATTACTGTGAAAATGGCAGAAGACCCGGAACTAATGAACGAACAGGAAGTAGATCCTGACGTACATTATATCTCACGTGGCGAAAGCCATCTCAATGTCAAAACATGGATATATGAATTTGTAAACCTGAGCATTCCCATGCAAAAAACATGTGAATTTGAGGATATGAACGGACCCTATTGCAATTCCGCTGCCCGTGAAATTTTAAACAAGACTGGCGTTTCGGATGGTGAGAAAGAAAATCCATTATGGAAAGAACTAGAGAAGTTCAAAAATTTAGGAAAGAATTGAAGTCATCAATAAATGAATTCCATTCTTAAAGGATTGGAATGATATGAGAGAGAAAATGATTTCAACCATTTTTAAATATTAAAATTAGAAACGATAAAAAATAATTAGTTATGCCAAATCCCAAACGGAGACATTCCCAACAAAGAAGCGCCAAGCGTAGAACGCACTATAAAGCTGTTGCCGCTACCCTATCTACGGATAAAGAAACCGGTGAGATACATGTACGTCACCGTGCACACACCAGCGAAGGAAGATTATACTACAAAGGGCAGGTGGTGATGGATAATACTCCTGAAAAAAAGTAAAATAATGTTTAAATAACAGGATCCATAATTCTGCATAGCTGCGGGACTATGGATTTTTCTATTTTTGGAACACCATGAAGATAGGCATTGATACAAGTGGTGGAGATTTTGCACCGCAGGAAGTAATTACAGGTGTTCAACTTTTTTTGAAGAACACTACAACGCCGGTACAGGTTGTACTCATAGGCAATGAATCAGAAGTCAGCCCGTTTCTTTCAGGTTTTGATGCCAATCAAATACAGGTAGTTCATGCACCTCAGACGATTGGCATGCACGAACATCCCACACGTGCATTGCGTGAAAAAACAAAATCATCAATTTCGATTGGTTTTCAACTTTTAGCTGCAGGAGAGACTGATGCTTTTATCAGTGCCGGTAATACCGGAGCAATGCTGGTAAGTGCATTATATAGTTTGAAACCCGTAGAAGGTATTTTGCGCCCTTCTATATCTGCATTACTACCAAAAGAAAATGGCAGTACAGGTTTGTTATTGGATGTTGGACTTAACTCAGATTGTAAACCGGAACAACTCAACCAATTCGCCATCATGGGTTCCGTGTATGCAAAAAGTATTTTAGAAATAGAAGCACCCCGGGTGGCCCTTTTGAATATAGGTGAAGAAGAAGGAAAAGGAAATTTACTGGCCCAGGCTACATATGATTTACTAAAAACCAATAAGCAAATCATATTTGTAGGCAATGCCGAAGGCAGGGATATTTTAAGAGACAAAGCAGATATAATAATTTGTGATGGCTTTACCGGAAATATCATATTAAAATTTGCTGAATCACTTTTTGAGATCGCAGGTGAGAAAGAAATAAAACACGAATATTTTGATCGTTTCAATTTTGAAAATTATGGTGGCACCCCTGTTTTGGGATTATCTAAACCTGTGATCATAGGGCACGGTATATCCAAAAATTTAGCCTTCAAGAATATGCTGGCTCTTGCGCAAAAAATGATTGAAACGGATGTGATGCAGCTCATGAAAAACGAAGTCGAAGCGTGAGCATACCATGTTTGAAAATGATGACCAAATGCATTCTTTGCATTGCAGTGATTATTTTATTTTCCTTTCCGTCTGCCGGACAAACCGATTCCTTACAAGATACATTGCAGTCAGTACTTCCGGTTACTAACAAATACTTTAAATCCGGAAACAACGAGCTCACTCTTTCGAAATATAGTGGGGATTCCACTAAATCTTACTTACTACTTTCATTGCACCACAATGAACAAACCGCCATAGAAGAAGCAAAATATTTTATAAGCGGGAATGGTGGTATGCTTTATGAACTCGAAAATGAGAAACAGCGAAACATTACAGCAACAATCAAAGGTGAAAAAGTTGTCTTTGATCCAAACCGCATTTTTACAATGCGGGGTCGAAGTGAATCAATAAAATCAAAAACGTACAGAAAATCTAAGCTTCAATATGTACTTTCTTTTTCATGGTTTATTCTATCTGCAATGCCGGAAGACAAAATAATAATTGCCGTACATAACAATGCTGATGAGGGTTTCAGCATTCATAGCTATAGAAAAGGCGGCAGCCTGGCGAAGGATGCAAAAGATGTATATCTGAACACTGCTATGGATCCTGATGATTTCTTTTTGACAACGGATGAAGGCATTTTTGAAAAAATTAAAAATGAAGATTATAGCGTAGTGCTGCAAAGTAAAACTGCAACCGATGATGGTTCTCTAAGCATATACTGCGGCAAAATTTCGCGGAAATACATTAACGTAGAAACAGAGCATGGCCATGCCTATGAGCTCAAAAATATGTTACGGGTAATAGATGAGATATTACAATGATGTATTCGCTTTTGAATGAAACGATAAAGTACAATTACTAACACTGCTTACTTTCTTAAATGCTTTGTTGAGGTTTTTAAAACTTAAACTGAAAACTTCCAAAGATGCCGAATCTTGAAACCTTTTCGACAGGAAGAGGTGTTGGCAATACACGCCATATAAAATCAAACCGGAGTATTTTAAAAATATTATCTATACCTGTACCCACCTCCATATAATTTTTTCCTTCAAGTGTTTTAAAAATAAAAGATGAGTTGTTCAATTTTTTATTTTCATCACTCAGGGAACCCCATACCGTTTTTACATTCCAAAATTGTCGCCATTTCAATTTTCGGGTGATGGGTGTAAACCGAAATAAACCTGACCCTACATTGTGTTCAACATTAATGCCCGCATATTGATCACTGATATATTCAAAGCGATACATCAGGTTAAATGCGTTGGCATTGTAATAATAAAGATCGTTACCGGTGTGATTTTCTAAAAAAGTAAAAGGCAGCGTTCCATTGATCTTGCCGCCATAAACTTTATAACTAAGCGTACCAAGGGGAGATATTTTTATAAAATCTCTGACCGCAGCTGAATATCTCGTATAACTATAAGCGCTCTTATTAAAACCCGGTATACCTTTCGCAATTATTACTTCTGTGACAGGGAAGTCAGCACCGGTTGAATACCTGAAAAAATCACCAGTGATAAATTGTTCCAGGTAAGCAAATCTCAATTTAATGGCCAGTTCAAAACTATTCAATGCTTCGCCCGAAGTGGCAGGAAATTGATCTTTGAAAGGTAGATTTAGCAGCGGCGTATATTGTTGTTGCGATGTGAATAATTCCGTGGTAAACCCTTTACCCCATTCTTTATATACTTCAAACCGAAGGTCTTTCGTCTGCAAAAACTTTCGGGTACTGTTTGGTTTCCGCACAGCCAGAGCAAACACGTTGTCAGCGCTTAGTTCACCATTTTGGCTGATGCCATTGTCAACATCATCAGCATAAGAAAAATGCAGTCTTAACCAATTTGGTTTTCTTTTAAGGATCCAATAAGCTTCTGCTTGTCCCTTGAATTTTTGATCCCTGGTGCCGTAAGCCAGGTAAGAATGCAAGTAAATATTTTTACTAAATCCTTTGTTGGTTCCCAGGTCTACACGGAAGCGCATGCCCTCCCATTGGTTACCACTGACGAGGGTAAACCATTTACCTGCTTCTATATTGCCAAAATCTTTATATCCGGAACCAAGAAATTTAAAATTGCTTTTAAGCTTTTGGTATTTTGGATCGTGTAAGAGGGCATCAATAGTAGTATAAATGGCTTTTTCCTGTTTCGATAAACTATCGTGTCGTATTGTACTCCAGGCTGAATCGGATTTTTTTGTAAAGCCCGAATCGGTTATTACTAATTGCTCTACTGCCTGGTTTTTAAAGACAGTTGTAATGGAATCACTGTTGATCACAATATTTTTATAAGAGGTAGTTTTTCTCCCGGTAAGCGTTAATGATTTTTTTCCGAGCACATTAAAGTCTGCAAAAAACTTATCTCTGTTCAAAAAGATCATGCTATCATTGACAGGTAAAAATTCCTGAAACAAACTTATCCTGTCTATACTATTGATATTAGCTTCCCTCCCCAGGTAAAGAGATATCTTTTGAATCTGGAAAGTTCCTCCTATCACCCATGCATCTCCTTCAAAAGTATTTTGGCCGGGGCGTTTCGCATTAAAAACAAAATGGAAAATTTTAGCCCCATTTACCACTTGGGTGTCCGGTACGGAAAAGTTATAATAGTTATCTGCATTATCATTAAAAGGGCTTATAAATTCTTTGTCCATCACGTTCACAAAGTTGTTGTAGATATTTACATTCTGGTTCATTACACCCATTAATTTGCTCATGCTTTCATCTATAAAGCCCCTGGTATTACTGGCTTTTATATTTTCAAAATATTTTTTCGGACTGCTTTGAAAGGCATAATCACTGACACTCTCGATAAGGTATGCCGGTAAAAAACCTTCGGTTTCCGCTACTTCTGCAAGTGGTTTTATAATAAAGGAAAATGGTTTGAGCAGGATATTATTTTGTACTTTATCAACGTTAAAATTTTTAATATCTATTTGCAGTTTATTGTATGCTTCATATCCAAAGTTGAATAGATTGTACCTGTTGTACTGTTGCTTTTTACTCATTATTTTTCTCCACAGGAACAGTCCTTTATTTACGTTTGCCTTTACAACGACATTCATATTAGATGCACCTCTTACTAATTGAATGTCTATTGCAGCGGTATCAGTCAATAATTTTACCGGCACCTTAAGCATTTGGTAACCCACAGAGCTTACCACGAGTGTATCATCAGTCGAATTATCCAAATAAAATGAAAAAAAACCACTGCTGTCTGATATTTTACCAATACCCGATGACAATAAATAAATAGAGGCAAAGGAAACAGGCTCTTGTGTGTGGGCATCGCGGATGATACCCCTAATAGTTATACTTTGTGAAAAGGCAACAGAATGAATATTGAATATTAAGAAGACTGCTATTAAAACTCTTTTGATATGCAAGTATTTTTTATAGGATGCTTAAAAATATACAAAGTTAATCACCTTTAAATGTCTGTATTTGGTAAAATCATATACTAAAGCTACACATCATCTGGTACTTCCAAAACCCTGTTTTCCCTCCTTCACAACACGCTAATCATGATTGTTGAGAACGGAGATATGAATACCAATGAAATATAATGACCGGTGTCGCATTTTCTTAACCAGGATATTATTTAACTTCCAGATCAATTGGCTTCTTTTTTTTAAAAATGACAGATACAAATAATGACCCATCCTTATGCAGGGAACAATTTGACCGGCTTCTGGCCTGTGTTATCATTCCCACTTATAATAATGTAACTTCGCTGGCAGGGGTCATTACTGATGTAGCGCAATATACCAGTAACATAATAGTAGTAAACGATGGTTCTACAGATAATACAAAAGCCACTATAGATTCATTTTCTTTTGTACAATCTATAAGCTATACAAAGAATGTGGGCAAAGGCTGGGCGCTTCGTCAGGCAATCGCCCTGGCAGGTGAAAAAGGTTATCACTATGCTATCACAATTGATTCCGATGGTCAGCATTTTGCAAAAGACCTTCCCACTTTCATTGCCAAATTATCAGATGAAAAGAATGCCATTATAATTGGTGCCCGAAATATGGACCAATCTGCTGTTCCCGGTGGAAGCAGCTTCGGTAATAGATTTTCTAATTTCTGGTTTCGGGTGGAAACCGGTATTAAGGCGCCGGATACACAATCAGGTTATCGTTTATATCCTTTAAGGGAAATAAGCAAAATGCATTTTTTTACTCTCAAATACGAATGGGAAATAGAAGTGCTTGTGAGAGCAGCATGGAAAGGTGTAAAAATAATATCTGTTCCTGTTAATGTTTATTATGCTCCGAAAGGAGAAAGAGTTTCGCATTTCAGGCCTTTTACAGACTTCTTCAGGATAAGTATTTTAAACACAATATTCGTGTTGGCAGCATTTCTATACATCAAACCACGAAATTTTCTGCACAGCATTTCTAAAATAAAGAATTTCAAACAACTGCTTAATGATCATATTTATAATCCACATCATTCCCCGGAGTTGAAAGCATGTTCAGTTGCTTTTGGTGTATTCATGGGTATTATACCTATCTGGGGTTTCCAATTGGTGACAGCAATTTTTCTGGCTATAATATTGAAGCTAAACAAGCCTTTAGTGATCATTGCAGCCAATATCAGCATACCACCAATGATACCCATTATTATTTTTGCAAGTTACAAGGCAGGCTCTGTTTGGATGGGAAACAATGCAATGCAGATATATTATAGCCGATCTCTTTCATTAGAGTCTATCAAAAAAAATTTGCAGCAATATATTTATGGTAGTATTACGCTGGCAATAGTTGGTGGTATTTTTTTTGGTTTGCTCACTTACGTATTATTGAAAATGTTTAATAAAACTTCTTCGCCTGATAAGTTGAATATTCGATGTAACAAATATTAATTGGGATCTATAATTTTTTTGAAAAAAACCGAACAATGTTTTTCATTGTGTTCGCTGCAAGTTTTTTGGTACCAGGTTATTTTGCTATGAAGGTAAAATTCGAAGAAGACATTTCTAAAGTATTACCACAAGATAAAAAGATTGAAAAGCTCAACGAGGTTTTTCAAAACTCCAAATTCATGGATAAGCTAGTGGTAACTGTATCATTAAATGATACTTCGTCCACCGCACAACCTGACAGCCTGGTTACATATGCAGGTGTTTTTACAGAAAGGGTGCAGGAAAAACTCAAACCTTATGTAGGCAGCATAAATGACAAGGTAGATGATGAGCTGGTAATGGAACTTTTCAGCACTCTTAGTGATCACTTACCTATTTATTTAGATGATAAAGATTACCGCTCAATAGATACACTGATCACTCCTGCCAGGCTGAAAACAACACTTGAGCAAAATTTTAGAACACTGACATCTCCTGCGGGTATCGCCTTAAAAAATATGATTAGCAATGACCCTGTTGGCATCACCTCCCTTGCGCTTAAAAAAATACAGCAGCTACAGTACGACGAAAATTTTGAGTTGTATGAAAACTATGTGGTGACAAGAGATCAAAAGCACTTATTGATTTTTATCACACCTGCTTTCCCACCAAATAATACAAGCCAAAACGCTTTATTACTGAATGGTTTCGACCGAATTATTACGGAACTTGATGCTGTAGGATATAAAAATATTCATGCTTCTTATTTTGGTGCAACTGCTGTGTCAGTAGGCAATTCCTTGCAATTAAGAAAAGACACGATACTGACCCAAGGAATAACTGTGCTTTTTATTATTGTTTTTTTGGGAATTTATTTCAGGAAAAAAAGTGCACCTTTTATTATTCTGATTCCTGTTGTTTTTGGAGCTTTATTCTCACTGGCAGCGATTTATTTTATCAAAGGAGGCATTTCTGTAATTGCTTTAGGCACGGGTTCTATCGTACTTGGAATTGCTGTTAATTATTCTTTACACGTTTTTAATCATTACCGGCATACAAAAAATATCCGCGAACTGATTAAAGATCTGTCCATGCCTTTGACCGTGGGGAGCTTTACCACGATAGGTGGATTTCTTTGTCTTCAGTTTGCCGAATCCGAAATGTTGAAAGACCTGGGCTTGTTTGCAGCACTCAGTCTTATAGGTGCTTCATTTGGATCATTGATTTTTTTGCCACATTTCATTGTGTCGAAAAATCAACAAGCGGCCCAAAAAATAAGAACACATTCTCTTATAGATAAGATGGCCTCATACCGGCCCGAGTACAATAAATACCTTGTTATCATTATACTTGCATTGACCATTTTTTTTGCTTATTGGGCAAGAACTGTGGGTTTTGAATCTGATTTACAAAAAATGAATTTCATGTCGGCTAAATTACAGCAGGCTGAAACAGACCTTAATAAGATCAATGAATATGCCCTTCAATCTGTGTACTTGGTTACTGAAGCAAGCACCCTGAATGATGCGCTCATCAACAATGAAAAAATCAGTAACAGAATACAGTTGCTCGAAAAAAGAAATGTTGTAATAAAATATTCAGGAGTTTCCTCGCTGATGATTTCTGATTCTTTACAAAATGAAAGAATAAGGAAATGGGAAAATTATTGGACCCTGCAAAAGAAAGATTCATTGCTCTCCGTATTAAAAAAAGAAGGGGCTTCGCTAAAATTCAGCACTACAGCTTTCGATCAATTTGAAGGCTTATTGAATAAAGAATTTCAACCCGCAGCCGGGCAGACAATGGCTGACGTACAAAAAAACTTTCTTGATGATTATATTACAGAAACACCGGAAAAAACAACTGTTGTCACATTGGTTAAAGTTCTTCCTGAGCAAAAACAGGAGGTGTACAAAGCATTTGAAAATGATCGAAACGTAACTGTAGTAGATAAGCAATACCTCACAAGAAAGTTTGTCGGTATCATCAATGACGATTTTAGACGCATAGCTTTAATGACATCATTATTGGTATTTACTGTCTTGTTGATTTTGTATGGCCGCATAGAATTAGCACTGGTTTCTTTCATCCCTATGCTTTTGAGCTGGATATGGATTTTGGGTATCATGGGTCTGGCCGGCATACAGTTTAATATTATAAATATTATAATATCGGCACTGATCTTTGGTTTGGGAGATGACTACAGCCTTTTTATAATGAATGGTTTGTTGCAGGAGTATAAAACGGGCAAGAAAAACCTTTCATCCTTTAAGTCATCAATCCTGTTATCAGCCATTACCACCATCGTAGGGCTGGGGGTTTTAATTTTTGCGAAACACCCTGCATTAAAATCCATTGCCTTAATTTCTATTGTTGGAATCGTTTGTGTAGTCATTATGTCACAAATATTAATTCCTTTCTTTTTCAACATTTTAATAAGGAACCGGGTTCAGAAAAAGTTATTCCCCTGGGCTTTAATGGGTTTCCTAAAGTCTGCATTTGCATTCTCGTATTTCATACTCTGGAGCTTCTTCTTTACAGTGCTGGGTTGGCTTTTAGCCATACTAAAGGTGAAAGAAAGAGGGAAATTATTTTATCATACACTCCTTTCAAAAGTTTGCTGGTCGCTCATGTATATAATGGGCAATGTGAAAAAGAAAATTATTAATCCATTAAATGAAAACTTTTCAGAGCCTGCCATTATTATTAGCAATCATCAATCATCATTGGATATAGTTCCGTTGATCATGCTGCACCCTAAAATTCTAATGTTTACCAATAAAAAAAAATGGAATGCTCCTTTCTTTGGTCCGGTGATCCGCATGGCCGATTATTTTCCTTCAGAAGATGTTGATCAGAATTTAGAAAAGATCGCAGACAGGATCAGACATGGTTATTCACTGATCATATTCCCTGAAGGCACCAGGTCAGAAGATGGTGTGATCAGGCGTTTTCACAAAGGAGCTTTTTACCTTTCACAAAAATTGAATATTGACATTTTGCCCCTCATGATCCATGGCACCAATTATACACTCACTAAAAAAGATGCATTGCTGAAAGACGGTCAGGTTACCCTAAAATTTTTACCAAGAATAAAGGCTTCAGATGTGCAATTTGGTGATGGCTATGCTGAAAAAACCAAAAATATCGGTCGCTACTTCAGACAAGAATTTGAAAAGCTGAGGATCGAAATTGAACAACCCGCATATTTCAGAGAAAAATTAATTTATAACTACCTATACAAAGGTCCTTTTATAGAATGGTATATGAGGATAAAAACCAAACTTGAAAACAACTACCAGATATTTCATGAACTTGTACCTCTTCAGGGTAAAATACTTGACATTGGCTGCGGTTATGGTTTTTTGTCCTATATGTTACATTTTACCGGTAAGCAGCGAGAGATAACAGGGATAGATTATGATGAAAAGAAAATAGAAACAGCCAATCATTGTTTTAGCAAAACACCATCGGTATCCTTTATTTATTCGGATGTATTAAACTTTCCTTTTGAAAAATATGATGCAATTATATTGGCTGATATGCTGCACTACCTGCTGCCTGATCATCAGAAAGAGGTAATAGAAAAATGCATTGGCCAATTAAACCCTGGTGGAATTGCTATCATAAGGGATGGCGATAAAGATGCAGCTACAAAACACAAAAGAACAGAACTAACCGAATTTTTCTCAACGAGATTATTCAAGTTTAATAAGACAGGCTTGAAAGGCCTTTCCTTCCTTTCGGGAAGCTATATCAGGGAAACAGCAAACCAGCACGAAATGGAGTGCAAAGAGATTCGTGATTCAAACATTACATCCAATACTATTTTTGTGCTTCGTAAAGCGCACGCATAAAAACATGAATCATTTTGATGTTGTCATTATAGGGAGTGGAATGGGAGGCTTGGTGTGTGCCGACATACTCAGCAAGGAGGGCTTTAAAGTTTGTGTGCTCGAAAAGAACAAGCAAATCGGTGGCTCTCTGCAAACTTACGTACGAGATAAAGTTATTTTTGATTCAGGTGTTCATTACCTGGGTGGATTGAGCAAAGGCCAAAACCTTTATCAGTTGTTCAAATACTTTGGCATTATGGATAAGCTGAAGTTGCAGAAAATGGATGAAGATGCATTCGATAAAATCATTATACAAAATGATGAAAAAGAATATGTGCATGCGCAGGGATATGAAAATTTTATTTATCAGCTTTTGAAAGAATTTCCGGCTGAAGAAAAAGCGCTTCGATCCTATTGTGATAAAATAAAAGAAGTGTGCAGCAAATTTCCCCTTTATAATTTGAGATCAGGAGGAGATATAAATGAAAAAAGCTCAGTGCTCGAAATAGATACCCAGGCTTTTATAGAATCTATTACAGAAAATAAAAAACTACATGCTGTGCTCGCAGGGAGTAATATGCTGTATGTATTACAGGCAGGTAAAACACCTTTTTATGTGCATGCCATGATCATGAATAGTTATATAGAAAGTGCCTGGAAATGCCTGGATGGCGGATCTGCGATTGGAAAACTAATGGCTGCGAACATCAGGCAGCAGGGCGGGGTTATTCACCGTAACAGTGAGGTAGAAAAGATTGTGGTAGAAAATGAAAAAGTGAATGCTGTGCAATTAGCAAACGGTTCATTTATATACGGGGAAAATTTTATTTCCAATATGCATCCTGTAAGAACAATGGAAATGACCGAAACGCACCTGATAAAAAATGCTTACCGCAACAGGATAAAAAACCTGGAAAATTCAATTGGTGGATTTATCATCAATATTGTTTTTAAAAAAGAAGCAATCAAATACCATAAACATAATTATTATTACCACAAAGCAGGACATGTATGGAATATGGCTGACCATACAGAAGAGAATTGGCCACTTGGCTACGGAATTTTTTTCTCGGCTTCATCCCGATCCGAAATATATGCAGAATCAATGACGATACTTGCCTATATGAGATATGATGAAGTAAAGGCATGGGAAAATACATTCAATACTGTATCTGCTGAAGATAACCGGGGCGAAGATTATGAAACATTTAAAAAACGAAAAGCAGAAATTTTACTTGATTGTGTTGAAGAAAAATTTCCTGGATTAAGAGATACAATAAAAACTTATTATACGGCCACTCCCCTTTCGTACCGCGATTATATTGGTAATGATGATGGTTCAATGTATGGTATTGTGAAAGATTACAGAAACCCTTTAAAAACATTTATTTCTCCCCGTACTAAATTGCCCAACTTATATTTAACAGGTCAAAATCTCAACCTTCATGGCATATTGGGAGCAGCTATGAGTGGTGTGGTCACATGTACTGCACTGATGGGGAATGATGATGTTGTTGATAAAATAAGAAATGCGTAAGAAAAGTATTTTAAAATGGACTGCCTATGTAATGGGAATCATACTGCTCATACTTCTTACAGCTTTTATTTATGTAAAGCAGGTATCGCAAATAGATAGCCCGCAAATAGGTGACATAAGCAGTTGGAACATGCAGCGAACAGACCATGGTAATGGTTTTTATACAATACAAAATAACTGGTTCAGAAAAAGTAAAAGTGGTTTGTTTGAATTGTATGTAGAAGGCGATCCATTCGAACGTGGCGTCATCAACGGGAAACTTACAAAAGAACTGGTCATCCGGCAGGAAAAGCATTTCAGCGAACAGATCTTTAAGATCGTCCCATCTAAATTCTATCGCAGTTTTTTGAAAGATTTTATTGGATGGTTTAACCGCGACCTGGACAAGAATATTACATCAGAATACAAAGAAGAAATATTTGGTATTTCCAAATCTGCTTCAGAAGATTTTGCATACCTCGGCTCTAATTATGAACGACTGCTCAACTATCATGGCGCTCATGATATAGGCCATGCATTACAAAATATGGCCCTTGTTGGTTGCAGTTCCTTCGGTACATGGGATGCCCGATCGGAAGACAGCGCCATGATCATCGGGCGAAATTTTGATTTCTATGCAGGTGATAAATTTTCACAGGATAAAATAATTGCATTTATCAATCCTGTACAGGGTTATAAATTTATGAGTGTGACCTGGGGAGGGTTTGTAGGGGTAGTCTCCGGCATGAATGAAAAGGGTTTATCTGTAACCATAAATGCTGCGAAAACCGATATGCCCATGGGATCTGCAACACCGGTTTCTTTGATTACCCGTGAAATATTGCAGTATGCAAAAAATATCAGCGAAGCGATTGCTATAGCTAAAAAAAGAAAAATGTTTGTTTCAGAATCCTTCCTGGTTGCGTCGGCGGCAGATAACAAAGCTGTGCTCATTGAAAAGACACCCCACGAAATGGATGTATATGATCCACAGAAAGATTTCATTGCATGTGCAAATCATTTTCAGAGCAAGGGCTTGGCTGAATCAAAGATGAACATTGAGCAGATGAGTGAAAGTGCTTCTCCTTACCGATACCAAAGATTAATGGAATTATTAAATGCAAATGGAAAAAACACAGTTCAAAAAACCATCAATATTTTAAGAGACCGAAAAGGATTAAAGAATGCTGATATCGGTGATGGAAATGAAAAGGCAATTAACCAATTGATTGCTCATCACTCAATAGTTTTTGAGCCAAAAAAACTATTGGTATGGGTATCAACATCGCCATGGCAACTGGGTCAATATGTATGTTATGACCTTTCAAAAGTATTTGCTTTAAAGGGTATGACACAGGATATAGAAATCATTGAATCATCACGTACTATCGCCGCGGATTCATTTTTGCTGACAAATGAATATAGAAACTTTGAAAAATTCAGAAACTACAAACGCAGTGTTTCTGAAGGAAGGGAAATACACCCGGATAGTATTGTGGCATCTAATCCGCAATTATATAATGCTTACGTGGTGGCAGCAGATTATTTGTATAACCGAAAAGACTATCAGAAAGCAAAAAAGTACTACCTGCTTGCTTTGACCAAAGTAGTTGCTACAAAAGTAGAAGAGCAGTATATAAATGAACAGATAAAAAAAGTAGAAAAGCATATTAGATAACATCCCCTTGTAGTGGTAACTCTTGTATAAAAAAGAATGCGAAATTGAACTTTTAATCGAAGATGGTACACATTAATTCCAATATGATATTTTTGAATAATAAAGCGTATGAAGTTTGATCTATGATATATGGTGTAGGCACAGACCTGGCTGATGTAGAGCGTATGGCTGAAAAGATTGGAAAAGAGGCCGGTTTTAGAGAACTGGTATTTTCACAAACTGAAATTATTTATTGCGAAGCAAAGAAGAATAAATATGAACATTATGCAGCTCGTTTTGCGGCTAAAGAAGCATTTTTAAAAGCAATGGGAACTGGTTGGATAAATGGTACAGCTTTCAAGGAAATTGAAATTACCCATGATGAAAACGGAAAACCCGTAATATCATTTCTTGGTAACACAGCAATCACTATGGCAGAATTGAAATTAGGAAGTATCTCAGTATCGCTTACGCACATTAAGAAAATGGCATCTGCAATAGTAATAATTGAAAGCCGATGACATATTCAGCTAACAGCGCTTTCCTGTCCAAAGAAAAAATTAAGATTGTGCAGGAAAAGGGATTGCAGAAATTAATCACTTACCTCAACAAGCATTCACCTTTTTATAAAGAATTATTTGCAGCACACAAAATAAATGCAGCAGAAATAAAAACGCTGGATGACCTTAAAAATATTCCAACAACGAACAAAGAAGACCTTCAGCAACGCAATGATGATTTTTTATGCGTACAGAAAAATAAGATCATTGAATACAGCTCAACTTCGGGTACACTCGGCAGCCCGGTAACAATTGCGCTTACCGAGAATGATCTGAAACGACTGGCGTTTAATGAATATGCATCTTTTACATGTGCCGATGGAAGTTCGCAGGATGTTTACCAGCTTATGCTGACACTGGATCGCCAGTTCATGGCGGGGATGGCTTATTATTCCGGTATCAGAAAAATGGGAGCGGGTATCATCCGATTAGGTCCTGGTGTTCCTTCATTGCAATGGGAAACGATATTTCGGCTTAAACCAACAGCCATTGTTACTGTACCTTCTTTCATACTTAAGCTAATACGGTTTGCTAAAGAGCATCAAATTGACATCAATAAAACTTCTGTTCAAAAAGCAGTCTGCATCGGGGAAAATATTCGGAACACTGATTTTTCTTTGACTATGCTTGGCAAAAAAATTTCTGACGCATGGGACATAAAATTATATTCCACCTATGCATCTACAGAAATGCAAACAGCATTTACAGAATGTGTCGCATGCAGAGGTGGACATTTACAACCCGAACTGATCATTCTGGAAATGCTGGACGAAAATGATCAGCCAGTTAAAGCTGGCGAGACCGGTGAGGTTACTATTACTACATTGGGTGTCGAAGGCATGCCATTGCTTCGATACAAGACCGGAGATATATGTTTGTATTTTGATGAGCCTTGTAGTTGTGAACGTACCAGTGTACGTTTATCACCTGTAGTAGGCCGTAAAAAACAAATGATAAAATATAAGGGAACAACCTTGTATCCTCCTGCCCTCTTTGATATATTGAACGAAATGGAAGAAGTAATTGATTTCGTTGCAGAAGTATATTTAAATGAAATGGGCTTAGACGAACTGCTGATAAACATACTTCCAGTAAACCTTAATGAAGAATCCAATAGAAAGATCAGGGCAAACTTACAGGCAAGGTTGAGGGTAAGTCCGCATGTAAAATATGTATCTGCTGAAGAAATTCAGAAAATGCAAACGCAAGAAGCAAGAAAAATTGTTAAGTTTATTGACAAAAGGATTTAGATTATTCTTTGGTGATTTTCTGGGTTTGACTTTGTTCTATTGCCAGCATTATCGTTTCCATCATTTCATCATTAGTGGCATTGTAATCAATCTGCAAAGGCTCCTTAAATTTTACGGAAAGTTCCGTGCCTTTATTTATTAATTTCAATCCCTTTTTATCAAATGCTTTATCGAAGCCGCTAATAACTATTGGAATTACTATAGGTTTATTTTGCCTGATCAATAAAACTGTTCCTTTTCTGCCCGGGGCAAATTGACGTGTAGTCCCTTGCGGAAAGTTTATCACCCAACTGGTTTTTAAAGCCCGGACAATTTTTCTGGTATCCGATGGATCCAGCCCTGGTCGTAGCTCAGTGCTGCCTTCACTCCATGTTCTGCGTACAGTGATAGAACCTGCAAGCTCAAACAAACGTGTAACCCAGTTTTCCTTCATGGTTTCTGCAGCCGAAACAAAGAAAACGCCAGTGAATGGGTTAAGTAAATAGTACGGAATCCCAAGCTTGTTTTGTTTTCTCCACTTCACCGCACATAGGATATGAAGGAATGCGATTACCTCGGCAAAATAAGTTTGATGATTACTTACGAATAAAACATTTTTCTTTGGCAATCCCTTGAGGTGTTCTGTTCCTTCTATCTTTAATTTATTGAACATAGTAAATCCCGGATAAGAAAAGGATCCAACTATGGCATACACGACTGCACGAACTAATTTAATATTTTTCAATTTATCTATGACCTTGCTCATACGAACGTGCAAATAAATGGAATCTAAAATAACTAATTGTTGAAGAAAAAATCAGTTGATAGCTCAGTACCGGTAGTGAAAAAAAGAGTTGCCTTTAGGAAATTGAAATTATTTCATTTTATTTAAAATCATTTGTCTTTTTACTCTTCAATATCACAAACGAAATTCATCATTGATTATTTATTAAATACTTATCCCGCTGCTAATCGTACAGCGATAATATTAATTTATTATTTTTATCGCTATTAAATGTAAACCTTCCTTATGCATCAACAATATGATGTTGTAGTACTTGGTGGCGGTCTTGCCGGACTTACGCTTTCCATACAACTTAAAAATGCAAAACCTGACCTTTCCATTCTGGTACTGGAGAGAAGGGAAACTGAGGCTGCAACTGCAGCACATAAAGTAGGAGAGTCAACAGTGGAACTGGGAACACATTACCTGAGAGAAGTACTTGACTTAAAAGGTTATTTAGAAGAACATGAACTTCCTAAACATGGATTACGGTTTTTCTTTAAGTCAGAAACAAAAGAAGACATAGCAAGCCGTGTAGAATTAGGTCCGCGGTTAAGATTGCCTGTGCCCAGCCATCAACTTGACCGGGGCACATTAGAAAATCACTTAATGCATTTAACCCGTGAAAAAGGAACTGAGTTATTATTGGGAGCAAAAGTGTCGAATGTAAATCTTTCAACCGAAGAAGGCCATGAAGTTTCTTATATTAAAGATGGGGAGGAAGTCACAGTTAAATGCCGCTGGGTGGCCTATGCATCGGGCAGAGGCAGTATATTGAAGCGAAAGCTAAAATTTCAAAAACCAATGGAACACCACAGTAATGCTGTGTGGTGGAGGCTGAAAGGAGTAATAGATATTGATACATGGACAGATAATAAAAAATGGCAATCTTATCTTGAACCGGGCTTGCGATATTTAAGTACAGTGCATTTTATGGATAGCGGTTATTGGTTATGGGTGATTCCACTGGGATCTAAAAACACAAGTATTGGTATTGTTGCCGACCCTGCTGTGCATCCTTTTGAAACATACAATACTTATGAAAAAGCGGTAGCATGGATGAAAGTAAATGAACCATTAGCCTATAAAATGCTGGAACCTTTAGGTCATGGAGAGGGGTTACTCGATTTTAAAATATTAAAACATTATGCGCATCATACAGAAAGAATTTATTCAACCGATCGCTGGGCGACTACAGGGGAATCCGGACCTTTTTTAGATCCGCTGTATTCACCGGGAACGGATTTTATTGCCATGAATAATTCCTGGCTCAGCGACCTTATTCTGCGTGACATGGAAGGTGAAGATATTGCGGGTCGCGTTTCCATATATGAACAATCGCACCTTGCTTTAGTGGATAGCTGGATACCCGTTTATCAAAACAAATACCTGTTGATGGGAAATACCCAGATCATGGTTATTAAAATATTCTGGGATTGGGCAACTTACTGGTCGGTCCCTGCACATTTATTTGCAAACAAAGCATTTACCAACCTGCGAATTCTTAAAGATCTTTTTGCTGCACAAAATAGCATTGGCCGAAAATTCGGTCAACTTAATAAAATAATGCAGGACTTGTTCCTGGAATGGCTTCCATTTGAGAACAGGATATTTTCTAACCGGTATATTGATCCTTTTGATCTGGCCGTGTTGCGAAAATTTCAGGCTGAGATAGAGATTCAGCGTGATCCCAAAGAAATGATCCGGCAAATAGAAATAAATATGAATATCCTCGAACAATTGGCTGTAGCAATATTCAGGCTCGTAAGCGCAGAGGTAAATGGCACAGAACCGGATATAAAAGTAAACCCTTATACTATAAACCTTGGTAAGAAAGAGGGAGCTTTGGAATTAGATATGCAAAGCGGAAATTCTATTATTCCTGATCCATCTATTTCACACGATGTGGATGTAATGTGGTTTTACCCAAAGAAACAATTGGAAACAGCATAAAATATAATTATTCGAACGATGAGATTATTTGCTGATACTGTAGCCATACAAAAAGCTTCAGAAAAAATAGAAAGAATAAAATCCATTTTTCTAGAAACGCAGTTGTTTTATGCCGACCATAACAACATAAATAAATTGTACCTGTACTTAAAAAAGTTTGAAACAGAATTTATTTCCGTTGGCTATGAGAGTGCCTCAATGGCTATAGCATTAAAAGACTTTGAAGAAAACAATGACCTGTTTCGCTGGAAAATTTTTGCCGGAGGCACAAAACTCCACAAAGCACAGGTATATATTGGATTGGGGTGGGCTATTGCCAAACGGAATATTATATTTTCCTCCATTATAGATCATTTAGACCCGAAATTATATTATAGGGTAGCCGATGGTTGCGGATTTTATGATGGTAGTTTTAAGCAAAGGCAAACTGTTATTAACCAACACACACCGGTTTATTTACCGGCTACAGCATTGGCTGTTTATTATCAGGGAGTGGGCCGGAGTTTGTGGTATACTAGTAATGCTGATATAATCACCGTTATTAAGAAAATTAAAAGCTTTCCATACAGCATACGTGCGGCTCTTTGGAGAGGTATTGGAGTTGCTGTCGCTTATGTAGGAGGATGCGATGATATTTATTTAAAATCAATATTCGAGCATGCCGGAAACGATGGCATGCAATTAACCAGTGGTGCTGCGCTAGCGGCTAAATCGCGGATAGATGCAAACACCATGACAAGAGATACAAACCGCTGTTACCGGTTGTGGTTTCATCTGGCAGGGAGAGATAATATGCTTTCAATACCATCGGTTAGTCCAGAGAATGATGAAGACATTTATTTAAACTG
>Ga0183260_10000656_pt1 | contig 29357 bp, 23 predicted proteins | sample AntDrymUQ4972206_2_FD_129768 | JGI IMG/M metagenome (GOLD analysis project Ga0183260, IMG submission 129768) | Polar desert sand microbial communities from Dry Valleys, Antarctica - metaG UQ497 (22.06) (version 2) (version 2) | ecosystem: Environmental > Terrestrial > Soil > Desert | place...
GAACAGGCGCACCATGACGATGAAGTTGTACGTCTTAAGGTAGTTCGCAAATTCGATGATCGCACTGTCTTTAGCGCCTGAGATCACCTCCTGCGGCGACCCCACGTTCCACGTGATGATCGGCAGAGAGCCCCGGTCGTGAATCCACTGTTCGACTCGCTCCGACTCGTGCGGCCGCCAGGCGTTTCCGATGCCGTCGAAGCGGCGGCCCATCGCTTGCTCGCGCTCCGCAATCTGAGCCTTGATGCATGCCCAGTCGCAGCCGGTTGAGCCTGCCCACGTGAGAAGGAACGTTCCTTTCTTCGACGGTAGAGGATTCCGCGGGCCGAGCGGACCTGTGTAGTAGGAGGCGGGGTACGTGACACCGCTGGGAGGAGGTGGCGGAGGAGGTGGAGGGGGCGCGGGAGTGCCATCCGCGAGGTTTCGCGTCTGGCATTCCTTGGTGATCCCGGGAAGCGGGTCACCGAAGACGGCGTTGGAGCATGAGACGCCGTCGGTGAACTGTCGGGGCGTCGTCCACGTCGAGTTCTTGCCGTAGCGAACCTCTTTCGTGCCGGAGAAGGAGCAAAACTGATACTCGGGCGAGCACGCATTCCACTCGGTCGATCCGGACGTGCAGGTGCTCGTCAAAGTGGAGACGCTCGCCGTACCGGAGCGATTGCCCGCGGCGTCGAAAGCCGCGACTCCGAGTGCGTACGACGTTCCACACGTGAGGCCGCTGAATGCGTGGTTGGTTGCGGTCGTCGAGTCGACCTTGGAGCCCTGCTGGGAGAGGTCGTAGCCGGCGACGCCAACGTTGTCCGTCGATGCGCTCCAGGCGAGATTGAGGCCGGTCTGCGAGACGTTGGACACCGCCAGGCCGGTCGGAGCTGAGGGTGGCGTCGTGTCGGGGCAAGCAGTCGTGGCGACCATGACGGTCGTCTTCGAAGAGCGGTTGCCGGCGGCGTCGTAGGAGTCGACCGCGAGCGTGTAGTTCGTGTTGCACGTGAGGCCGGCGAAGATTCCGCTGGTGCTCCCGGCCGCCGTTCCAACGAGAGATCCTTCTCGATAGAGCCCGTAGCCGACGACGCCGACGTTGTCAGTGGAGGCGATCCACGAGAGAGCGATGCTCGTCGCCGTGCGCGAAGTTGCTGCGACGTTCGACGGAGCGCTAGGCGCCTGCGCGTCCGAGCAGGCTGCGGTGGTTCCTGTCACAGAGGACTTGCTCGAGCGGTTGTCCGCGGCGTCGTACGCATCGACGGCGAAGTTGTATGCGCTGCCGCAGGCGAGATTCGAGACGGTTGTGCTCGGCTGCGACGCGGTCGAGATGAGTGCGTTGTTGCGATACACGCCGTAGCCGGTGACGCCGACATTGTCAGAGGAGGGCGCCCACCCGAGAGTGACACTGGTCCGGGTCGACGCCGAGACAGCCAGGGAAGCCGGCTGCGAAGGCGGCGTCGTGTCGCCGGCCGGCGGAGGCGGCGGAGCGGAGCAGGCAGCAGTCGTGCCGGTCACGGACGCCTTCGTTGAGCGGTTGCCGGCCGCGTCGTAGGCATTGACTGCAAATGCATACGAGGTAGCGCATGTGAGGCCGGAGACCGAGGCGCTGGGCTGAGACACGGTCGATAGAAGAGTGTCGTTGCGATACACGCCGTATCCCGCGACACCCACGTTGTCGGACGAAGCAGCCCAGGTCAAGGTGGCGGCGCTCTGAGTCGAGGACGAGACCGAGAGAGAAGACGGCTGGGAAGGAGGAGTCGTATCTCCGGGCGGAGCGGGGGTTGGTTCGGGCGGCTTCGGGCAAGCGCTTGTCTCGACCCAGACCCGGCTGCGTAGCGAACGATTCCCCGCCGCGTCATAGGCATCGACGGCGATGTCGTAGGCCGACCCACACGAGAGACCCGAGAGCGTGACCGCGGGTTCATTGGTCGAGGTGAGGAGCGCGGCACCCTCGTACACGCCGTATCCCACGACGCCAGTGGCATCGTCCGAGGCGTTCCAGACGAGCACGACGGCATCCTCGCTCGTCGCCGATTGCCGGAACCCTGAGGGGGCGGTCGGAGCAGTCGTGTCCGGGCATGAGGATGTCGAGACCGTCGACTCGGTCGGGATCGAACGGTTGCCTGCGCGATCGATCGCTGTGATCCAGATCGACATGCTCCTCCCGCAAGCCAGCCGGTCTATGAGGTACGTCGTGCCCTTCACGCGTGCGCGCCGCAGGTCCCCGGAGACCACGTACATCGGATCCTTGACGCGCGTGCGCCGCGACTCCCCGGACACTCCGTACTCCCCGGACACGTCGTACCCCACGACCCCCACGTTGTCTGTCGATGGGTTCCACGCGATGAGAACCGACGACGGTGTCGCGGAGATCACCCGAACAGCAGCCGGGGCGGCCGGAGGCTCGCTGTCGCGATTGGTTGCGTGCTTGGCTGCGCCGGCAGAACCGGCTATCGCGAGGATCGCAAGGGCGGCGGCAGATGCGGCGGCGAGTGGTTGTCGCGTGCTGGCGGCGGCGGACAAGACCCCCATGTGGTCGGCCGGAGGCGATGGTTGCCTCGACCCCCGATAGGGGGATAACTGGCGATTGGTCTAGGACTGAAGCGGGCTTGCTTCGAGGCCGGACCAAGCCATCGAGTCACTGAGGATGGGGTCTAATGCCGACGTCAGCGTACGACAAGCTCTGCCTGAACCGTCGCTTCCGCCCGACGTACGCGCGAAACGACGGGCCAGACGTTCCAGCGGTACACACCCGCCGAAAGTTTGTGTCTTCTTCCGTCGAGCGTCCAGTTCGAGGGCAGCGTCAGGTGAGGAAACACGGTGTCGCTCGAGTAGACGAGTGAGTCGCCGCGAAAGAACTCGACGTGATAGCTGGACGCGCCGGGGACCGGTGCCCAGGCAAAGCGTCTCAGTCCAACTTCGGGATCAGCCCGGCTCGGACGCGACTTCGGTCGACCAGGTTTCTTTGACTTCGGTGTGCGCTCCGGCACGCCGGCCTCGACGCGGAGAGAGTCGAGCGTTCTCGGAGTCTCCGGCGCGATGGCGTCCGCACCGGCCGGCGTGCCGCGAAGATCCACCTGAACACCCAGAAGGAGAGCAGCTACGAGCGCTCCCACGGTCGTGCAGGCTACTGCCAGCTTCGGCTTCCTGCGCGCGACGGGACCCGCCTGAGGCAGCCTATGCCAGGTCGGAGCCGCGTCGTCCAACACGTCCATGCCGCTCGCAGCCTCGTAGGCGAGTAATCGTCGCAGGGAGTTCTCTCGCTCGAGACGTGCCAGCGTGCCCTCCGGCACCACCAACGCGTCCCGCGCTCGGTGCGCGAGGTCGTCGTCGATGAGAACGAGCTCGGGGCTCTCGGCGGCTGCGATCTCGCGAGCCCCGTTTGCGAAGGCGCCCATCGAGCGTCCATCGGCAGGCCGGCTCAGCAGCTCAAGAGGCGACGCCTGTCTTTCGCGCGGGACGCCGTCGCGCTATTCGTCCCCGGACTGCGATCTCTACAGCCTGCACAATGTCGGCTGCAAACCGATCCGGGGTGCAATTCGCCACCGCCGAGCTGCGTCTGCCACGCGCAACATCGCTCAGATCGAGCGTCCTTGTCGTCTTGATGAGCGAAGGAGTAAGCCGCGTCAGGTCGTTGGCAGGGAGCATGATTCCAGTCTCGTCGTCGAGCAGGTCATGGGCGCTGCCGACCTGATCCGTGGCGATCACGAACAGGCCGTGCGCGAGAGCCTCGTTGACGACGACGCCCCACACCTCCCGGAGTGCGGGTAACACGAGGACGTCCGACTCGGCATACAAGGAGCTGAGGGCCTCACCTTCTTGGTGGCCCACGCGGCGAACTCCGGGCACGTGCCGAGCGGCCTCATGCAACTCGGCATCCAGAGGTCCGTCGCCAACGATGGTCAACGTGGCGTTCGGTACCACCTCACGAACGAACGCAAACGCCTTGATCAGCTCGATCGGCCGTTTCCGCGGGATGAGCCTTCCGACGAAGATGAACCCGACCCCGCGGTCGGACGGGCGATTTGCGCGCACCGTGCTCTTCGAGGCTATCCCTGCCGGAAGCGCAGAGGTGACGATTCGCCCGGGCTGAACGCCAAGTTCTTCTAGGTATCGCGTCGCCTGGGAGCCGTTCGTCACATAGCCGTCGAACGCACGGGTAATCCAACCTCGCACACGCGTCGAGACCGAACCGCGGAGGAGGCCGCTGAATACCGTGCTTTCGGACCACATGACTGCTGAAGTGCCCGACCACCGAGACCACAGGAGAGGTTCGGCCGCAGTCGGCCCCCAGCTAACGAGGAGGATACCGTCGGGCTTCAGCCTATTCAGCCTTCGCGCCACGCCGGCTGAGAGCTCGAGATGAAGGTCGACCGACGGTACGTCGAGACCCCGCGCCCAGGAGACGGAGTACTCGAACTCCGGCTCGACCCCCCAGGAGTCGGCGAAGCGATTGACGCGATTCTCGCCCGCGAGGTAGATCGCATGCAGGTCGAGACGCTTCGCCAGCGCGTTCAGGATGGGTGTGGTGTATGGGGCGGGTGAGCCGAAGAGGGCGACGAGTTTCAATGTTCTGAGCGGTTGTCCTTCCGGTGTGGGTGCGTGAGAACGATACGTGCGCCGATGGCGGGTAGCGCAGGCTCAGCGCCCGCTGCAGGGTACAGTCGAGGGTTCCGCATCGCATCCGTCGAGCCTCTTCATCATCGCGAAAGCCGGCCCGAGATCTCCCGAACGCGACGCAATGAACGTCCGGAGGTCAACGCAGCCAGGCCGAGAGGGCGGCGTGCTAGGGCAACCGTGTCGAGCCCGGGGTCATCGTCAGTGAAGCGCGACTTGAAGTCCTCGTCGCCTCGCCCGAAGCGGTATTCCCTCGCCCCCTCGGCGACCGCCGAGCGAATGGAGTGCGCTAGGAGGACGAACCCGACGGACTGGCGCTCGTACGCCGGATCGCGCCCGGCCTGGTAGTAGCTCGCCACCGAGCCGACCAAGAAGCCGTGCCAAGCCGCGATCGGCCGGCCGTCGAGCTCGAGCAGCCAGAGTCGGAGCCATCCCCGAGCGAGGGCCTCGCGCGCGAGCTCTCGGTGGAAGCTCGTGTCCGCGAAGTCGGTGCGTACGGAGCCCCAGCGCGCTCGATGGAGCGCGAAGAGCGTGTCCAGGTCGCGATCGATCGTGGTCTCGTCGGTGAGCCGGATGGAGACGGTGCCCTCGCGGCTAAGAGCCGCCTCGCGGCGGCGGAGCTGCTGCCTGAAGTTCGCGCTCCGGCCGGCGAGGTATTCGTCCCAGCTACCGGGCAGCTGCAGGATCGGGCTGGCCTCGCGCCGCCACGTGCGGCCGCCGAGGAGCTCCGCCCACCGCTGGTCGCCGGGAAGCTGCTCGCCGAAGAACACATCCCAGTCGAGCCGCTCCAGCGCCGTTCGGAGCGCCGAGCCCACGACCGCCGGATCAGCTCCCGCGAAGACCGGACCCAACTCGTCCCCAGGCCCGTGGCCGAGGAAGCGGAGCACGCGCGGCAGGCGGCGGCGCCAGGCATAAAGCGGGAGGACGATCGTCAGGTCTCCGTTCGCCGTGCGCGCAGCATGGAGGAGGAGCTCGCGATCGCGGTCGAAGTGCGTCCACCAGAGTCGGTGCCAGAGCGCCGTCGAGAAGATGCTTCCCGAGCGCTCGGCGAGCGCGTCCCACTCCTTCCCGATGGCATCGAACCCGTCGACGCGCTCGAGGAGGGGTACAACTTCCGACTCCACCGCCGAGCCATGTCCAGTGTGATCGCTCATCTGTCTCTCTCGAAGCGCGTGACGCGGCCCGTGGCCCGACGTGTCGGCGTGCCCGTCGGACTCGGCCTCATGCTCCTGCTCCGGCTCACGGGTCGCAAGGCGGGAGTCGCTCTCATGTACCACAGTGTGGATCAGCGGGCCGGCGATCCGGAACGAGAGCTCGTCCCACCCCACGAGGCGGGACTCTTCGAGCGCCAGGTCCACTACGTGCTCAGGCACTACGACGTCGTTTCCGCCGAGCATCTGCTCGAGGCGGTACAGGCTAGAAGGCGCGGACAGCGCTTCCCGGTTGCGATCACCTTCGACGACGACCTCGCCTGTCACGAAGTCCTGTCGCTCCCGATCCTGCGCAAGCTGGGAGCGACGGCGACCTTCTTCCTCTCCGGGGCCTCGCTCGATCGTCCGTTCTCGTTTCACTTCGAGCGCCTTCAACGTGCGTACGACTCGGGGGCGTCCGACCTCCCGCTTGTGGTCACGGGTTCGCAGAGGGCTAAGGAGCCGACGTCCATCCATGGGCTCGGACTGGCCATGGAGCAGATGCCCCCTGCGGAACGCGATCGGTCGGCGGAGAGGCTTCTCGGCCGCGCGGGGCCCGATCCGGAGGACGCCGGAATCCGGCGAGGACAGGTGCGATCCCTCACGGAGGGTGGCATGACAGTGGGGTTCCACACGTACCGCCATGACTCGCTGACCGCCCTCTCGGACGAGCAGCTTGCCGAGGCAATGGAGGTAGGGCGTTCCGAGCTGTCGGAGGCCGCCGGCACGCAGGTAGACGTGATCGGCTACCCGCACGGACGATCCGACGAGCGCGTTGCCGCCGCCGCGCGTTCGGCCGGCTTCCGTACGGGCTTCACGACCCGCAGGGTTCCGGTCACGCCGAGCTCGAATCGCCTTCTCCTGGGCCGCATCGGGCCGTCGCTCCGCTCGGTCGGTGCGCTCGCGCTCGAGCTGCCGTTGACGCTCGTCACGTCCGAAACCGGGCGACCCACTCCGGCTCGGGCACCCGTAGCGTCTTGAGCGCTGACCGGCGCTCCACGCCCCCGAGGCGCCGCGAGGCGTCGATGACCCACTCGGGCGCGAACGAAGCGAGCGCACGGGGGAGTGCTCCGATGTCACCGTGTCGCCGAACTCCCTGCAGGTAGGTTCGAGCCGCCAGTGTGCGGCGTCCGGCGCGCCTGTGCCCTCGCGCCACCCAACGGATGAAGAGAGTCTGGTCGAGCTCGACTCCATGCTCGAGCGCAGCGTCTCGGTGCTTCTCGACCAGGTAGTCCATCTCCGGAAGCACATCGCGGCGGTCGGTGAGCAGCATGCTTTCGTCGTGCATCACGTACCCCACGAGGATCTCCGAGGTCGCCGCGGCGGGTCCCGCAAGCCCGAGCCTGATCCACAGGTCCCAGTCGGCGAGCTGGAGGAGGTTCTCGTCGAAGCCGCCCAGCTCGGTCACGACGTCGGCGCGAGCGAGCACGTTCGAGCATCCGCACCAGATGACGTTCCAGCGCAGGAGCTCTCGCCCCACGCTCCCCGGATCGGGTGGCATGACCGCAAAGAGGAAGCGCCGGGAAGCGTCCAGGCCGCCGCCACCCGCGTAGGCGAACACCGCACCGGCGGCCTCGGCAGTGTCGAGCTGCGCACGGAGCTTGCGCGGAGCCCACAGGTCGTCGTCGTCGAGAAAGCTCACCCAACGCCCGCGGGCAGCCCGGATGCCGGCATTCCGCGCGGCGGCGACGCCCTGGGAAACGTCGTTCCGAATCACCACGAGGCGCGGATCGGCCAGCTCGTCGAGGCGTGTTGGCGTCTCGTCCTCCGAGCCGTCGTCCACGACGATCACCTCGAGTCGCACGCCCTCCTGCTCGAGCGCGGAGGGCAGCGCGGCCGTGGAGAGCAGATGCCAGCGGCTCCGCGTCGGGACGACCACCGAGACGTCAAAGGCGTCAGGCACGAGGTGGTTTGCGGGCGCTGAGTGTGAGATTCATCGGCAACGCCGACGTGCGCCCGCCTGCCGACTCGAGGTTTCCGAGCAGGTGGCCGGCAGTGTTCACGAGCGCATAGGCGGCGAGAAAGGCGGGTCGCAGACCGCGACGGGCCGCTCGCGTCGCGACTCGCTGCTCGAGCCCGTTGACGAGCGACCCGGTCAGCACCGTCCAGGTCGCCGTGCGGCCTCCGTTCTCACGGACCCGGACGTCCTCCCAGTCATCGAAAAGGACCCGCAGCTGGTGTTCGGTGTAGCGTGCTTCGAAGTGGCGCAGGTCGTACTCGAAGCCCAGCACCGACGACACGAGCACGCTTCCTCCTGGTCGAAGCACACGCGCGAACTCCGCGACCGCGCGTTCGGCATCGTCCAGGTACTGAAACGCCTGGATGCACATGACCAGGTCGAAGGTTTCGTCCGGGAAAGGAAGGAAGTCGTCCGAGACGACGTCGGCAAGCCCGTAGGGGTTGCCGACGACGTCGAGCCCGACGCAGAGCGCGCCCGCCGGAAGCAGATCGTCATACGGTCGCGAGCCACACCAGACGTCGAGCACATCCTCGACCGGGCCTGGCAACGCAGCGATCGCTTCCCGAAGACCTGCGACGAGCGTGCGCAGGTGCAGGTAGTCGAACTGGGTGATCGCAGGATGACGACGCGAGCGACGGATCGCGCGGACGTCGTCTGGTGACGAGATCAGGGGGTTGGCTGCCACGCTGTCTACATTGTCGCCCTGGATAGGGACGTGGCAAGTGGCATCGCTCGGCGCGGAGCGCGACGCCCGACCGTCGTGCTGGTGCCGTGGGGGGACGTCTTCGGGGACTTCCTCGATCGGCTCGGCATCTCGTTCGAGGAGTTCCGCGACGAGTTCGCGGGGAGTTGGATGTTCGGCTACGCGGCGGCGCTTGCAACAGCGGGAGTCCGCACTGTGATCGTCTGCCCGACCTCGCGGGTCGGGGCGCCGGCCGCGGCGGTTCACGCGCCGACGGGGGCGGACCTACGGTTCCTCCCGACCTCGCGCGTCCATGCGGCCCTGCGCTTGCATCGGCTCCAAGGCCGGCTCGACGGACGTCGAGACGGTCGTACGGTCGCGCGCGCGGCGGCGACGCATCTCGCTCCGTATCTCGGGACACCGCCACTCGCGCTCGCGAGGCTTCTTCGGCGCGAGGGTTGCGATGCGCTCCTCTGCCAGGAGTACGAGGATCCGCGCTTCGACGTCTGTGTTGCCGTCGGACGTGCGACGGGAGTACCCGTGTTCGCGACCTTCCAGGGCGCCGACTACCAGCTCAGCAGGTTGGAGCGACCGCTGAGACCGCTTTCGATTCGCGCGAGCGCGGGACTCGTCGTGGGCGCGAGTGCGGAGCTCGAGAGGCTGCGCCAGGCATACGACGTCCCCGCCGCGAAGCTCGCGCACATCTTCAACCCGATCGACCTGGAGACGTGGCGACCCGAGGGGAGAGCCGCCGCACGTTCAGAGCTGGGAATCCCGGCTACCGCTTCGGTCGTGGCGTGGCACGGACAGGTGCAGACATGGCGGAAGGGCCTCGACGTTCTCCTCGACGCGTGGCGAGAGATCGGCGACGGCCGATCGGGCCGCGATCGTCGCCTCCTGCTCGTCGGATCGGGAGAGGATGCGGGCGACCTTCGGCGGCGAGTCGCCGCGCTTTCGCTGCCGGGTGTCCACCTGATCGACGAATGGGTGCAGGATCGCGGGCGCATGCGCTCGATCCTCTCGGCCGCAGACGTGTACGCGTTTCCCTCGAGGCACGAGGGGCTCGCGGTCTCGCCCCTCGAGGCGATGGCCTGCGGCCTCCCGGTCGTAGGGGCGGATGCGAGCGGGGTGATCGACGTCGTCGGCGACACGGGAGTCGTCGTTCCGCGGGACGATGTCGGCGCGCTCGCACGCGCGATCCTCGGGCTCCTCGACGACGACGATCGGAGAGCCGAGCTCGGACGACGCGCGCGTCGCCGGGCGGAGGAGCACTTCTCGTTAGGCCGGGTCGGCGCCGAGCTGCGCGCCTTCCTCGTCGGGGGCGGGCCGTGACGAAGATCGCGTACATCGTCTCCGCCTACAAGCTTCCGGCGCAGCTCGAGCGCCTGCTCCGGCGACTCGAAGCACCGGGCGTCTCCTTTGCGGTTCACGTCGACCGAAAGACGCGCCGATCGACATGGGACGAGATGGTCTCCCGTTGTCACGGACTCGACGTCACCTGGCTTCCTCGCCACCGGTCGCAGTGGGGCGGCTTCGGCCACGTTCGAGCCACCCTCAAGGGCATCGACAACTTCGTGGCGAGCGGTTTGCCATTCGACTACGCCGTGCTCCTGACCGGGCAGGACTACCCTCTGCGCTCACCGGCTGGGATCGCTCGCTTCCTGGGAGCGGCGAACGGGCGCTCGTACATGCGTCACCTACCCTTGCCGTGGGCGCCGTGGGGCCCGAGGGGCGGGCTCGACCGGATCGAGGATTGGCACGTCATCACGTACCGCCGGCTGCATCTACCACTGCCGCTCCGGCGCCGGCTGCCGAGCGGGCTCCAGCCCTACGGCGGTAGCGCCTACTGGTGTCTGTCGAGCCGGCTCGTACACTTCGTGCACGGGTTCCTGAGCGAGAACCCCGACTACGTCCGGTTCTTCCAGCACGTGTTCGTCCCTGACGAGCTCTTCTTCCAGACGATCATCATGAACTCGGAGTTACGCGACACGGTGGAGAACGACGACCTGCGGTATGTGGACTGGACGCGCGAGCCGGCACCCGTCGTGCTCACGCGGGACGATCTCCCGGCACTCATTTCTTCCCCGCAACTCTTCGCGCGCAAGTTCGACGAGACCGTGGACTCCAGGGTTCTCGACGCACTCGACCTCCACCTCGAGCGGACATGACGACGTCGTCGGCCGACCGATCTGCAGCGATACCGCCATCCGCCGAGAGAGGGCGGAAGCTTCCGGGCTGGGTCGAAAACCGCGCGAGCGACCGTTTTCGACCCGGTGCGCTCGTTCGCGATCTCTGGAGCTACCGCGAGCTCGGTGTCGTGCTAGCGATCAGCACGCTTCGTGTGCGCTACAAGCAGGCCGCGTTCGGAGTCGCGTGGGCCGTGCTCCAGCCGCTCCTCGCCGTGATCCTCTTCTCGATCGTGTTCGGCCGGCTCGCGGGGTTGCCGTCGGACGGGATCCCGTACCCGGTCTTCAACTACGCGGCGATGATCATCTGGCTCTACGTCTCGCTCGGCGTCACTGCGGCCGCGCAAAGCCTCGTCGAGAACCGCGACCTCATCACGAAGGTGTACTTCCCACGTCCCGTCGCTCCGCTCTCGGCGGCGTTCCCAGGGCTCGTCGACTTCGCGATCGCCTTCGTGGTACTGGTAGGGATACTCGTAGCGTACGACGTCACTCCCGACTGGGCCGTCGTACTGACCCCGGCGTGGGTGGCCGCCGCGATGCTCGTCGTCGTCTCGGTCGGCTTTCCGCTCGCGGCGCTGAACGTGCGCTACCGCGACGTGCGTCTCGCGCTCCCTCTGGCGATGCAGCTCTGGCTCTTCGCGAGCCCGGTCGTGTACTCGAGCTCACTTGTCGAGGGCGGCTGGAAGTACGTGTACGCCTTGAACCCGATGTCGACGGTGCTCGACGGGTTTCGCTGGTCCGTCGCCGACGGCCCGGCACCAGGGCCGGAGGCGCTCGTGTCGGCTGCGGTCGTGATCGTCGTTCTAGTCGCAGGCCTCTTCTACTTTGCCCGCGCCGAGCGGTCCTTCGCGGACGTGGTGTAGCCATGCAGACGGCGATCGAGGTCGAAGGTCTCTCCAAGCGCTACCGACTCGGGCAGAACCTCGGCGGCTACAAGACGCTCCGCGAGACGCTCATGTCGAGGCGCCGACGGGACGCTGCGGACGAGGCTCACCTCTGGGCACTTCGCGACGTCGGCTTCTCCGTTCCTCAAGATCAGGCGCTCGGGCTCATCGGGCCCAACGGTGCCGGCAAGACGACCCTTCTCAAGATCCTCGCGCGCATCACACAGCCGACGACGGGTATCTCCCGAACGCGAGGCCGCGCAGGCGCCCTGCTCGACGTCGGCACCGGCTTCCACCCGGAGCTCACGGGAAGGGAGAACATCTACTTGAACGCCGCGATCCTCGGCATGTCGCGCCGTGAAGTCCGTCGCCGATTCGACGAAATTGTGGATTTCGCAGGGCTCGAGCGCTTCCTCGACACACCGCTCAAGCGCTATTCGTGGGGCATGTACCTCCGGCTCGCGTTCGCCGTCGCCGCCCACGTAGAGCCCGACATCGTCATCGTCGACGAGGTGCTCGCCATCGGTGACGCTCGTTTCCGCGCGAAGTGCCTCGAGAAGATGTCTGAGTTCGGGCAGGAGGGCCGGACCGTCGTCTTCGTTAGCCATGATCTCGGCTCGATCACGCAGCTCTGTCGGCGGGCTATCTGGCTGGATCACGGCCAGATCCAGGCGGACGGGCCGAGCGAGGAGATCGTCCGGCGATACGTCCGCGATTCGGTCGGTGACGTCCCACGCGCCGACTTCACGCCCGATCCGTCGCGGCGGGTCCAGGTGCTCGCCGCGGAGGTGGCAGACGGGAGCGGCGTGGCGATCGACCATCCTGAGCGGGGGCAGCCGCTCACACTGCGCGTCCGCTTCGTGGTGCGGGAGCCCCTGCCCGTGGTGGCGATCGGGTTCACGCTGCAGGATCATCGGGGGATTCGGGTGCTGGACGAAGTCTGGGGAGAGCATGGCTCCGACATGCTCGCGATCGACGACGCCCCAACCGAGATCGAGGCGGAGATCGTGGTTCCGCCGATCCTTCCGGCAGGAAGCTATCTCGTCGGCGTGACGATCGGGTCGAGCTACGACTTGTTCCTGGAGCAGGAGGTGCTCCACTTCCGCGTCTGGCCCAGGGCCGACGATCCCGCAGATTCCCTGGAACGGGATCGCGTGGTGCAGCCACCGGTGACATGGCACGTCGGGCGTGCCGGCATCCGATGACCGGCGTGCCGGAGCCCGTTCCTGTTACCGTCGCTATCCCGACGATCGGTCGTCGGGAGCCTCTTCGAAGATGTCTCGTCTCCCTTGCGCGGTGCTCCCCGGCGCCGGCCGAGCTCATCGTCGTCGACCAGAGTTGCGACCCTTCGATCGAGGGGCTCGTCGCTGATGCCTCCGGTGATCTCGCTCGGGTCGTCCTCAGCCATGGGCTCGGGGTGGCTAAGGCGCGGAACGACGGGCTGCGGGTCGCGGAGCATGAGGTCGTGCTGGTGACTGATGACGACTGCACCGTGCCGCGGGACTGGGTCGCCACCGGATGGCGGCTTGCGACGCTGCACCCAGGGGCGATCGTGACCGGACAGGTCGTGCCGGTGGGTGATCCTCGCGCGGTCCCGTCAACGAAGGAGGATCTGTTGCCGCGCGACCTGAGTAGTGAGCGCCGTGGCGGCTGGCTCTTCGGGAACAACATGGTGCTTCCGCGCGTTGCCGTCCTCGAGCTCGGAGGGTTCGACGAGCGGTTCGGCCCGGAGGAGGCGGCTGAGGACAACGAGTTCTGCTACCGCTGGCTGAAGGCTCGGCGCACGCTCAGGTACGAGCCTTCGCTCGCCGTCCAGCATCACGACTGGCGAAGCCGGGATGATCTCGAGCGCCTGTACGTCCGGTACGCGCGCGGGGAGGGCTTCTTCTACGCCAAGCACCTCCGCCGCGGGGACCTGCGCATGCTGCGCTTTCTTGCACGGGACCTGTGTTGGGCGCTGCGCGGTCATGCGTCCGGTGTCGTCAACCGAAGAGAATCGTGGACAGACTCCCGTCGCGGCATCCTCCGCGGCCTCCCCGGAGGGCTCGTGTCGGGTTGGCGATGCTACGGCAGGGAACCATGACGCCGCCAGAGGTCAGCGTCGTCATCCCGACGCGGAATCGCTGGTCGCTTCTCTCGACGAACGCGCTACCGAGTGCGCTCGCACAGGAGGGCGTCGACCTCGAGATCGTCGTCGTCGACGACGCCTCGGACGACTACACGGCAACCGGTCTCACGAAGCTTCGCGACACACGCATCAGGGTCCTGCGCAACGAGGTTCGGCGCAATCTACCCGCCGCTCGCAACGTTGGAGCGGCGGCCGCACGCGGTGCGTGGCTTGCCTTCCTCGACGATGACGATATCTGGTCGCCGTCGAAGCTTCGCGCGCAGCTCGACGTGGCAGCCGAGTCGGGCGCGTCGTGGGTCTACGGGAGATGCATCGTGGTCGACGAACGGATGCGCCCGATCGAACTCCATCCCTTCCCCGACCCCGAGGATCTGCCCGTCCTGCTCCTCGGGGGAAACCATGTTCCCGGCGGAGGCTCGAACGTAGTCGTGCGCGCGGAGGCGTTTCGTAGCGTCGGCGGATTCGACGAGGAGCTCCGGTACTTCGAGGACTGGGATCTCTGGCTCCGCCTGGTGCAACGTACTCTTCCCGCGACCTGTCCGGACGTCGTGGTCGCGCGGGTGGAACATGGCAAGAACATGCTCTTTCGCGACGGTGCTGACGTGCACGTCGACTTCGCGCGACTTCTCGGGAAGCAGTCACGTGTGACAGACGCGCACCGGCTGGCCGTCGCCGAGTGGGCGGCGCACGAGCACATGCGAGCAGGTCACACGCTGCGCGCGTCGGCGCTCTACGCTCGCACTGCCCTGGGACATCGGAGCGCGGGCAACCTGGTGGCTGCCGTCGGCGCTCTCTTCGGTCGCCGCGGTCTCGCTGCCGCCTCGAGCCTTCTCCTTGCCGCCCGTGGGAGCACGCATCTCGAGGAGGCGGCGCGGCAGGTACCACCGTCCCTACCGGCGTGGCTCTCGAGCTACACCTCGGCTCCTACAGAAGACGCCGGGTCGGAGCTGCGGGCGACGAGGCGGATGTGAGCGCGCGTCCCGACGTCTCCGTCGTCATCCCGACCAGGGACCGCTGGCCGCTCCTTTCGTCGTACTCGTTGCCGAGCGCACTCGGACAGGAAGACGTCGAGGTGGAGGTCCTCGTGGTCGACGACGGATCGCAGGACGGTACGCCAGAGCGGTTGGCGGAGCTCGACGACCCACGCGTGCGCTGCATTCGCCTGTCTTCCTCGCGCGGCGCCGCTGCCGCACGGAACGAGGGGATTGCCGCCGCTTCCGCCGACTGGGTGGCCTTCCTCGACGACGACGACCTCTGGTCTCCGCGCAAACTGCGAGCACAGCTCGACGCGTTGGGTGACGCGAGCTGGGGGTACACGGGCTCGTTCGTGGTCGACGAAGGGCTTCGGGCAACCCACGTTCTGTCCCTCGCCGAGCCGTCGTCGCTCGTACGCGCGCTCCGCCACGGCACCGCGCTCGCGGCGGGCAGCTCCGCAGTGATCGTGCGCACCGACCTTCTCCGCGAAGTAGGCGGCATGGACGAGGAGCTCGCCTTCGGCTACGACTGGGACCTCTGGCGGAAGCTCGCGAACGTGTCGACTCCCGTCGCCTGCCCGGAGCTGCTCGTCGCAACGCTCGAGCACCCTCAGCGCTCGCGGACCCGCAACCGGCGTTTGCTGGTGAAGGAGACGGACGATCTCATCCGGCGCGGCGGAGGAGACCGCGATGCTCGTCGTGCCGCCGTCGAATGGATCGCCAACGATCAGTTCCGGGCCGGCAATCGCTTCGTCGCGGCGGCGCTCTACCTGCGGGCAGCGATTGCCTTTCGGAGCCCTGGAAACGTTCCTCCCGCAATCGGGGCGGTGTTCGGCTCACGAGGAATGCGGGGTGCATCGCGCTTCCTCTCGGCCTTCGGCGAAGGATCGCACCTCGACCTCAAACGAAATCCACCGCTGGCGACGCCCGACTGGCTCGACCGGTTCCGAGCTCGACGCCCTTAAACGTCCAAGACAGGGATTCAGCGAGGATCCACGCGAAAGAGCCTGAATCCGTCTCCCTCGTCGACGGCGAGGAGGGCGATCTGAGCTCCGTCTGCAGAGAGGGCCGGCCTGGTCCAGTCACGCGCGCTCCCGCGGGTCGTGCCGAGCAGCAGGAACGGGCTCCGCTGCACCTCGTACGGCACGATTTCGAGAGGCGCGAAGTCCGCGAGTACGGTCAGCCCGTCTTCGGTCGAGCGGCTGCCCGTGTAGAGCAGCGACTGCTCCGGGCTGGAGAGTCGGATCAGGCGGCGGGCGAGTGCGCGCGGGGCGTGATGGGCGAGCTCGAAGTAGTCGTGGGGGTGGGCGACCGCGACTGACAGGTCCCGCCCGTCGGTCTCCTGCTGGAGGAATGCGACCAGGCGTTCGCGGCGATCGACGTCCACGCCTGCCTCCCGGTGCCAGTACTGGAAGAGGATGGCGAACCACGCTGCCAGGAGCACCGCCGCTCCGATCGCTGCGGTTCTGACCCCGCCGGCAACACGGTGCATGGCGAGTGGCACGAGCAGAGCCGGGCCGAGGACGGCAGGCAGGACGTAGCGGTCGACGTAGGCACCCGTAATCAGCTCGCCGACGAGGATTCCGACGACCGGCAACAGTGCGAACCCGACCCCGGCAGCGACCTCGATCTGAGCGCTACGAGGTGGACGCGTGAGGACGACGAGCGCGGCTCCCAGGACGAGCGCGGCGAAGCCGACGGCGAGCCAGTAGGGAAGACGGGACGGAGAGAAGACGTCGGCGCGCAGGAGAAACACGTAGAACTCCGGCGCCGACGTGAGGTCGAACTCGGTCCAGAAAGCGTGCGCGTACCTTCGCGCCGATTGGACGAGCGGGATTGCCACGGCGATCGGCACGAGCGGCGCGATCACGATGACCCCGAGCAGTGGTCTGTCGACGGCACGACGCAGACGAATTCGAACGACCTCGGCCAGCGCGATCGGAACGACGACGAGCGCCCCGTAGTAGTGCACGGCCGTCGCTCCGGCGAGCGCGACGAAGAGCCCCGCGAGAGCGAGCCTCGGCCGTACCCCGTCCGCACGGAGCTGATGGCAGAGCAGCGCGCCCGCCGCACAGCCGACGACGAGACCGTACGGCCGAGCTTCCCAGGCATACCGGAATGCGCCGCTGGCGATCGGAACGAATGCGGCGACCAGGCCGTACCACGCTTCCGTTCGCCGCGCGACGACGACAAAGACGCACACGCAAGCGAGCCCGAAGCCGAGGATCGACGGCGCCCGTAGCGCAAGCTCGTTGTCACCGAGAAGGGCGAGCGAGGTGCGGACGACGACGTAGTAGAAAGGTGGGATCTGCTCGACACCGCGCGAGAGCTCGTCCCAGACGTCGCCGATCGTCGGCAGTTGGGCGAAGTACCACGTGTACAGCTCGTCGTTCCAGAGCGGATCGCGCAGCGCCAGGGAGCCGGCTGCGAGCACGTACAGACCGACGGCGCCGACCGCGACGGCCAGCTGCCGGGCGCTCACCGCGACGCCCTGCTCCGCGCGAGCCTCGCGAGAACCCGCAGGTAGCCGGGGCCTGCGCGGGCGACGCGGAAGGCCGACGTTCCCATGTCCGGGGCTCGATCGACCCACGACATCGGCACCTCCTCGATGTCTCGCCCCGCGAGAAAAGGCTGGATCCCGATTTCGGCGTTCGCCGCGAATCCGGGCTCGTTGATCTCCAGCTCGCGCACGATGTCGTTGGGGTACAGCTTGAGGTTGTTGGAGACGTCGCGAACGCGGCCCGGGACGAGCAGCCGCAGGAGTAGGTGGAACGCGCGATTAGCGACGATCTTCGCGAGGGGATAGTTCACGAGGACGGACTCGTGCGAGAAGCGGCTGCCGATCGCGCCGTCCCTGCCGGCGGCAACGGCGTCGAAGAGGTCTCGAAGCTCGGGCACGATGAGCACGAAGTCGCAGTCGAGCGAGAGCACGTAGCGGCCAGTGGCCGCCGCGTATCCGTCTCGGAGCGCGCCGCCGACTCCGGGCTTCGACCTCCGCTCGATCACGCGGACCCGTGGCTCCCGTGCGGCGAGACCGCGAGCGATCTCTGCAGTCTCGTCCGTGCTCGAGTCGTCCACGACCACGATCTCGTGGATGTAGTCGTCGTACGCGTCGAGCAGCGCCGTGACGAGTCGGGAGAGTGTCGCGGCCTCGTTGCGACACGGGATGACGACCGACGTGCTCCCGTGGAGCTCCACGTGCGTCGCGAGGTTCACGTCAGGAAGGCGCGATCGTCTCACGCCTGGCTTCCTGGCCCAGACGTAGAGCGTGCCGCAGAGGTCGCGGACGGCAGGCAGGCGCTCGAGCAGGTACGCGGTGGACTGGATCGCCGGGATGAGCTTCGCGGGAGAACGGGGATGGAGGATGTCGTACGGGATGACCTCGATCTCGACATAGCCCGAGCGTGATGCTTCCTGAAGAAGCTTCCACCTCCGCATCCCGATCTGGCACTCGGCGTTGCCGGCCCAGCGGCCGACAGGGGGGACGACGGACTTCACGAGAACCTGCGGGTTCCAGAAGTTCGCTTCGAAGAAGAGCAGCTGCCCTCCCGGCCTGAGGAGGCGATGCAACGCGCGCAGGTTCTCCGCGTACCGGTCGTGGCAGATGATCGCGGTGCCCACGACGTAGTCGAAGCTCTCCGCGGGTAGGTCGGCGGGCAGGTGGCGGACGTGCGCGACCTCCACGTTCGGGAGCGCCCGGGCGTCGAGCTCGGCTGCGAGCTCCTCGTCGAAGACGACCGCGGTGATGGGACACTCTCCCTTGAGGGCGTCCGCCAGGTGCGCGGTCCAGAGGCCGCTTCCGGCGCCGAGCTCCAGTACTCGCTCCCCCGGCAGGACGTGGAACGCGTGCCGAACCGTCAACGCACGCCATCTCAGCCTCGTCGGCGACGTTGCGGGGTAGCTTCTCCAGTAGCGCTCGCGCGTGTGCTCCATCTCGCGGAGGTTGTCCTCGAGCAGCGCGTGCTTCATGGGCGGTCTTCGGTCGCGAGTCCGGCAAGCATGTCGTCCAGAGAGACTTCCGGCTCCCATGCCGGGTAGTCGGAGCGGAAGCTGCGGACGTCGCTGATGTAACAGATGTGGTCGCCGCGTCGCGGCTCGTCGACATAGGTCCAGTCGAGCCGCTTGCCTGTCAGCTCCTCGAGCCGAGCGATGGCTTCGAGCATGGAGATGCTGTTCGCCCGGCCGCCGCCGAGGTTGTAGACGGCCGCGCTGCGAGGCCGCTCGGCGAAGGCGAGCACGGCCTGGGCGACATCGTGCGCGTGGAGGTTGTCGCGCACCTGCTTTCCGCCGTACCCGTAGACGCGATATGAGCTGTCATCGCGTACCGCCCCGGCGAGGTAGGCCAGGAAGCCGTGGAGCTCGACCGCGGCATGCCGCGATCCGGTGACGCAGCCTGCCCGGAAGCAGACCGTCGGAACGCCGAAGTTGAGACCGTACTCCTGGACGAGAAGGTCGGCCGCAGCTTTGGATACGCCAAAGAGGCTGTGCAGCGAGCGGTCGATGGGAAAGCTCTCGTCGACGCCTTCGTGGAGAAGTGGATCTGCATAGTCCCAACGGGTTTCGAGCTCCACGAGCGGAACCCGATTCGGCGAGTCGCCGTAGACCTTGTTCGTCGACAGGAACACGAACGGCGAGTCGGGTACCCACTGCCTCGCCGCCTCCAGTAGATGGAGTGTTGCCAGGGCGTTGATCTCGAAGTCGTCGTGGGGTCGGCGGGCCGCGAGGTCGTGCGAAGGCTGTGCGGCGGCATGCACGATGAGCTGCGGACGCTCGTCGCGCACGAGACGTGTCACGCTCTCGCGATCGCGGATGTCGAGGTCGTGACTGACAAAGCGTCGCGTCGTGTCCCGGAGCTGCCGCAGGGTCGCCGAGGTGTCGCCACCCTGACCGAAAAGCTCGCGCCGCATGTTGTTGTCGATCCCGTGCACCGTCCACCCGCGCTCGTCGAGGCAGGTGACGAGCTCCGAGCCGACGAGTCCGCTCGATCCGGTGACGAGTGCGACAGGCATAGACGCAAGAGTTATATCGGCGTCCCGCGAGGCAGTTGGAGCGCTGTCGGCCGTCGGGTCGAGCTGAGTCGCCGCGGATCACGGCACGCGTGACCGTTCGCCGACTTCGGCGGCGCAGATCTCGACCGCGCCCCGCGTAGCCGCCTGGAACCGCCACGGCGTCGTGACTCCGCCGCTCGGCAGAGGAAGAGCGAGGGGCGAGCTCGATTCGATCTTTCGGACAAGCTGAAAGCTCTCACCGAGACGTCGCAGCCGCAGCGTGGTCGGGCCCTTCGTCGCCTGGATCAGCATTCCGCGTCCGTGCATCCGTACCGAGAGACTCGCTTCAACCTCGCGTGCGTCGAAGCGCGTACACGGCCCGGCTCGAGTGGTGACCCCGAAGCGGGCGTGCTCCACCGTGGGCGCAGAGGCGCCTCGGTCGAGCGTCGCGTCGCGCTGCGCGCTTCCCGCGAACGCCGCCGCGAAGACCTCGTCGGCGACTCTCCGCCCGTCGACGCCGGAGGCGAGCACGTCGCGCTCGAGGTCGACGGGAGATCCAAGCGCGGAGACCATGTCGAAATACTCCTCGGCTTCGACGAGCGGAGCGAGGTTGATCGCGGCGACGAAGCTCGGCTCGACGGCCTCGGGTCCGAGGATCTCGAGTGCGGCGAACTGCGCGGAGAGGTCTCGCGAGTACACCAGGTGGGTGTCGCGCGCGCCGCGAAGCACGTCGGCGTTTCCGACGACGGCAAAGGCGACGAAGGCCGTCAAGAGCAACGCCCAGCGGCGGTCGAGCCTGACCCGTCGGAGCGCTTCGAGGACGAGCAGGATGACGAAGGCCGCGCCGAGATAGATGTAACGCGATGCCTCTGGAGTATCCTGATGAGCTCGGGCGAGGCCTCCAAGAACCCAGAAGGAGACGACGGCGACGACGAGCGCGATCGACCTTGCCGAGAGGACGTCGCCGCGGAGGAATGCACGGGCGAGGACGACGACCGCGAAGACCGCGAGCACACGGCCCCACTCGAGACCGAGCCCGCTGAGGGCACCAAAGACCGCGGCCGCCGAGTCCGCGGCATGACCCGGTACGTATAGAAGATTCGTTCGGAGGCTGCCTCCCTGCTCGAGGCCCCGTGGGCCATAGGCGAGGTACCAGAGTCCGTAGATCGCTGCCGGTGTGAGAACGACCCAGATTCGTCTCCGCCAGCCCGGTGTGAGCAAGATCTCCACGAGCGCCGCGACGGCGATGACGAGGCCAAGGCTCGAGCTTGCGAGCGCGCCCAGCAGGAGAAGCGACGCCGTCGCATCGAGCCGTCGCGACGGCGTGTGGTCGAAGACGAGGAGCATCCCGAGGCCTGCCGCCAGCGAGCCCAGGAAGCTGACCTGAATCGGAAGCAGCAGGTTGTCGTACGACGAGCCGAGGAAGAGGATCAGCACCGCCGGAGCGAGCGCGAACCACGGGCCGACACGAGATCTCGCCAATGCGTAGACGAGAATCGCGCAGGTCAAGTGCAGCGCGAGGAGGGGGACTGCGTAGACCCAGTGCGGCCCGATGCCGATCGTCGACATCAGCACCTTGAACACCAGGATCGGCGCCAGGAACAAATGCTCGTAGAACGGCGTCAGGAACGTGTCCAGATCCCAGGCTTGCCGTTCGACGAGCAACAGCCACTCGTCGATGAGAAAGGTCATGCCGCGCTGGAACGAGAGGAGCACGGCCGCGTTCGCCAGTAACGCCGTGCACAGCACGGCGATGGGCGCAAGCGGGTGCCCCACGAGACGTCGAAGCGCGGTGGCGGCGACGATCACGATGTGCCTGCTCGGGACACGACGTGACATGGTCTCATTACGAGTCGGGCGCGTCGCGTTTCTTCCACCTTTTGGCACGGAGCACGAAACGGAGGAGGATCACTCCTACCGCGGCGAAGGAGAGCGCGAAGACGGCCGCCGAGTACGGCTGCCACGACCGCGGCTCGACCGGCGGAGTGAACGGGTAGACGAACGCGTTCGCGAACGTCGCTCCCATCAGCAGGGTTCCGAGAGTGAGCTGCTCACGACGACCGAGCTTGGCCAAAGCCCCGGCGAAGGCCAGTCCCGCGGTGACTATCAGCAGGAACTGCGGGCTGAAGATCCGGTTGGTCAGCAGGAATACGACCGGCGCAAGCGCGGCTAGGACGAGCGCACTGTCGATCCCGGCGGCCCGCATGCGCCAGGCGAGTGCGAGGAGCCCGACGAGCGCCAGGGCCTGTAGTGCGACGGCCACGACGCCTGCCCAGGGAGGAGCTCCGGCGGGAGCGAACACCGCCTCGGTCTCGCCCAGGACTCCGAGGGCTGACAGCGGGAAGAACCACACCGACTCGTTCGTGATCCCTCGCTCGCCCTGGGTCGTGTACGCGGCCAGGACGTGATCGGGTTGCCAGAGGAGAAGTGGCACGTGGATGAGCATCAGGCAGCCTAGGGGAATCCGGCCAGAGCACGCTGGAGCTCGGTCCAACGCCTCCCCGCCACCATCCAGGCTGCGAGCACGAGGAACGAGAGGCCTGGAGTCCACTTCACGGCGGTACCGATGGAAAGTCCGAGGCCACTCCATCCCCACCGTCCACGCCGAGCGAGCAGGAGGCCGACAAGGATGAACGCCGCTGGCACGAGATCGAACCGGTACAGCCAGTAGTACGTGCTCATCGGCCAGATCGCGACCACGGTCGCCAACCACCGAGCGCCTGGCGTTCGTACGCACAGGATCGCAAGCACGGACGCGAGCTGAACGGCACCATCAAGAGGCGGTTCGACACTTCTGCCGAGCCGCGCCGAGCAGCGTCTCGAGCGCGAACAGGAGGGTGGCTCCGACCGGGTATTCCGCCTCGGGACAGCGTCCGTCGACCAACTCGTTGCCGTACAGGGTGTAGAAGTAGCCTGAATCTTGATCGCCACGCTGGCCGCTCACCTGGTGCACGACGACCACGCCTACGTGGAAACCGACGGCGACGAGCGCGACGGGCAGCAAGCGCAGCCGATCCTGAAGTCGCCAGGCAAGCCATAGCGCGACGGCTGCGGCCGCGGCGGCGAGGATCAGTCGGCTCGAGGAGCCTCTTTCGACGCGAGCCGCCTCCATCGCGACCCCGAACATCGCCGCGGCGATGAGTATCCAGTGCGGCCCAAGTGACGAGATCGTCCGGAACAGTCCTCGTGACATCGATCGCCCCGGCCGACTATACGAGGGCACAAGCCCGGTCGCGTGGTTCGTCGTCCAGGCGGAGGTCCCCGGAGGCCCGAGTGGCGGCTCTAGTGGCCGGAGTCGCGGTACCCGGAAAGGGTTTGATAGCGCTGCTCGCTTCCGGATCTAATCGGCTGCGCCAGAAAAGGCGCCGGGTGTCCCTGAATCCCTAGGGCACCACGACCGTTGCGACGGGGACTCCGCTCACCGAAGTCGGCGTACTGCCATTCCTCCAGACAGACGTTCCCGGCGAGAGACGGAAGCGAAGAAGATCGAAGCCGGTGCCCCGAACGGCTTCGACGAATCGGTGACGCGGGTGAAGGAGGCGCGCTGTATCGGACGGGTCCAGCGTGATTCCAAGTAGCAGAACGACGAGCTCTTCTTGGCGATCCGACAAGCGTTCTCGGTTCTGCGGGCGGACGAGTGCTCGAAACCGTGCGACCGTCCGCGTCACTGGATCGACTGAACGGGCGTCCGGGAGGTAGACGAGAACCGGAGCTCGGGCGAACCAGCCCTCGTAGTCGGGTCCGACCACCAGCAGCCGTCCGTTCTCCGGGGACGGTTTCCCCGCGCTCTCGAGAGCACCGCGCCAATTCGCCCGATGGAAGCGATCGTCGCGCGTGACGCCGAGCACAAGGGCCACCCAGATGGCGCAAATGCCCAAGAGCAGCGCGTGGCTCGCAAGCCGTGGTGCTCCGCCCGCGATGGTGACTCCGAGCGCCACCAGCACCGCGATCCAAGCCCCGAGCATGTTCTGGGTGTTGACGTAGTCGAACCCCACGAAAGCGAGTGCGATCGGCAGGAGGATTGCAGCGATCCCCACGCTCGCAGCGAGCAGCGCCCGGTTGCGAGCGGGTCGGTCCTGCCCGCGCATGAAGAGCGTCATGCATGCGATAACGGCGGCGGCGACGAGAAGCGTCGCCGCCTTGTCGTAAGGGGCATCGAGTCCAACCAAATCTTGCTTCCCGAGCGTCACCACGCGCCGGAGAAGCGAGCTCTCCGCGATGTACTCCGCCTGTCCTCCGCCACGCTGGTAGAGCGCGAGCGGTAATACCGCAACCATCGTCACTCCGACACCAGCGACGGCAACGAGCACTGGTCTGATGCGATGCCTGCGGAGCAGGAAGAGCGCCTCGACGAGGATCACGAACGAGGCGAAGTAGTGCGTGAGAACGGCGAGACTCGACGTCAGCCACCATGCCGCGAGCACCGCACTACTCTGCGGAGTCCGATACGCCGCGACGAACGCCCAGAACGACAGACCGCAGAGCAATACGAGAAGTGCGTACGCGCGTCCCTCCTGCGAATACCAAACCAGGAGTGGGCTGGTAGCCACGAGCGCGCTGGCAGCCAGGCCTGCTCTCGTCGAGTCGAGCGACCGTCCCGTCGCGTACGCCACGGGTACGGTGAGAACTCCGAGGACGGCTGACAGCGACCGCAGCCCGACCTCGTCGGATCCTACGAGCGCCGTCCACAACCAGGCGAGAACGTAGTAGAGCGGGGGTGAGGACTCGGTGTTCAGCACGCCTGTCAACATCTCGTGCGCGCCCCGATCGACGAGCAGAACCGTGACTGCCTCGTCAGACCAAAAGCTCTGCTCGGTGAGGCCCTGAAACCGGAGCACGGCCGCAAGCACCATGAGTGCAGCGAGCGGCAGCGTCCGACGAGCGACGTCCCGGAGATCGTACGGCTCGCGCCACCCATAGGCGGAACGGTTGGAGGTCATGGATGCATGCTGTCACTTCGCTCGGGCGTTTCGGACCGAAGGTATTGCGAGGGCGCCCGGTGCTATCCCAACGCCGGAACTTCCTCTGCTCGTCGCCGTGTACTGGAACACTGCTGGATCGTGGAATCGCTGACCGGGATCCCGCCGTTCGATTGGGCCCTCGCCCAGCTCTACGCGGTTGCGGGGACTCTCGTTCTGGGGTCGCTTTGGTGGCGGTCGGCAGGAAGCCGCGTTTACCGAGTTCTCGTGGTGCCGTTCGTAGTTGGGGCGGCCGGGGCCGTGGCACTCGTCATCCTCCTACCCTCTGACACATGGGCCTTTCTCGGCCAGGTCCACAATCGACCGGCGGCCGTCGGAGTCGCGGTTGCAGTGGTGTTTGTCGGGATTGCCATCGCTGACTTTCTCGTCACGCGTGCTGCACGTCTTGTCGCTCGCATAGTCCCGGGGCGCGGCGCGGTGGCCGGCGATGTCGCCCTGGCACTGACCCTCCTGGTCCCGGCTGTCCTCGCGCTTTCCGGGATCATGAGGGTCGACGAACGAACGGTGTCCGGCTACGAGCGGTCTCAGGTGAGAACGAGCAGTCCCGTGACCGTGCTCGCCGAGTACGAGCTACCCGGACAGCCGATGGACATGGTATTTCGGAGTGAGTCCGAAGGCTACATCTCGTTCGAGGACGGAAGGATCGCCCGCTTCGTGCTGACGGGCTCCGAGCTCGAGCTCACGGCGGTTGCCACGAGACTGCGCTCTCCCCGCGGCATCGCGATCGTCGGCGACGCTCTGATCGTCGCAGAGCTCGGAATCCTTCCCTGCAAACAGCGCCTCCCATGCAAGGGCGAGCATGTGGGCGCATCGTCCCTGGAGAAGGGTGAGCGAAGGATTCTCCGCGAATCGAGAGGCAGTCTTTCGCGGTTCGACATCCGCACCGACGGGACGCTTGCGAACCGGCGAGTCATCCTGGGCGACCTCCCCGTGGCGAATTCCGAGCACGGTGTGAACGCTGTGTTGGCCAGCAAGGCCGGCCGTGTGTATGTCTCTATCGGGAACGTCGACCGCCTCTTCGCGGCCTCGTTTACTGATGCTGAGCGCGCGCGGCCGCACTTCGATCTTCTCGGTACCGTTGTTTCCCTGCGACCCGACGGGCGAGATCTGCGGATTGTCGCGAGCGGGATGCGGAATGTCTATGACCTTGCCCTCGACGACGCCGGCAGGCTATACGGCGTCGACAACGACGGCGTGACGATGCGGGGGTGGCGGCGAGAGGAAGTACTGGAGATACGCATGGGCGGGCACTACGGATATCCGTACGACGGGACGTTCGGCCCGTACGCGCGTCGGACCGTGCCGCCACTGTGGGTACTCGACACGGTCGGCTCCGCTGGTGTCGAGTGGGTTCGCTGGGACGGACGCTCGCAGCTCATCGTCGGCAGCTGCAACGGTGTGTATGCGGTCGAGCTCTCCGATGCTGGGGGCGCCGTCACCGTGAACGAGCGATTCGCGGTGGAGCACCTCCTGTCGGTCCCAGGCTGCGTGACTGCCGTCGAGCGAATGGCTGCCGGACGGATCGCGATGACGCTCTTCACATACGGTGGGCCGCCACGGCTCTATCTCATCGAGCTGGAGCAGTGAGAAGAACACCGATGGTTCGGCCACCAATGTCGCTCCGGGCTCGAGCTCTCGCCGCACGACATCCACACGTTACGCTGCTCGGCGCCGTCTTCGCCGCACTCGCGACGGAGCCCGCCGTCCAATTCGGACGCGACGATACGACGCTGCTCGGCAGCGTCGTCACTGCGTCCGCCTTGGGTGGGCGGGCGGCGATCGCCGCGCTCTGCCTGTTCATCGCGTGGGAAGGACAGAGACGCCTAGAGCTCGGTCGAGTACTTGCGTGCGCGGCGTGTCTAGGGCTCGGTTGGATGGCTCTCCATCTGCTTACCGGAGTCATCCCCGACCAGGATCTCTACTTCTACGCCGAGGACGGGACAGCATTCCTTGCCGGCGACTATCCAAGCTCGGAGTACCCGACCGGCGCCGTGCTGCTGTTCGCCGTGGAGACCTGGCTCGGCGGGGTACCTCCCCATGCCCTCCACGCGGTGGCGATGGTCGGGTTTCACCTGCTCACCGTCTGCGCTATTTGGTCGTTCCGCACCCCGTGGAGCCCCTGGCTGGCCGCGTTCGTCGCGGTGTGGCCACTGAACGCGTTTCACTGGGAGTTCCGGTACGACCTCGCTCCGACGGCGCTGCTGATCGTAGGTTTGGCCCTCGCCATGCGCGACCGGTGGCCTCTCGCAGGCGCGGCTCTCGGCGTCGGGGCCGCCCTCAAGTGGTTTCCCGGTCTCGCGTTTCTGACGCTGACGTGCTGGCTGCTGGCACGGGGCAATAACCGCGCGGCGCTCGGCCAGACCGTAGGCTTCGCACTTTCGTTCGCCATTCTCACGCTGCCGTTCCTGGCGTGGGACGCCTCCAGCGTGGTGGACGCCTACCGGCTCCAGGCGGACCGAGGCCTCATCGGAGAGTCGGTCTGGTACCTCGCTTTCGCGCCGTTCGGCCTTACCGCGCTCGGGAACGATGTCCTGTCCGCGGACGCAAGGGTTTCCGGGAGCCTGAATGCCGCGGTGACGATCGCTCAGCTCCTCCTTCTCGCCTTCGTCGTCTTCCTGGCGACGCGCGTGCGCGCGCACTCACACGCTGTCGCGCTGGCGGCCCTCACACCCGGTGTCTTTCTCCTCACGAACCGTGTCTTCAGCTCCCAGTTTCTGGTCTTGCTCGTCGCCGTCTGGGCGGTCGCGGCCGCTCTCGTGGTCGGCTCGCGCCGTGAGCAGCTCATCGTCGGGCTCGTCGCCGCAGGCGCATCGACGGCGAACGCTGCCGTTCACCCCTATACGCCCACGTCCGGCTGGCGGCTCGCTTCGGTGGTCATGTTCGTGCTCGCGATCGGACTCACGGCCTGGCTCTTGAAGCGCGTCGTGGAACCCAAGTTCGCCCCCGATCCGCCATGAGTCGCGCTGCCGTCGACTTCGCTCGTTCGAGAGCGGGCGCCGCGCTGCTGCTCGTCACCGGGCTGGGCGCGGCGCTGCGCTTCGCGACTCTCGGCCAGCAGAGCTACTGGTACGACGAGGCAATCACCGCGTCGATGGTCGACGGGTCGCTCCTGGACGTGCTCTCGGGGGTTGCCGACACGGAGTCCACGCCGCCCCTCTATTACGTTCTCGCCTGGATCTGGGCGCAGCTCCTCGGCAGCGATGAGACGTCGTTGCGGTCCCTCTCGGCTTTCGCCGGCACATTGACCATCCCGGTCGCATATGCGGCGGGTCGTGTCGTGGCGACGGTGCGCATCGGACTTGCTGCCGCTGCACTCGGCGCGGTCAGTCCAGTTCTAATCTGGTACTCGCAGGAGGCACGGGCGTACGCCCTTCTCGCGCTGCTTGGAGGGATGTCGTTCGTGCTCTTCGCCCTGGCACGCTCCGAGCCGTCTTCTCGGCGCCTGGTCTCCTGGGCCATCGTCTGTGGCCTAGCTCTGGCCACGCACTACTTCGCGGCATTCGTGGTCTTTGCCGAGTCCGTCATCTTGCTGTGGGCCTACCCACGACGATCCTCGATCCGATGGGCCGTTGGCTTTGTCGCCGCAACTTCGCTCGCCCTTCTTCCCCTCGCCGCCGCGCAGGTGAGGCATCGGGGCCGGCTCGGTTGGATCGGGGGTCTGGACCTCGGAGACCGTGTGACGGAGACCCTTCAGCGGCTCGTCACGGCGGCACCGCCGTCGACGTGGGCCGGCGCGACCGGTTCTCAGGTCCGACCGTTCGCCTGGATTGCAGCCGTGGTCGTTTTGGGGATTGCGGCGGCACTGCTCATCCGCCGCGGTTCGTCGCGCGAGCGCGCGGGAGCGACTCTGGCGCTCCTGGTCGCGACAGTCTCTGTCGGGCTACCCATCGCCGTCTCGTTGGCCGCCGACGGGCTCGCGGGAGGGGACGGCGACGTCTTCCTGGACCGGAACGTCCTCGGAGCGTGGGTGGCGCTCGCCGTCTTCGTTGCCTGCGGTCTCGCTGCACGTCGCGCCGGCCTGCTCGGAGCGGCGGGTCTCGCCGTCCTCATCGTCTGGAGCCTCGTCGTCGACGTCAGAGTGGCGAGCAACACCGAGTTGCACCGGAACGATTGGAGCGGGGTCGCGGCGGTGCTGCCCACTGACGACCGCGCCGTGGTGGTCGTGTACCCCGCCTATCAGAGCCCGGCGCTCACGCGTCAGCGCGCGGATCTCGTCGATCAGGACGATCCCGAGCCGGTGAACCGGGTCCTGCTCGTCCTCGCGGGTGTGCGCGAGCCTCCGCCCGTATTTCGCGTGCCACGCTCCTTTGCCAGGTCGCGCGTACGCGAGCTTCAGCACTTCGTCGTGATCGAGTTCACAGCCGCGGAACCCGTGACGATCGGCCCGAGCGACCTTGCTCGAGGGCGTGTGCAGGACGCCGAGCTCCGCGTACTCGTCGTTCGGTAGAGGGAGGACGACGCGCAGACCGACCTCGCGATCTCGGAGTGGAGCGTGTAGAGTACGACTCGTATCGGGGAAGCAAGTCGAGGGGGATAGGGGAACGTGGGTGCTGCAGCGCGCTGGTCTAAATCGAGTATTCGTCCGTTTCGTCGCCCTCGTTCTCGGGGCGACGATCGTGGCGCTCTTCGCGCCGAGCGCGTCTCCGCCGCCAGCTTCTGAAGCCGCGTCGGCGGGCACGGTCCCGTCCGGGTTCGTCGAGACGACCGCGTTCAGCGGGCTGACCAACCCGATGGTCATCCGCTTCGCCTCGGATGGGCGGGTCTTCGTCGCCGAGAAGAGCGGCTTGATC
>Ga0183260_10000657_pt1 | contig 29345 bp, 24 predicted proteins | sample AntDrymUQ4972206_2_FD_129768 | JGI IMG/M metagenome (GOLD analysis project Ga0183260, IMG submission 129768) | Polar desert sand microbial communities from Dry Valleys, Antarctica - metaG UQ497 (22.06) (version 2) (version 2) | ecosystem: Environmental > Terrestrial > Soil > Desert | place...
CAATTGAAGCTTTTGGTTTTGTGCGGTTCGATTTTCGGAATCGGTGATCAACCGGCGCAGCTCGGGATCGAATTGCGCCCGCCCGCCTACCACTCTGACGCGCACTCCGAGCTCGATCAGCTTGTCTATTTCGCGCTGCAGGGCAAAGACGAAGAGCTTCATCAACACTGAAACTTCGTCCGGCGGGCGGCGCCAGTTCTCCGAGCTGAAAACGAAGAGCGTCAGAAATTCCACGCCGCGCTCTCCGCAAGCCTGCAGTGTTTCACGCACCGCGTCGACGCCACGCGAATGTCCAGCAACGCGCGGCTTGCCCTGCGCCACTGCCCACCGGCCGTTGCCATCCATGATGATGGCAACATGGCGCGGAACTGGAGGCGCGGACTCTACCTGGGTCGACGCAGCTTTCGCATGCACGGTGAGTGAATCCCGGAAACGAGTGACCGTCAAACGGTCATCACCTCGTTTTCCTTCTCGGCGCCGAGCTTGTCGATTTCGATAACGTAGCGATCGGTCAGCTTCTGTATCGCGTCTTCCGCACGGCGGTCGTCATCTTCGGAGATCTCCTTTTCCTTGAGCATCTCCTTCACCTGCTGATTCGCGTCACGCCGCAGGCTTCGCACCGCAATCTTGGCGTTTTCAATTTCGTGCTTGACGATCTTGACCAACTCTTTGCGCCGCTGCTCGGTCAATAGCGGCATCGGCACGCGCACGATGTCCCCCGTGGTGGAAGGGTTGAGCCCAAGCTCCGACTCGCGGATCGCCTTCTCGACCACTGGAATCATCTTCTTTTCCCACGGCTGAATCGTGATGGTGCGCGCATCACCGAGGCCCACCTGAGCAACCTGGCTCAGCGGCACCATCGAGCCGTAGTAATCGACCTGAACATGGTCGAGCATTCCAACGTGTGCGCGCCCGGTGCGGATCTTGGCGAAATCGTGTTTCAGTGCTTCGACCGACTTCTGCATCTTCTGCTCCGCCGACCTTTGAATGTCTGCAATGCTCATCGACTGTCCTCAATGCCTATACGTGCACCAGTGTGCCTTCGTCTTCCCCAAGAACAACGCGCTTCAGAGCGCCGCTTTTCGCGATGTTGAACACCTTGATTGGCAAACCCTGATCACGGCAAAGCGCAAATGCGGTGGCATCCATGATCTCCAGCTTGCGCGCGAGCGCCTCATCAAAACTGATCGTCGCGTAGCGCGTGGCCTTGGGATCTTTCTTAGGATCGGCCGAGTACACACCGTCGACCTTGGTGGCTTTCAACACGATCTGCGCGCCAATTTCGGCGCCGCGTAACGCAGCGGCTGTATCGGTCGTGAAAAACGGATTACCGGTGCCCGCTGCGAAGATCACGACCTTTCCTTCTTCGAGGTAGCGCAAGGCTTTGGGTCGGATATACGGCTCGACTACAGCCTCGATATGGAGCGCCGATTGCACCCGCGCCTCGACCCCGGCGCGACGCATCGCATCCTGCAGTGCCATGGCGTTCATGATTGTTGCCATCATGCCCATGTAGTCGGCAGTCGCGCGGTCCATTCCCTCCGCGCCGAGTGCGACACCACGAAAAATATTGCCGCCCCCAATCACCACGGCCAGCTCCACGCCCAGGCGAACCACCTCGCCGATATCCGCCACCATGGTCTCGACCGTCGAGCGGTTGATGCCGAAGGCGTCATCGCCCATCAGTGCTTCGCCCGAAAGCTTCAGCAAGACACGTCGATACGCCGCTGCGCTGCTGGAATTCATCGGTGCGACATTAGCCCAGGACGCTCCACTGCGCAGCCGCGTAAAGGTCAGGCACGCGCCGTTGCCATCGCAGCGACTTCCGCCGCGAAATCGGTCTGCTTTTTCTCAATCCCTTCACCCACGACATACAGGACGAAGTCCTTGACGCTGGCACCGCTGGCTTTCAGCAGTTGCTCGATTGTCTGCTTGCCGTCTTCGGCCTTGACGAACACCTGACCCAATAACGTTACCTCACGCAGATACTTCTGGACCGTTCCTTCGGCAATCCGGTCGAGCATCGCTTCGGGCCTACCGGCTTCGCGTGCTTTTTCTACTGCGATCCGCCGTTCGGTATCGAGCAGGTCGGACGGCACGCCAGTCGCATCGAGCGATTTGGGCTTGCTCGCGGCAATGTGCATTGCGATGTCACGCGAAAGTTCGGGGGTGCCGTCGACTACATCGACGAGCACACCGATCTTGCTGCCACCGTGGATATAACTCGCGAGTTTGCCTCTTGCGAGGATGCGCGCAAAGCGACGGATGGAAATGTTTTCTCCGATCTTTCCAATCAACCCTGTGCGGACCGTCTCGACGGTTCCGGTGCCCAGCGGCAGCGACGACAGCTCCTGCACATCTGACGGGTTGCGCGCTGCGATCAGGCTCGCAAGATCGGAAGCAAACCGAAGGAAGTCGGCATTCTTGGCGACGAAGTCTGTCTCGGAATTGACTTCAACGATCGCACCCAACATTTCAGCGGTGTCGACGTTGATTGCAACCACGCCCTCGGCCGCGACCCTTGCAGCGGCCTTACTCGCCTTGTTTCCAAGTTTGACGCGCAGAATTTCTTCGGCTTTCGTCATATCGCCGCCTGCTTCAGCGAGCGCTTTTTTGCACTCCATCATCGGAGCGTCGGTCTTCTCGCGCAGTTCCTTGACCAACGCCGCTGTAACTTCCGCCATCGCCTTCCTCCCACCCAATTGACCGCTTGAAAAAAAGGGGCTTACGCCCCTTCCAAGCTATTGCTGCTTCCGCGCTTTACTGGCGCTCTTCGCTGACTTCAACAAACTCTTCGCCGTTGTCCTCGGAGGCGGCCTGCACCACTCCCTGCAACGCCGCCGCCTTGCCTTCCAGGACGGCGTCGGCGATGCCGCGCGCATAGAGACGCACCGCGCGACTCGAATCGTCATTGCCCGGAATCACGTAAGCGATGTTCTCGGGAGAGTGATTGGTGTCGACCACCGCAACCACGGGAATGCCGAGCTTTGCAGCCTCGAGCACCGCGATCTTGTGATAGCCGACGTCGATGATGAACAGCGCGTCGGGCAGCGCATTCATATCTTTGATACCGCCGATCGCCTTGTTGTGCTTTTCGATCTCACGTTGAAAATCCAGCGTCTCTTTTTTCGACATGCGCTCGGTGCCGTTGTCGGCGATGATCTGCTCCATCTCCTTCAGGCGCTTGATCGAAACTTTGACAGTTTTGTAGTTGGTCAGCATGCCACCAAGCCAACGCTGATCGACAAATGGCATGCCGGCCCGCTGCGCTTCCTCAACAATGGTGTCGCGTGCCTGGCGCTTGGTGCCGACAAACAGCACCGTGCCTCGATTACTTGCCAGTTGCCGCACAAATTTGGTTGCGGTCTGAAACTGATCAAGCGTGCGCTCGAGATTGATAATGTGGATCTTGTTGCGGTGACCGAAAATGAACGGTGCCATTTTCGGGTTCCAGAAGCGCGTTTGGTGTCCAAAATGGACTCCGGCTTCCAGCATTTGACGCATCGTTACCGACATAAACTCTCCAAGGTTAGTCTTGCGCGGATACCGAGGCGGACTGGACTTCAGCGTCCCTGCCCGCACCTTGGAGGTACCGCGCGTGATTTCGCTTCTTGGCCCCCTTTTTAACGAAGGAGTCAGGTTGCGATTAGCCGGATATTATAGCCGTCCCACGCAGTCAGAGCTACTCCATGGCCATCGTAATCAAAACAACGGACGATATCGCCCGCATGCGCACTGCGGGCAGGCTGGCGGCCGAGGTGCTCGACTTCGTTGCTCCCTATGTCAAGCCCGGCGTCACTACCGGTGAGCTTGACCGGCTCTGTCACGAATATATGGTCAACGTGCAGCACACCGTGCCTGCGCCGCTGAACTACGCACCTCCGGGGTATCGCCCTTTTCCCAAAGCGATCTGCACCTCGGTAAATCACCAGGTGTGCCATGGCATTCCTGGAGACAAGGCTTTGAAAAATGGCGACGTGGTCAATATTGACGTCACGGTCATCAAGGACGGATACCACGGTGACACGAGCCGTATGTACTACGTCGGCGAGCCGTCGATCGCGGCACGTCGTTTAAGCGAGGTGACCTACGACTCGATGTGGCTCGGGATCGCGCAGGTTCGGCCGGGTGCGACGATCGGCGATATTGGCCACGCAATTCAGGTGCGCGCGGAGAGCAACGGCTATAGCGTCGTGCGCGAGTTCTGCGGGCATGGTATTGGCCAGAAGTTTCATGAAGAGCCGCAGATCCTGCACTACGGTAAACCGGGCACGCTCGAAAAACTCGTCGCCGGAATGATTTTCACGGTCGAGCCGATGATCAATGCCGGCCGTCGCGAAATCAAGGAGCTGGCCGACGGCTGGACGATCGTCACCAAAGATCATTCGCTGTCCGCCCAGTGGGAGCACACCGTCCTTGTGACGGAGACCGGTTACGAGGTTCTGACTCGCTCGGCCGGAATGCCTGCGCCGCCCGCCTTCATTCAGGACAAGCAACAGGAAACGCGCGCCGGCGAGCCCGCGGAAGCGTAGCGCTGATGGATGGCGTTGCCCTCAAGCTGCGCGACCGGCTGCGGCGAGAGCGCGACGATCTGATCGAAACCTTTGCCCGCGGTGGCTCGGTGGATCGCCTGGTGCGCGGCCTTTCGCGCTCGGTCGATCAGGTGCTTCGTGATGCCGTGGAGCCCGGCCGCGTGGCGAAGTTTGCCGCGGTCATCGCGGTCGGCGGCTATGGTCGTAGCGAGCTGTTCCCTCACTCCGACGTCGACATCCTGATCCTGCTGCGGCGACCAGCGACGGAGGGCGATAGCAAAATAATCGAAGGCCTGATTGGATTGCTGTGGGATATCGGCCTGCCACTCGGGCACAGCGTGCGTACGCTGGAAGAATGTGCCAGTGAGGCTGCTGACATCACGGTACTGACTTCGATGCTCGAAGCGCGGCTTGTTGCCGGGCCCCGAGCCTTATATGCCACGTTTTGCAACGCCATTGTTCGCTCGATCGACCGCGAAGCGTATTTCCGCGACAAGCTGCTCGAGCAGCAGCAAAGACACATCAAGTACGACGAAGCACCGTACAGCCTCGAGCCCAACGTCAAGGAAGGCCCGGGCGGCCTGCGGGACCTGCAAGTCGTGCTCTGGGTCGCGCGCGCCAGCGGTTACGGATCAAGTTGGGCCGAGCTCGCGCGTCGCGAATTCATCACACCAGCGGAAGCGCGAATCATCCGGCGCGCCGAGCGGCGCATCAAGGAAATACGCGCACGCCTGCACCTGGTGGCCGGCCGGCGCGAAGATCGGCTCGTGTTCGATGTGCAAAGCGACGTTGCGCAGATGAGCGGGCTAAAGGGCACGGCGGCCAGGCTGTCGAGCGAAGTGTTGATGCAGCAGTACTACCGCTCGGCCAAGGTCGTGGCGACAATGAACACAATCCTGCTGCAAAACATCGAGCATCGCCTGTTCGGCCGCGAGGGCGGCGACGTAAAGTCGATCGACGCAACGTTCGTCAAGCGCAACGAACTGCTCGATCTCGCCGATCCAAACAATCACGCTCCGTTCGAGCGCGATGCCAATGGAATCCTGCGTGCGTTCCTGCTGTTGGCGCAGCACCGCGAGCTAAAGGGCATGTCGGCGCAATTGATGCGATCGATATGGCACGCCCGCGTGACGATCGATCACCGGTATCGCCGTGACCCCGTCAACCGCGCGACCTTCATTACCCTGTTGCAGCAACCGAAGGGAGTGCTGCACGAGCTGCGGCGGATGAATCAGTTATCGGTACTCGGCCGCTACCTGCCGGTTTTTCGTCGCATCGTGGGGCAGATGCAGCACGATCTTTTTCATGTGTACACCGTCGACCAGCACATCCTGCAGGTGCTGCGCAACCTGCGCCGTTTTACGCTGGCGGAACATGCCCATGAGTATCCGCTGTGCAGCCAGCTGATGGCTGACTTTGATAAACCATGGTTGCTCTACATAGCAGCGATCTTCCATGACATCGCAAAGGGTCGCGGCGGAGATCACAGCGACCTCGGGCGACGCGACGCCCGACGTTTCTGTCGCGACCATGGTCTGCAGCGCGACGACATCGCGCTTGTCGAATTTCTGGTCGGGCAGCACCTGTCGCTTTCGCAGGTGGCACAAAAGCAGGACCTTGCGGACGAAACCGTAATCCAGCGCTTCGCCGCACTGATTCCCGACGAGCGAACATTGATCGCGCTTTACCTGTTGACGGTGGCGGACATTCGCGGCACCAGCCCGAAGGTCTGGAGCGCGTGGAAGGGCAAGCTGATCGAAGATCTGTTTCGCTCGACCCGGCGGTTGCTGGGCGGGGGCAGCGTGGCGTCGACCGCGGTGCTCCAGGGCCGCAAAGAAGAAGCGATGCGCATTTTGCGGCTGTACGGCTTGTCCGACGGCGCGCGCGATGCGGTGTGGCAGCAGCTTGATGTCGTCTACTTTTTGCGCCACAACGCGCAGGACGTCGCCTGGCATACGCGATCGCTCTTTTCACGCTTGGATAGCGACAAGCCGATCGTACGGTCGCGTCTGGCCCGCGTCGGTGAAGGCGCCGAGGTCCTTGTTTACGTCAAGGATCAAGAGGGTCTCTTTGCGCGCGTCTGCGGCTACTTCGACAGCCGCAATCTGAGCATTCTTGACGCCCGAGTGCACACGACGCGTAGTGGCTATGCGCTCGACACCTTTTTGGTTACCGACCACGGCCGCGCGCAGCATTATCGAGAGCTATTGAGCCAAATCGAGCACGAGCTCGCGGAATGGATCGCCAAGGCGCATGAACTCCCCGCGGCGCCACCGCCAGCAAGGTTCCAGCAATCACGCCAGTCGCGCCAGTTTCCTGTCACACCGACGGTCCAGTTACAACCGGACGATCGCGGTTCTTACCTGCTGACCATCACTGCGACCGATCGCATCGGATTGCTGTACTCGATCGCGCGTGTACTCGCCAAACATCGCCTTAACGTGCACACCGCGAAGATACTGACGCTTGGAGAGCGTGCGGAGGACGTCTTTCTGGTGTCCGGCACCCAGCTCGGCTCGCCCCGGGATCAGCTCGCTATTGAAAGTGATTTGCTTGAAGTACTCGCGGCACCGGCACCACGCGTCGCTCAATCGTCGGCGTCGCTCATGCCCGGAAACAGGATGTCGGTGTAGCCAAAGCGCGAGAAGTCGCGCACGCGCATTGGATACAGAATGCCGTCCAGATGATCGCACTCGTGCTGAACGACGCGCGCGTGAAAGCCGTCGGCCTCGCGATCGATCGCATTGCCCTGCAGGTCAACGCCGCGATAGCGGATCCGCGCGTATCGCGGCACCATCCCGCGCAGCCCAGGCACCGATAGACAGCCTTCCCATCCCTCTTCTTCCTCATTCGATAACGGTTCGATCACTGGATTGAGAAGAATCGTCTGCGGAACAGGATCGGCATCCGGGTAGCGTGGATTGCGAATTGACGGATCGCTATAACCAAAGATCACGACTCGCAGCGGTACTCCGACCTGCGGCGCAGCGAGTCCTGCGCCATCGGCGGCGTGCATGGTTTCAAACATATCGCCAACCAGCGTACCGAGCTCGGGGGCCTGCAGATCGTGCACGCGCTCGGCCACACGCAGTAGCCGCGGATCACCCATGCGCAAAATCGGGCGTATCACTTTGGTTCTCCAAAAAACGATGACAGGATGCGCACCGCACGCATGATCGCGGCCTGCATCACGACACCCAATTCTTCGAGTTTGATTGCCTGCACGCTGTTGCCTCGGCCCGCAGCGTCATTCACGACAACGGCAAGTGCGGCATATTGAAGCTCGCATTCGCGCGCCAGGACGGCTTCTGGCATTCCGGTCATGCCGACAATCTCTCCACCCTCGCGCGCAATGCGCTCGATTTCGGCGGCGGTTTCGAGCCGCGGGCCCTGCGTGCATGCGTAAACCGCACCGTCGAGCACAGGCTCTTGGCATGCCGCTGCGGCCTTGATCAACCGGCTGCGCAGCGTTTGTGTATACGGTTGCGTGAAATCGACGTGAATCACGGGCATCTCCGAGCCCTCGAAAAACGTGCTCTTCCGGCTATGCGTGTAATCGATGATCTGATGCGGCAGCACAAGCGACCCTGGCGCAAAGTGAGCACCAATGCCACCCACGGTCGCGACCGCAATCACCCCTTCAACTTTAAGTTCCTTCAACGCCCAAATATTGGCGCGATAATTGATTTCGTGCGGCGCCAGCGTATGACCGTATCCGTGCCGAGCCAGGAATACCACCTCCGCGCCCGCAAGCTCCCCGAATGTCAGCGCCCCCGATGGCTCACCGTAGGGCGTACGCATCACCTGCCGCCGCGGGTTCTGCAGCACGGAAAGTTTGGCAAGGCCGCTGCCGCCAACGATTGCGTACACCTCAGTTTCCCCCCATCTTCTGTAGTTGTGCTTCGTCGATGATAGTGACTCCAAGTTCGTTGGCTTTGGCGAGGTTCGAGCCCGCATCGTCGCCGGCAACGACGAAGTCAGTTTTCTTCGATACCGACCCTGCCACCTTTCCGCCCGCAACTTCGATCAGCGCTTTTGCTTCGTCACGTTTCAACGTAGGCAAGGTTCCAGTGATTACGAAGATCTTGCCGGCCAGCTTACCGGCCGGTGTACGAATCGGTTCGTTTTCTGGCCAGCAAACTCCGGCGGCGCGTAGCTCCGCGACGACTTCGCGATTGTGCGGCTCGGCAAAGAAATTTCGGATGGATCCAGCCACTACCGGTCCAATGTCGGGAACCTCGAGCAATTCGCCGTCGGTCGCGTCGAGGATTAGAGCAAGCTTTCCGAAGTGGCGCGCCAGATCACGCGCAGTCGACTCGCCGACATTGCGAATTCCGAGCGCGTAGACGAACCGTTCGAGCGTCGTGCTGCGCGCGCGCTCGAACGCCGCCGCCAGGTTAGTGGCCGACTTGCCCGCCATCCGGTCGAGCGAAGCGAGGGTTGCAACGTCTAGTGCGAACAGATCAGCGGGGGTGCGCACGAGGCCGCTATCGACCAACTGCGCAACGAGTTTGTCGCCCAACCCTTCGATGTCGAGTGCACGGCGGCCCGCGAAGTGCATCAACGACTCCTTTCGCTGCGCGGCGCACACCAAGCCCCCGGTGCATCGCGCCACGGCTTCGCCTTCCTCCCGGTAGACCTTCGAAGAACAGACCGGGCACCGGGTTGGCATGCGAAACGTCATTGCATTCGGCGGGCGCCTATCCGGAACCACCGCAACGATTTCGGGAATGACATCACCCGCTCGACGCACGGTCACCGTATCGCCGATGCGAATGTCCTTGCGCCGGATCTCGTCTTCGTTATGCAGCGTGGCATTGGTGACATTGACGCCGCCGACGAAGACGGGAACCAGCCGCGCGACCGGTGTCAGCGCGCCCGTCCGGCCAACCTGGATTTCGATTCCCGTGACCTGCGTGATCGCTTCCTGCGCCGGAAACTTGTGCGCGATCGAAAAGCGCGGCGCGCGCGATACATAGCCGAGCACTTGCTGTTGCGCACGGGTGTTGACTTTGTAGACGACCCCGTCGATCTCGTACGGCAGCCGCGCGCGCAGCTGACCTACCTTGTCGTAAAAATTGATGCAGCCTGCAACGCCGCTCGTCACTTCGCGCTTACCGGCCACGGGGACGCCAAGCGTCACAAGCCAGTCGAGTAGCCCCGCGTGCGTCGGCGGTTCGGCCGCGCCAAGGATCTCTCCAACGCCGTACGCAAAGAAGCGCAGCGAGCGCTCGGCTGTGATTCGCGAATCGAGCTGGCGCAACGCGCCGGCCGCCGCGTTGCGCGGATTGGCGTATTCGCGCCGCTCCTTCGCCCGTTGCCGTTGATTTAGTCGCTCGAACTCGCGTTTGAACATCATGACCTCACCACGCACCTCGACGATCTCGGGAGCATGCGTGGCGAGCTGAAGTGGCACCGAGCGAATGGTGCGGATATTGGCGGTCACGTCTTCGCCGACCGCTCCGTCGCCTCGCGTCGCCCCCATCACGAGCTCGCCTCGTTCGTAACGCAGGTTTACGGCGAGGCCGTCAAACTTCAACTCGCACGCGTATTCGATATCACTGACTTCCTTGCCGGCTCTGCGTAGCGCTTCGCGCGCGCGGGTGTCGAATGCGGTGACCTCGGCTTCGCTGAACGCATTGTTGAGTGACAGCATCGGCGCGGCGTGTCGCACCCCCTGAAACTCGCGACTCGGCGATCCGCTCACCCGCTGCGTTGGAGAATCCGGCGTTTGCAGTTCCGGATGCTCGCCCTCGAGGGCTTGGAGTTCGCGCATCAGCCGGTCATATTCGGCATCGGGCAAGGTCGGCTGGTCGAGCACGTAGTACTGGTGATCGGCCTGCTTGACTTGCTCACGCAGCCGACGTGCTTGTTCTTCAAGCGGCTGGGGTCGCGCCACGTCGGCTGCTAGTCCGTGTAAAGGCGCAGCGCGCGTCTTGAACCGGGCTCGATTCCCGCAGCGCGCATTTCTGCAGTCAGTTTTTCGAGCTCGGGTTCTATCCCTGACTGTGCCGCCGATTCAACGGTTCGCCCGTTGTCATCGACGACGCGTGCGCCAAGCCGCATAGCAATCTGGCTCGCAGTTGCAAACAGGGCAGACACGGGCGGCGGATTGGCGGAGACTCGCGGCACATCGAGCGTAATAGCCAACCTCGTTGGCGCCGGGGCCGGCACGGTCATCGACAGCAGCGGTCGGTTCTGCGAGTCGCTGCACTGCCAGTGTCCGGGTTCGATCTGAGCCATCTCCGCCTCGGTCGCGGCAGCATTAACCGCACCAGCACTCCATGCGTCCGCCTGCGCTTCGAGTGTCAGCGTTATTTGCACGTCGAAACGGGCACACAGCTCGTCAAGCTCCGCAGCTCGCCGCACGATGTGCGACACCTCCGGCGGATCGAAGTCGGCGTCGATCGAAACAGCAATCTGCTGCACCGCTGAAATGAAGCGCGTCGCATCGATCTCTTCCAACCGTGCGCGACGTGTAGCGAGTTGCACCGCGATCAGCATCTCGGAATAAAAACCGAAGCGATCCGGTGGGCTCCAGCGCGCCACCTTGCTGTCCCACACGGTCAGATGGGTGGGCAGGGGCAACGCGAGCCGGTCGAGCTGCGCACGAGCTTCCAGAGCAGCAACGCCGTCGAACGCGTGCACGCAGCGCAGCTCCAGCATTAAGTCGAGCAGCGCGTCTTCGACCCACCCACCCGCCGACGCTAATGAGCTTGCAAACGCAGGGTTGTTTGTAAGGTCGTCGTCTATCGGGTCCTGAGGATCCAATGCGATTGCAACCTCGGGCGAATCCGACGCGGGCACCTGCCCCATCGTGGGCTCAATCCTTAACGGCGCCTGACGCGATTGCCGCTCAGCGCGGGCCGTTGCAACCTCGGCCGAGCGCGACTTCGAGTCGTCGCCATCATCTAGCTTCGCCCCGTCGCGCGCCCTGTGCTCCTGCCACCTGCCATACAGATAGAGCGCTACCAGCAAAACCGCTGCAATGATCAGCAGCGTCCAACGCAGCTCGCTCATCCCGTTTAGGCAGCCTCGGCCGTCAGCCGGACGGCGCTGTCGATGTCGACCGCAACGACGCGCGAGACGCCCTGCTCCTGCATGGTGACGCCGATCAATTGCTGCGCCATTTCCATCGAAATCTTGTTGTGGGTGATGAACATGAACTGCGTATTGTCCGACATCGACTCAACGAGGCGGCAAAAGCGATCCGTATTGGCGTCGTCGAGCGGAGCATCGACCTCGTCGAGCAGACAGAAGGGCGCAGGATTCAGCTTGAACAATGCGAACACCAGCGCGGTCGCCGTCAATGCCTTCTCTCCGCCTGATAGCAAATGAATTGTGCTGTTGCGCTTGCCCGGAGGTTGCGCCATCACTTGGACGCCAGCGTCGAGAATTTCCTCGCCGGTCATGATCAGCCGCGCTTCGCCGCCGCCAAAAAGCTTCGGAAACAGTTGGCCGAACTGGACATTGACTGCGTCGAATGTCTGCTGCAGCAGCGCTCGCGTCTCGCGGTCAATCTTTCGGATGGCATCTTCCAGCGTGGTGATCGCGGCCACGAGATCGGCACACTGCGCATCTAGAAAACCTTTGCGTTCACGCGAGGTGGTCAGCTCTTCGAGCGCGGCCATATTGACCGCCCCGATCGCGGCCATTTCGTCGGCGATTCGCGCGATCTCGGCCTGTAACTGAGCTGCCTTTACCGCGGGACCCTGGGCCGCCAGCTTTTCAATCAGCGCTTCCTCGTCGCAGCCCGCCTCGCTGAGCTGCGTCGCAAACTGATCTGCGGCGAGTCGGGCAGCCTGCTCCTTCAGTTGCAATTCGGTGAGCTTGTCGCGAAACGGCTGAACGTCACGTTCGAGGCCGAGCCGCTTCTCGTCAGCTCCTCGCAGCTGTTGCGCCAGATCGTCCATCCGACTGCGCGCAAGCCGTAGTGCTTCATCGGCCGTTGATCGACGCGCGAGCCAATCGGCGAGCCCGGCTCGGGCTACGCTATCGTCAAGGCGCTTCAGCTCATCGATCGCGGCAGTAACTTCAGAGCTCAGTCGCTGAAGATCGGTGCTGGCGAGTTCGGCCGCGCGCTTCAGATCACGTTCGCGTTCCTGGCTCGACAGCAGAGCAAACTGACATTGCTGGCGGGCCGTTTCCAGCGCGCGCTGCTCGTCACGCGCCGCACGCAACGCCCGGTCTGCGTTCTCGTAACCGAGACGCGCCAATTCCACTGCATGCTGACGGGTCGAATATTCGACGTCGAACTGTTCGAAACGCGCATCGGCGTCTTTCCTGTGGCCGACCAGATCGCGCTCGCCGACTTCGATCTCTTCCAATTCGCTCTCGATCTGCATGCCGCGATGCCGAATGCGATTAATGAGCTCTTCCAGCCGCACCGCCTCGAGCTGCAGAGCATGCACCTCGGGACGCTGCTGCTCAGAGGCGGAGCGAGCCGCATCGCGCGCCTGCTGCGCGGCGCGCATCTCTGCTTCGCTGCGCGCGGCGGCCGCGCTCGCGTCATCGACCATCAATTGTTGCGCCCTGACGTCGCGCTCCAGGTTGTCAATCTCGAGCCGGCGCGCCAGCAGTCCTGCCCTCGGGTCGTCTGCAGCATAAAAGCTGATGTCGTGCCGCGAAACCTTGTGCGCGGCCTTGACGATGAACACGCCTCCCGCGGGAAGCTCGCCGCGCGCGGCCAGCGCAGCATCGAGATTGTCGGCAACAAAAACGTTCGCAAGCCAGTCCGCGAGCACCGCGGAAAAAGCCGCGTCGTGCGTGCGCACCAGATCGCTCATGCGACGGAATCCACTCCCGAATTGCGGCATTTCTGCGCTACCGCGCGCAGTCGCGCCGGATGACGCGTAGAAGGCAACGCGCGCGGGTGGAGCATCGGCCACAAGGCCACCCAGCGTGTCGAGCTTGCCGACCTCGACGCCTTGCAGGCGCTCGCGCAGCACGGCCTCGAACGCAGTCTCCCAGCCGGGCTCAACCACCAGCTTGCGGAAAAGACGCGGCAGGCCATCGAGCCCTTGCGCACGCAGCCAAGGGTCAAGCTTTTCGTTAGCCTCCCCCGTTGCCTGCACCTGCCTGAGTGCCTGCAATCGCGCCTCGATCTTTCCCAATGCCTCGGTCCGCTGCGCACGCTCGTCGAGTCTCTGTTGACGCTCGCCACCGACGCGCTCAAATTGCGCTTCAGCGCCGCGCAGTGATTCCGCCATCGTGACTGCACCGGCCTCAGCCTGCACCAGTTTGTGCTTCAGCGCCGCGAGCTGCTGATCATCGTGCGCTCCAATCGACGCGCGCTCTTCGGCGAGACGTTCGCGCCGCTGCGACAGCAACCCCAGTTGACGATCTGCATTCCGCTGATCCGACGCGGCTGCGTGAATGGATTGCTCGGAAAGCGCCGCAATTTCGCGGGCCGCGCTCATCGCTTCGCGAGCGCGCCGGTAGGCTTCCTCAAACTGCGGCAGTCTTGACTCGTGCTCCATCGAGCGCGCCTGTGCATCTGCGAGCTGCGCGGTCAAATCAACAATCGTCTGCATCACTTCACCAGCACGCTGGTCCAGGTCTGCGCGCTCGTTGGCACGGCTGTCGCGATTCGTCGTCAGCGATTGGATCTGGGTTGCAAGACGCGCGCGGCTCTCCGCAATCAAGCGAATTTCGGATTCAAGCTTCGCGACTTCAGCATTGACCTGAAACAGCGCGCCTTGCGCGGCATGGGTTGCATCGCTGCCGGCAAAATGGGCGTTGCGCAGATCCTCCAATGCGCGCTCTGCGCCGCGGAGCTGCGCCATGTGCGCGTCGAAGGCGACCGTGCGATTGGCGATGTCGCGTGCGACCTTGTCGCGTTCAGCGCCCGCTTCGCGCTTGCGCGTAAGCCACAGGAACTGCTGCTGCTCGTCATGCCGCGCCTGCAGCGAGCGGTAGGTTTGCGCGACCGCCGCCTGATGCTCTAGCTTTCCGATCTGCGTATCGAGCTCGCGCAGAATATCTTCTACGCGGTTGAGGTTATCGCGCGTATCGGCCAGCCTGTTTTCAGTCTCACGACGGCGCTCCTTGTACTTCGAGATGCCGGCGGCCTCCTCCAGAAAGATGCGCAGTTCTTCGGGGCGCGCCTCAACGATGCGCGAGATCATTCCCTGACCGATGATTGCGTAGGCACGCGGCCCGAGTCCGGTTCCAAGAAACATGTCGTGCACGTCGCGCCGGCGCACGTTCTGGTTATTGATGTAGTAGCTCGAATTGCCGTCGCGCGTCAGAACGCGTTTGACCGAGATCTCACCGTACTGCGCCCATGCGCCGCCGATTCGACCTTCGTTGTTATCAAACGCCAACTCGACGCTCGCGCGTCCGGCGGGCTTGCGGTTGGACGATCCGTTGAAGATCACGTCCTGCATTGATTCGCCGCGCAACTCTGCTGCCTTGCTCTCACCCAGCACCCAGCGCACCGCGTCGATCACGTTGGATTTGCCGCAGCCGTTCGGACCGACGACGCCGACAAGCGCACCCGGGACATCGATAGGTGTCGGGTCGACAAACGATTTGAAGCCGGCGAGCTTGATCTGCCGAAGACGCACGTTGATTTAGCCGCGAGTGGAAGTTGGCGCATGCAAGATGCGCGTTTGCAAAGCGACTCGGTTGCTTATCGCATTTGATGTTCTAGTGCGTTCGTATAATACCGCGCACTGCTACACCTTCCTGCATGCCGACCCGCCCTGCCAAAGCACTCGAAACCTTCCTGAACCCGGCGCCGCAGCGCGACTACTGGGTACGAATGGAGATTCCCGAGTTCACGTGCCTGTGTCCACTGACCGGGCAGCCCGACTTTGCCACGCTGCTGATCGACTTCGTACCTGACAAGCGCAACATCGAGCTCAAGAGCCTGAAGCTTTATATGTGGTCGTATCGCGACGAGGGCGCCTTCCATGAAGCTGTGTCGAACGCGATCCTTGACGACCTGGTCAAGGCGGTTGCGCCGCGCTTCATGCGGCTGACTGCAAAATGGTACGTGCGGGGTGGAATTTTCACGACGATTGTCGTTGAGCACCGCAAGAAAGGCTGGAAGGCTGCGCCACAAGTTCTAGTGCAGTCCGAAGACAACAACCGCTCGACGCGCGAATAGCACGTCGTGAACCCCGATCTCGACCATCTGCAGCCGTACCCGTTCGAGCGGCTACGCAAGCTGTTTTCAGGAATCACGCCGCGCGCGGGTTTGTCACCGATCAATCTGTCGATTGGCGAACCCAAGCATCCGACCCCTCAGTTCATTCTTGAAGCCTACGCGGCGGCTCTACCCGACGTGGGAAGTTATCCGCTAACGGCGGGACTGCCAGAGTTGCGCGACGCCATCGCGGAATGGGCAATCGAGCGCTATCGGTTGAAGGCGCTTGATGCATCCACTCAAGTATTACCGGTCAACGGATCACGTGAAGCGCTGTTTTCGCTTGCCCAAGCGGTTATTGATCGCACTCGCCCAGCGCGCGTCGTTGCGCCAAATCCGTTTTATCAGATATACGAGGGCGCGGCGATGTTGGCGGGCGCCCAGCCCACTTACTTGCCGACCCTTGCGGCGGATGGCTTTCGCATGCAGTTTTCCGCCCTCGCGCCCGACGTGTGGCGCGAAGTCCAGCTGGTCTACGTTTGTTCGCCCGGCAATCCCACGGGGCGCGTGATGACTCTCAGCGAATGGAAGCAGTTGTTCGAACTCGCCGATCAATTCGGTTTCATCATTGCGTCTGATGAGTGCTATTCGGAAATCTATTTCAAAGAAGGCAATCCTCCGTTGGGAAGCCTGCAGGCGGCCGCCGAACTCGGCCGCGATGATTATCAGAATCTGGTCATGTTCGGCAGTCTGTCCAAACGCTCGAATGTTCCGGGTATGCGATCAGGATTCGTAGCCGGTGACGCGGAGGTACTGAAGCGGTTTTTGCTCTATCGCACCTATCACGGAAGCGCGATGAGCGTGGCTGTACAACGGGCCAGCATCGCCGCGTGGAAAGACGAAACCCATGTCATCGAGAACCGCCGTTTGTACGCGCAGAAGTTCGCGCAGGCGACACCGATCATCGCGTCGAGGCTCCCGTGCGCGGTGCCCGATGCTGCGTTCTATCTTTGGGCACAAACCCCCGGCAGCGACACCGCCTACGCGCAGCGGCTTTTTGAACAGAAAAACGTGACCGTTCTGCCAGGAAGTTACTTATCGCGCGAATCTGCCACCGGCAATCCCGGAGCCAACTATGTGCGAATCGCCCTGGTGGCGCCGCCTGCGAAAGTCGCCGAAGCTGCCGCGCGCATCGCGTCGCTTAATACATGGAGTAAAGAAGGAAGAACATGAATTTTGAGTCGATCATCAATGATGCTTACGAGCAGCGCGCATCGATAAGTCCCACTGCGGCAACCCCGGAAGTCCGCACAGCGGTGGCATCGGTTACCGAGCAGCTCGACAGCGGCAAGCTGCGCGTTGCAGAAAAGATTTCCGGACAGTGGGTCGTGCACCAATGGGTAAAGAAAGCAGTTCTGTTGTCGTTTCGCCTCAGTGAGAACGCGCCGATGCAGGGCGGCTTTGCGCAGTTCTACGACAAGGTACCCAACAAGTTCGCCACGTGGGATGGCGCTGCGTTCGCGCGATCCGGAGTGCGTGTCGTGCCGCCCGCTGTGGCCCGGCGCGGCAGCTTTGTCGCAAAAAATGTGGTGATGATGCCGTCGTTCGTCAATATCGGTGCGTATGTTGACGAAGGAACGATGGTCGATACGTGGGTCACGGTTGGATCGTGCGCACAGATCGGCAAGCATGTGCACCTTTCGGGCGGAGTCGGCATCGGTGGCGTGCTCGAGCCTTTGCAGGCGAATCCGACCATCATCGAAGACAACTGCTTCATCGGCGCTCGCTCGGAAATCGTAGAGGGTGTGATCGTCGAGGAAAACTCGGTGATCTCGATGGGCGTCTACATCAGCCAGAGCACCAAAATTTACGATCGCGCCACGGGCGAAGTGTCTTACGGACGCGTGCCTGCAGGCTCAGTCGTCGTAGCTGGCAACCTGCCGTCGGCAGATGGAAAGTACAGCCTTTATTGCGCGGTCATCGTCAAGAAGGTCGACGCCGGCACGCGTGCCAAGACAGCCATTAACGAACTATTACGCGATTAGCCGATCCTTCCACGAATTGGCCCGCTTTTCATCCGTTTGGCGGTATCCCACGGCCCATTTGGCCGCCTTATCCTTGACCCTCTGGAATTGACGCAGGATTACCCATGTCGTTGGAGCGCATGTTCAACCTGATGGCCGAGAAGCAGGCATCGGACCTGTTTTTCTCCGTCGGCTCGCCGATTACGATCAAGATCAATGGCGTCTGTGTGCCAATTAATCAGGACCGGCTTGCACCGCAGGCGATCGTCAGCCTGCTGGCTGAGCGGCTGACCGATGCGCACTTTCGCGAGCTCGAGGATTCGCGCGAACTGAACATTGGACTGCCGGTGCAGGGCATCGGAAGCTTCCGTCTGAGTGCCTTCCTGCAGCGCGGCTCAATCTCGGCGGTGATTCGATTTATTCCGCACGATATTCCGAAGCTTGATGCCTTGCATCTTCCGGAAGATTTGAAAAATCTGGTGATGGAACGGCGCGGCATGGTTCTGGTTGTCGGCGCTGCAGGTTCGGGCAAATCGACCACGATCGCTTCGATGCTCGATCACCGCAACGAACTGGTCACCGGGCATGTCCTGACGTTTGAAGATCCGATTGAATTCTTGTTTCGCAACAAGAAGTCGATCATCAACCAGCGCGAAATCGGCTCCGACGCGCGCACGCTGCAGGCGGCTTTGCGCAGCGCCATGCGGCAGGCACCCGACGTCATCTTCATCGGTGAGATTCGCGACCGCGACACAATGAGCGCGGCGATTGCCTACTCGATGTCGGGCCACCTGGTGGTGGCAACGCTGCATGCGACCAACAGCGCGCACGCGCTCAACCGCGTAATCAGCTTCTATCCGCCGGAAACCCGTCAGGCGCTGTTTCAGGATATGTCGGTTGCAATGAAGGCGATTGTTTCGCAGCGGCTCGTCAGATCCAAGCGCGGTGGCCGCGTGCCCGCGGTCGAGGTGTTGATGAATACGCGCCATATTGCCGACCTGATCGAGCGCGGCGACGTGCCCGGGATCAAGGAAGCGATGGAGCAAAGCCTTGCGCCGGAAAGCATATCTTTCGAGCAGAGCCTGTACACGCTGATTCAGAACGACCACATCACGCGCGAGGACGCGCTCGCTGCCGCCGATTCTCAGAACAACCTGCTCTGGTTCATCAACAACACTGGCAAGCCGCTGTCGCCGGCCGAGCGCAAGCAGCGTTCAGCCGAGGAAGATGGGCACGCGTCGTTTTCCGAGTTCACGCTGAACATATAGCGGCTATCGGAGCGGCTGCCGCTACAATCGCGGCGCCCCGCTCCGATGACCGCCACTTCCCAACTTGCCGAGCAGTTGATCGCGCGTCGATCGGTTACGCCAGCCGATGATGGGTGCCAGGCCCTGATCGCCGAGCGTTTGCAAAGCGTCGGTTTCACATCCGAAACGATCAGGTCCAATGGTGTTACCAATACCTGGCTAAGGCGGGGTTCTTCCGCACCCGTCTTCGTGTTTGCAGGGCACACCGACGTCGTGCCGCCCGGGCCACGCGAACAATGGGCATCGGATCCGTTCGTTGCCGAAGTGCGCGATGAAACACTTTATGGTCGCGGCGCCGCCGACATGAAAAGCTCGCTCGCTGCATTTGCAATTGCTGCGCAGGAGTTCATCGGAGCCCACGCACAACATCGCGGTTCGATTGCGCTGCTTTTGACCTCGGATGAAGAGGGACCAGCCACCGACGGAACCGTCAAGGTCGTCGAGCTTTTGCGCAAACGTGGCGAAAGGATCGATTATTGCGTCATCGGTGAGCCCACTTCGGTGAACCTGCTTGGCGATACGATCAAGAATGGGCGCCGCGGGTCGTTGTCCGGGCGCCTTGTCGTAACTGGGATTCAGGGCCACGTGGCATATCCACAGCTGGTCCGCAATCCGGTGCATCAGGTCGCCCCGGCGCTGACCGAACTCGCGAACGAACGGTGGGATGACGGCAACGAATTCTTTCCGCCCACGACGTTTCAAATTTCGAATATCCAGGCCGGCACCGGCGCCTTGAATGTCGTTCCGGGCCATTGCGATGTCGACTTCAATCTGCGCTTCGCATCCGTGTCTAGCGCCGAAGCCCTGATGCAGCGGATCGAGCAGATTCTGAATAAGCATGCCCTTGAGTTTTCAGTGCATTGGACGATCGGCGCGCAGCCGTTCCTGACCCCTCCAGGCGAATTGTCGACGTCGATCATGCGGGCGATACATGAAGTCACGGGTCGCACGGCCGAGCTTTCGACGACTGGCGGCACGTCCGACGGCCGCTTCATTTCGACGTTCTGTTCGCAGGTAATCGAATTCGGACCGCGAAATGCCTCGATTCACAAAATCGACGAACACATTGCGTTGAGCGATCTTGAACCGCTCAAAAACGTTTACCGTCGCACGCTTGAATTGCTGCTGGCTGACCCGGTTCTATCCAATAAGTCATGACAATCGATGCCCAAGCCAACCTGCGCACGCTGCGTGATGTGCTGCGCTACGCGGTAACGCGCTTCAACGAATCGGATCTGGCATTCGGGCATGGGCAATCCGACGCATTCGAGGAGGCCGCCTTCATCGTGATGCGCACGCTGCAGCTGCCGTTATCGCGTCTTGAGTTTTTTGCCGACGCTTATCTGACGCACGGCGAGATCAACAGCCTGCTGCAATCGATCGAGCGGCGTGTGAAGAAACGTACGCCGGCGGCGTACATGCTCAACGAGGCCTGGCTGCAGGGCTACAAGTTTTATGTGGACGAGCGCGTCATCATCCCGCGCTCGTTCATTGCGGAACTGATGAAGGACGACCTGCATCCCTGGGTGCAGGATCCTAGCGCCGTCACCGACGTGCTTGACCTTTGCACCGGATCAGCGTGCCTCGCCATCATCGCCGCCGATCTGTTTTCGAACGCGAAAGTGGACGCGGTCGATTCCTCTGCAGAAGCGTTGTTGGTGGCTGAGCGCAATGTCGCCGATTATCACTTTGAAGACCGTATCTCTCTAATCAAGTCCGATGTTTTCGCTGGTGTCGCAAACAAGCGTTACGACGTGATCCTGTGCAACCCACCGTACGTCACCGATGCAGCAATGGCGCGATTACCGAAGGAATACGCGCACGAGCCGAAGGTTGCTTTGGCGGGCGGACCCGACGGCATGAAGGTGGTGAAGACGATCGTGCGGCAGGCGCGTGGGCATCTGAAACGTGGTGGGCTGTTGATCGTCGAGGTCGGCGACGGCCGAGCGGCCGCGGAAAAAGCATTTGGCGATATACCGCTGACCTGGCTCGCTACCAGCGCCGGTGACAGCATGGTGTTTCTGGCGCGCCAGGAAGAGCTGCAGTAGTTCATGTTGCGACTCACCGACGTCGCGATTGCGCGCGGAGCCCGCACGCTGTATCGCAATGCATCGCTTATCGCGCCACCGGGCGAGCGGATTGGCCTGATTGGCGCCAATGGCTCCGGTAAGTCGACGTTGTTCGCAGCCATCCTGAACGAACTCGGAACCGATTCGGGCGACATCGACGCACCACCGTTAGACCGCATCGCGCACGTCGCGCAAGACATTGAGGCGGCCGACGATACCGCTATCGACTATGTGCTGGCGGGCCATGCGCCACTGGCCGCGGCGCGCGCCGAGCTGGCCGCTGCCGAGTCGCATATCGATCCGATGCAGCTCGCGCACGCACACTCGGCGCTCGCGGACCTGAACGAAGGTGCGATCACGTCATCGGCCAAAGCGGTTTTGCACGGCCTCGGGTTTGCGCAATCCGACAGTGCACGTCCGGTACGAAGTTTTTCCGGCGGATGGCGCAACCGGTTGGCGTTGGCGCGCGCCCTGCTTCGCCCGGCTGATCTGCTGCTGCTGGACGAGCCGACCAATCATCTGGATCTAGATTCGGTCGTCTGGCTCGAGGCGTGGCTCCGCCGCCAGCCGGCCACAGTGCTCGTGATCTCGCACGATCGCGAGTTTCTGGATAGGATATGCCAGACGATCTGGCATATCGCCGACGAAGCGATTCGCCGCTACGCCGGAAATTACAGCGCTTTCGAAACCGCATTTTTCGAGCAACAGCGACAGCAGGACTCTGCCGCACGCCAGTACGAACGCACGGCCGCGCATCTGCAAAGTTTTGTGGATCGCTTTCGTGCCCAGGCGACCAAGGCACGCCAGGCGCAAAGCCGCTTGAAAATGCTCGAGCGGCTGACGGCGATCGAACCGGTCAGAGCGCGTCGAGAGTGGCGCTTCGAATTCCCGAAACCGTTGAAAGTGCCCGAGCGGCTGCTCGATGCCGATGATCTTGCGCTCGGCTACGGCGATCGCACCGTGCTTGGCCGCGTCCGCTTCAACGTCGGCGCCGGCGATCGCATCGGAATCCTTGGCGTCAACGGTGCCGGCAAGTCGACGCTGGTCAAGGCGATTGACGGCAGTCTCGCGCCCAAAGGGGGCGAACTGCGGCGCGGTGCTGGCCTCGCAATCGGTTACTTCGCGCAGCATCAGGTCGATCAGCTTCGTCCCGATGAAACACCGCTGCAGCATTTGCGCCGCATGGCGCCGGAAGCGCGCGAGCAGCAGCTGCGGGAGTTTTTGGGCAGCTATCGCTTCTCCGGCGAATTCGCTACGACGCTGGTAGGTCCGATGTCGGGCGGTGAAAAGGCTCGCTGTGCACTGGCTCTGCTTGCGTGGAAGCGCCCCAACCTGCTGTTGCTGGACGAGCCCACCAATCACCTGGACATCGAAACGCGCGAGGCGCTGACGGTAGCGCTGTCATCGTACGAAGGTGCTTTGATTCTTGTTTCGCACGATCGGCACTTGCTGCGTGCAACGACCGATGAGCTATGGCTGGTGCACGATGGTGAGGTAGCGCCGTTTGAAGGCGACCTCGATGACTACTCGGCGTTGATCCTGGCCAGCAGACGCGAAAACCCGGTGCGAAAAGATTCACAGGGAGCCGACCGCAAAGAGGAACGCAAACAGGGAGCCGGAGCGCGTCAACGCAGCGCATCAGCTCGCAAGCCGTTGCAAAACAAACTCACCGCCATCGAAACCGAGCTCGCGCAGATCTCGAGTGAACTTCGTGAGCTCGACGCGCGATTGTCAGACCCTGACTTCTATAACACCGGCGCTGCCGATGAGGTTGCTGCTGTATTGAAGCGGCGCGACGAGCTCGCGCGCAGGGTGGACTCCCTGGAATCGCGCTGGTTGGATATTCAAGGCCAGCTCGAAGGTGGGGCCGACATCGGCAGCAAGGCCGCATGAGCCTGCCCCTGGCCGGTATCACCGTTATCGACATGACCCGGCTGCTCCCGGGGCCCGCTGCAACGATGCACTTGGTGGATTTCGGTGCCGACGTCATCAAGATCGAGGACACCGGCGCCGGCGATTACATGCGTAACTTTCCGCCGACGATTGCTGTCGATGGCGACGGGTTCAGCGGGGACGTCAACCCGGCGTTCAAGGCGGTCAACCGTGGCAAGCGCTCAATTGCGGTGGACCTAAAATCCGAGGATGGTCGCGAAGTGCTGTGGCGCTTGGTGGATCGCGCCGATGCATTGATCGAAGGCTTCCGCCCGGGCGTGGTTGCCCGTCTGGGCTTTGGGTGGGACGCGCTGCATCAGCGCAATCCAAAACTTGTGCTGTGTTCTCTTTCGGGGTACGGGCAACACGGGCCGCTGTCGCAGCGTGCCGGTCACGACCTGAACTACATCGCGATGACCGGTGTCCTCGATCAGATTCGCGCCAACGGCAAACACGCAATCCCGAATTTGCAAATCGGTGACCTGCTGGGCGGCACGCTGTCCGCCTTGTCGACGCTGTTGATCGCGCTTCTGGCCGCGCAGCGTACCGGCCGGGGCGCGCACGTCGACGTCGCAATGACCGATGGTCTGTTGGCCCATCATTTATTTCCGCACGCAAGCATCGATGGCGGGTTGGCCCCCATCGCTGGAAAAACATTGTTGACTGGCGGTGCCGCTTGCTACCAGATTTATCAGACGGCGGACGATCACGCGCTTGCGGTCGGTGCACTTGAACTGAAGTTTTGGCAAGCGTTCTGTGAGGCGGTGGGTCTGCATGCATTGAAGTCGCGCCACTGGGAGCTTGGCGAAGCGCCGGGCTCAACCGCTGCATCGAATACCGTTGAACTCGTGACAGAGCGAATCGCGCAGCACACGCGCGCGCACTGGCTTGCGGTCTTCGACACGGTGGACGCTTGTGTGACGCCGATACTGACGCCAGCCGAAGCGCTCCAGCATCCGCATCACCGCGCGCGAAAGCTCGTACACCGCGAGCGTGGCGTGACTGAGGTTGGCCCGCTGGCTGCAATGACACCTTCGCTTGCATGGAAACCGCGTGCAGCGCCAGCTGCGGGCGCGAACACCGAGGTGCTGCTCACCGAACTCGGTTATACGACCGATAACATCAAGCGCCTGATCGAAAGCGGTGTCGTCAAAGCACCCGGGACTACTGAAGCAGCGAAATGACGCAGCTTGGCGCGGTCACTGCCCGTCACGATTTCGATCGAAACAAGCTTCAAACCTACCTGCAGCAGAACCTTGCGGGGTTTGACGGGCCTCTGGAGATCAAGCAGTTTCAGGGAGGGCAATCGAATCCGACGTACCTGCTGTCGACTCCGCAAAGCACGTACGTGATGCGGAGCAAGCCTGGTCCGGTCTCCAGGCTGCTGCCTTCCGCGCATGCGGTCGAGCGCGAGTTTCGCGTGATGAGCGCGCTGGCCGAATACGGCGTGCCGGTGCCGCGCATGGTGCTTCTGGTCGAGGATGAAGCGGTGATTGGCCGTGCGTTCTTCGTCATGGAGCACGTCGACGGCCGAATTTTCTGGGAACAGTCGCTTCCCGACAGTTCACCCGTCGAGCGCGCGGCGATCTATGACGAAATGAATCGCGTCATCGCGAAGTTGCACGCGGTCGATATTGAGCGTGCCGGTCTGGGCGACTTCGGCAAGGCGGGCAATTATTTCGAGCGCCAGATCGGACGCTGGAGCAAACAGTATCGGGCTTCGGAAATCGGATCAGTCGATGCAATGAATCGTTTGATCGAATGGCTGCCGCAGCACATCCCGGCGGGGGGTGAGACCACCGTCGTGCACGGGGACTACCGAATGGACAATCTGATCTTTCATCCGACTGAGCCGCGGGTGATCGCGGTGCTTGACTGGGAGCTCGCGACGCTCGGTCATCCGCTGGCGGATTTTTCGTATCACTGCATGAGCTGGCATATCCCGCCGGGCGCCTTTCGTGGCATTGCTGGACTGGACTATCGAGCGCTCGGTATTCCTACCGAGGAAGAGTATCGGCAGCGTTACACCGACCGAACCGGTCGCACCATCGATCACTGGAATTTTTATCTGGCGTACAACCTGTTTCGCATTGCGGCGATTCTGCAGGGTGTTTTCAAGCGCTCCACCGAAGGCATCGCATCGTCCGATAACGCAGCGCAGTCGGGAGCACGCGCGCGGGCGCTCGCCGATATCGGCTGGCGATACGCGCAGCAGACGTAACGTCAGATAAATCGCACCGCGTAGATCGGCGGCAACCTGACGCCGACCGTTTGCCACGATTCGCCGCTGTCGGCAGATACCCAGAGCGATCCAGTGGTCGAGCCGGCAGCTAGATGCGCACCATCGGCGGCGATGTCGAGCCCGTGCCGATATACGATGTCATACGCATTTCGTTGCGGCAATCCTTCATCCAACACATCAAACGTTGCACCGCCGTCGCGCGTGCGCGTCGCGACCACACTGCCATTCACCGGCACACGCTTTTCATCGCTGACAAGCGGCATGAACCACGCGGCATCGGGATCGCGCGGATGCACCGCCACTGCAAATCCGAAGTTGCTGGGCCGCGCTGTAGTGATCTCGTTCCAGTTCGCACCGCGATCGGTCGACTTCCAGATGCCGCAGTGATGTTGTGTCCACAACACGTCAGGATTCGATTCGCATTGAACGATGCGGTGCGGATCCTGTATCACCGGGTTCAATTGCCCTTCCGGGGGCATGAACGTCGCGCGCATACCGTGTCCAACGCTCCACGTGCTGCCACCGTCGCGCGTCCGCCACGCTCCGCCGCAAGACACTCCGACAACGATGTCGTTCGGATCCTGCGGGTGCACGCAAATCGAGTGGATGCCCGGCATGTCGTAGCCGCCGCCAAACCACTGCTTGCGCTCCGGCATATTCCACAAACTTTCGATCAGCTGCCACGACCTGCCGCCGTCGTCTGAGCGAAACAATCCGCCGGGATTGGTGCCCGCCCACAAGCGCTGAGGAGATTTTGGATGGAAGCCTTCGAAGATCCACACCTGATCGAGCGTCCACGGGTTGGAGTCTTCAATCCCTTCGGGCTTTGGTGGATATACGGGGGACGGGACTTCTTCCCATTGCTTTCCTCGGGCGTCGGAAACGCGCAGCTTGACGCCGAAGTGGCCCATTCTTAACGCCGCGATCACGCGACTGCTGGATTCTTCGTACAACGCTGCGGTGACGGGTTCGCCGACAAAGTGCAATGCATCGACGTTCCACGTGCCGCCACCTTCTGAAAGCTCGAACAAGCCTTTTCGTGTTGCCACCGAAAGTCTCAACTCACCCTCCCGACAGCGCTTGCGCAATATAAATGCGATCGTCCGGCGCCAGTGGCACGTCGAGTTCACTGCGATCGTGCAACAAGCGGCCGTTTAGAAAGACTGCGACGTGTTTGCGCACACAACCCTGTTCGTCGAGCACGTAGCTTTGTAAGGCCGGCTGCTGATCGAATGCTGCAGTAAGCAACGATTGCAACGAATCTGCCGGCACTGAGACAGGCGGTGACGCCGCGTGGCGCTGCAAAGCGGGCGCGAACTCGAGATGAGCCATTTACTTCTTTTGCGCGGCCTGCTCTTGCATCTTTCTCAGAGACTTCATCCACTCGGTCCAATCCTGCGGGCCGCTTTCGAAACGCTTCTTCAGATTTGCCAGCACGCTGTCCCACGCACGATCGAAATAGACAAACGTCTTATCCCATTCGCCGCCGTCGCCCCAACCGGTGTGATGCAGAGTCACGCGCGTTTCCTTTTCACTGACCGGCGCAAAGCGCAGCACGACAAATGTTCGCTGCTGCCGCGCTGCCGGGAGATGCGGTGGTGCGTTCCAGTCGAACGACAGCATCTGTTTGGGCTGCAGCGCCATGAATCGCATGTCATCGGCACCCTTTGCGCCTGGTTCCGCTAGAGGATTGATGTAGATCTGAAACGCGCCGCCGACCTTCGCCTCGATCTTCGCATCGGGCGCAAAGAAGCTCGTTATGCCTTCGCGCGTGGTCCACGCGTCCCACGTCTGATCGAGTGTGGCGGGCACTACGATCGATTTATCGATACTGCGCTCTGCGGCGTCGGCCATGCCGATGGACGCAAGGAAAGCCAACGCAATGACCCGTCTCATATGTTTCTATTCTTACGGACGAACGACGAGCTTACCGACCACATTGCGCGCCAGCAGGGCCTCCAGCGCTCGCGGCGTTTCGGCAAGTGGATACACACGCGACACATGGGGTCTCAGCTTCCCCTCCTTCAGCCACGCGAACAGTTCATTCAACATGGCGAAATTTGCCTTCGGTTCACGCTTTGCAAAATCCCCCCAGAACACGCCCACAGCCGAGGCGCCCTTGAGCAACAGTAAATTCGCCGGGACCTGCGGGATGTCACCTTGTGCAAAGCCGACGATCAGCAGTCGCCCGCGCCATGCAAGTGAGCGCACCGCGGCTTCGGTGCCCGGGCCACCGACAGGATCGTAAATCACGTCGGCGCCGTTGCTGCCGGTCAGTTCCTTGACCGCCCCGCGCAGGTCCACCGTGGAGTACTCAATCAGCTCGTCGGCGCCATGCTCCTTCGCCGCCGCAAGCTTCTCTGCGCTCGAAGCTGCTGCAATCACACGCGCGCCCGCTATTCTGCCGAGCTCGACGGCCGCCAACCCGACGCCGCCACCGGCGCCCATGACTAGCAGAGTCTCACCCGCTTTCAGGTGTCCGCGATCGAACAACGCGTGATGCGACGTGGCGTACGTGAGCGCGAACGCCGCCGCGACTTCGTCGCTGACACCCTCCGGAATCGCGATCGCCAAGGCAGCGGGAGTGCACACGAACTCTGCAAATGCGCCGACGCCAACAAACGCGATGACGCGATCGCCTACCTTTAGGTGCGCCACGCCTTCTCCGACGGCGTCGATGCATCCGGCGACCTCTGTTCCGGGGATAAACGGCAGCGTCGGTTGCACCTGGTACTTCTTCTGCACAATCAGGGCGTCAGGAAAATTCACACCAGCGGCCGCGATGCGAATTCTCACCTGCGCCGCGCCCGGTTCCGGCAACGGCAACTCGGCCAGTATCAGCTTGTGCGGGTCACCCCACTCGACACACTGAATCGCTTTCATCGACCGCACTTTAAACGCTCGCACAGTGACACGCGAGCGGACCGCGCTGCTGAGCTATTCTGCGCAGATGCAATTCGACTATTCGCCGAAAGTGCAGCAGTTGCGCGAGCGCGTCGATTCGTTTATGCAGCACCACGTCTATGCAACAGAGCAGCGGTTCCACCAAGAGATCTCGGAAAACACGAAGCGCGGCGCGCGCTGGACTCCGACCCAGCTGATTGAGGAGTTAAAGCCCAAGGCCAAGGCAGCTGGATTGTGGAACCTGTTTCTTCCGCAATCGCCGCACGGTGCTGGACTGACGAATCTCGAATACGCGCCACTCGCCGAATCGATGGGGCGTGTTCCGTGGGCGCCCGAGGTGTTCAACTGCTCGGCGCCGGACACCGGCAATATGGAAACGATCGAGCGCTACGGCAGCGATGCGCAAAAACAGCAATGGCTAAAGCCGCTGCTCGCCGGCGAGATTCGCTCAGCGTTCGTGATGACAGAGCCCGCAGTCGCGTCGAGCGATGCGACCAACATCCAAACGTCCATCGTGCGCGACGGCGATGATTACGTAGTCAACGGCCGCAAGTGGTGGATCTCAGGCGCGGGTGATCCGCGCTGCCGCATCTACATCGTGATGGGAAAGACCGATCCGGAAGCGCCGAGACATTCGCAGCAGTCGATGATCCTGGTGCCGTCGGACACGGCTGGCATCAACGTGATGCGGCCGCTGAGTGTGTTCGGTTACGACGACGCCCCCCACGGTCACATGGAAATTGACTTCAAGAATGTCCGAGTGCCGGCGGACAACCTGATGCTCGGCGAGGGTCGCGGCTTTGAAATTGCGCAAGGCCGTCTCGGACCTGGACGTATTCACCATTGCATGCGCTCGATCGGCCTCGCGGAGCGCGCGCTCGAACTGATGTGCACGCGGCTTGCAAGCCGCGTGGCGTTCGGCTCCGCGGTGGCGCGGCAGACCGTATGGCAGGAACGTATCGCAGAAGCGCGCTGCAAAATCGATCAGGCTCGCCTGCTGACGCTCCGAGCTGCGTGGATGATGGATACCGTGGGCAACAAGTCGGCAAAGGCCGAAATCGCAATGATCAAGGTCGTAGTCCCGAACATGGCGTGTGAGATCATTGACTGGGCGATTCAGGCACATGGCGGTGGCGGAATGTGCGACGACTTTCCGCTCGCGTACGCTTACGCGCACGCACGCACGCTTCGACTGGCCGACGGCCCGGATGAAGTGCACCGCAACGCTATCGCCAAGATTGAA